>VFQN01006932.1_pt1 | contig 12542 bp, 11 predicted proteins | sample 3512371 | NCBI WGS metagenome assembly VFQN01 (sample SAMN10412370, study PRJNA504923) | tailings metagenome | isolation source: Replicate 2 from Balatoc abandoned mine | place: Philippines: Itogon, Benguet | collected 2017-08-28
GCTCCCCTGCCCCACCCCCTCCCGCTCCCCCGCCCCCCCCCCTCCCGCTCCCCCGCCCCCCCCCCCTCCCGCTCCCCTGCCCCACCCACCAGCTGGTCTCGTCCCACATGTTCCACACCATGACCGCCCGCACGTACGGCAGCGAGAACAGGAACGGCACGTACTCGCCGTACAGCGCCGCCAGCTCCTCGTCCGTACCGTCGTACACGGGGCCGGCGGCGCCGGCTGCGTGGGCGCATTGTGTTCGGCACGCAGCGGGTCAGTGGTCAGCAGGGGGACACGTAATGGTGGCGCAGGCAAATAGGGGGCAAACACGCGGCCAAGGTACCTGTTCCACTCCTTTCTCTTCCAACCAGCGCCTCCCGCCCACCTCGCTTCCCCCACCCCGCCTCAGCTAACCTCACATCCAAGAGGTACACCTCAGCAACCCGCCCTTACCCCCACATGCGGACCGCAGTCTCCACGGCTACTTCCACAACCTGTTATGCGTCGCAACCCTGAGGTACCCCCCTCCTTTCCAGTAACCACGGCACAGAGCAGTGCACCCGCAGCCTCCCACCGATTGTACTGACACGCGGACAACTGCCCAAACCGCTAATGCACACCTAATGACACGTCGCGCCCTCGGCCCGGCCCTCTCCCCAGCTAACCCACATATGGAGGAGTAGAAGCCCAGCTCGGTGACCACCAGGGGCAGTTCATACCCCACACACTACACACCTGACCAGGCTTCGTCCCCCCTAGCTAACCCACTCCCCCAGCTAACCCACATATTGAGGAGTAGAAGCCCAGCTCGGTGACCACCAGGGGCAGCCCAGTGGCTGCCAGGGCCTCCAGGCGGGGCAGCATGGCGCGGGGGGTGGGGCGCTGGGAGGTGGGGATGTAGGCCTATGGGAAGGGGTGTGTATTAGCGGGGAAGTTCAGGCGCGTGTGTGCCAGTGTGGTACGTGGGGCCTCCGTTGCAGGCCTTGCCGCCGACATGCACTTGCGGTAGGGTCGATGGAATCTATGACGACTGAGAGCAAGAGGCTTGAGGGGCACGGGACGCGCAGCACAGGTTGGCTACGTGGCAGTGTGACATGCCGCTGCTGGAAGGGTGGACCAGGGGCAAGGTGGGCAGATGCCATGGCACCATACCCCCTACCGGCCCACTCCTGCCCTCAACCCCGCTCTTCCACACGATATCCCACCCACCCCACGCATCCCGCACATACGGTACACGCCTTCACACACACGCCTTCACACACACGCCTTCAGCCAAGTCCGCTCAGCGCATCAACATTTCACAGCCGCCGCCTCGAGGTTTGCTTCTAACCGCTGGACATGCCACTAGCTTCGCCCACTACTAGTGCCTGCTTGTTAGTACGCTACTGTGTCCCGCAATTGCATCGCTACACGCCACACCCACCTGCACGCCGATGCAGCTGACGGGCACCCCCTGCTGCTGCATGCCCCTCAGCAGCTCCAGGAAGGGCCACGTGTCGTCCGTGGTGGCCAGCCCGTAGTCGGTGAGGCACAGGACTGGGGGCGTGGGTTAAGGAAGGTGTGGGTTAGCAGTGTAGGTGCAGGAAGGGCCACGCGTCGTCCGTGGTGGCCAGCCCGTAGTCGGTGAGGCACAGGACTGGGGGTGTGGGTTAAGGAGACGTGTGGGTTGAGGCCAGGTGACGCCGTTGGTAGTGAGGACATGTTGTGCAAGGCCAGGGCGCTTGACAATTGTTTAATTACAATGCGATTAATTTGCGCTTGCTGGTAATTTTTATTTATAACATTTCTTATCTTTCAGTCGTTGGCCCCCAATGCTGCCGCCCTTTGTCCTCCTGTTTGAATAATCGCTGTACCTCTGCCCCCTGCAGTCGCCCAACGGTGGGCCACCACCGCCTCTGTCGCGTGGACCCCATCCTCCCCCACCTGCGTCCGGGTCCGCCTGGTGCGCCCACCGGAATCCGTCGTACAGCACGGACGGCCACATGCCGGGGCAGCTGCCCAGCAGGTGGCGCTCGTGCAGCACCTCAGCAAACACGTCATAGTGCTGGAAGGTGCCCCTGCGCGGGATGGGGAGGGAGCACCGACGATGTGTTAGCATTAGTGAGGGTCGTGCGTGTTAACACACTAACAGCACCTCAGCGGAACGCGTTGTAGTCTTGTGCGCACTGCTTGTGGCACTTCGGGCCTGTGCTACAGCCGCCAGCATCTGCCAACCCTCCTATCGCCCCAACCCACACGCCACATCCCTATCACCTCGCCGTCCGCAGCGCATTCGGCTACCTAAACGCAATGGTTGCCCACCTGCTGCGTGTACGAATGTACGCCCCCACACCTACCAGAACTCGGTCGCCTCCTGCCTCCTGCCTTACTCCGGCTTCCTTCCCCCGCAGGCACCACCCTGTTCACCCCATGGACCCCTTCCCCACCCCCTCCTCCTGCCGTTCCAAGACCACACCCACCTGAACTCCGCCACCTCCCTCGTTATCCGCTCCTTCAACGCTTCCCTGTACGCCTGGCAGCCCCCCTGCCGCGACCAGTGGCTCGCAAACTGGGGGCTGGAGTTGGGCCACTGCGGACGGGAAGGGAGGGAACGGAAAGACCCAGGACCAGGATGAACACAGTTTTTATGAACTGCAGCACCCAACGCGGGCCCCTCTGCCCTGGCGCACGCCGCGACCCAGACACGCCCACAGACCCACAGGCCCTAACCCACGTCCAGCCAGCGGCTGTCACGGCCCAGACACGCCCACCGGCCCACAGGCCGGCCATGGCCCACGAGCCAGCGTCCTGCTCCCTCCAGCAACCCAGCCGTCAAGGTACGCAACCCCCCGGGTGCCCACCTCCGCACCCTTACCTCACCCCCAGTGCCGCCCCCTTAAATTCCCCATCCACACCCCACACCCCACACCCACACCCCGCACGTCATCCAGGGCCTGTGCCCTTGTTCCCCACCCCTCCAATAGCACTGCTCCCTCCCGAAAGCTCCTGCCACGTGGTACCCCTTCAGCGGCCCGTTGTGCAGCAAGGGTGTTTCCCCTCTCCCCTTTGCCCGCCCCGCAAACGTCGCACTACCTTCCGTTAACGCCTCCTGACCGCCTACGCCAGCCCACAAGCGCTCCCCCCAGGCCTCTACGTCCCTACACCAAGCCCTGGCCCCCGCCCTCCCTCTTGGTTCATTCTGCTGCTCTGCGGTTACCCCCATCCCCAGACTCACCCCACCCCACGGGTGTGTACGGGTTACGATCCCGATGCAACCCGCAACAGCACCTTACCACCCCGCCCCACCTCCAGCGTGTGCCCCCCGCGCAAGCCCCAACCCATGCCCTTTGCAGTCCACCCCCACACACCCAGGCGCCCCACCTCCAGCGTGCGCCCCCTGGCCAGCACGAAGCCCTGCTCCCTAGCCCACGCCACGTGCTGCCCTGCACCACATGCTAATACACACCCCGCCCCACCTCCAGCGTGTGCCCCCTGGCCAGCACGAAGCCCTGCTCCCTAGCCCACGCCACGTGCTGCCCTGCACCACATGCTAATACACACCCCGCCCCACCTCCAGCGTGTGCCCCCTGGCCAGCACGAAGCCCTGCTCCCTAGCCCACGCCACGTGCTGCCCTGCACCACATGCTAATACACACCCCGCCCCACCTCCAGCGTGTGCCCCCTGGCCAGCACGAAGCCCTGCTCCCTAGCCCACGACACGTGCTGCTGCAGCACGCGGTCGCGCCGGTAGCCGCGGAAGCCACGCCGCGGCTCGTACACCTGCAGCAAAGGCGGCCGCAGCGTACAGGGTATTGCAGTTCGCAACATGCACACGGTGCACGGCATGCGTACACAAAGGCGCACAGCCTCCGTTCGTCTGTTGTAGCTGCTGGTTTTGGCTGTAATGCGCGCGCCCACCATGCTGTGTACACCTGCAGTAGGGCGGCAACCTACTGTCCATGCGGTGGCAGCGGCAACCCAGGTTGCAGCCAACGCTGTGGTGTGACTCGTGTGCGAAGGGCAACAGCTGCAGCGTGGGTGCAGAGGGTTGTTGGCCCCAGATCCTGCACCGCACCAACACAATTATAAAACAGGTCCGCCCGCTTCGCGCGGTACCCACACCCACACAACCATCCTAGACCCCACCCACCGGCCACTTGAGGCTCCACGCTGGCACCAGCGCATTGAAGTGCCGCGCCACCGCCCCTAGGTACCACTCCAGCTTCTCCTCCGGTACATCGTCCCACTCCACCGCCGTACCGAACGGGAAGTCATGCCGTACAAGCTCAACCTCCAACCGCTCGAAACTGACGCCCGCCAACGGCTGGCCTGTGCTGCCGTTGACGAACGCAAAGGTGAGGTCTCCCTTGCGCACCCGCTCGATGCGGGCCTGTACGGCAGCGGGCTGTACGGCTTCCCGTACGGCAGTATCGGTGTCGGGGCGGGCGCGAAGCGTGAAGTCGGCGAAGTGTACGGCAGCGCCCGAGGTACGGCCCAGGTCCAGGGTGAGGTATGCGGTGCAGGGGGCTGAGGGGCTGAAGTCGATGAGGCAGACTTGGGACCAGGTAGGGGACACCTAGAGGGGTGGGGAGCGGTGCGGATAGGAAGGTACCGTAGTGGGCAGAGCAGGCGCGCAGTGGTGATGGGTTGAGAAGGGCCAGCTGACAGGCGGCCCTCTTCATCGTATGACTGGTACGGTGTGCAGAGGGCACTACTTGCATGGGCTTGGTCCGTCTCAAAGGGACTGTACGGCACGGTGCGGGGAACACATGCAAGATGCCCCGGTATGGGTGATGGCTTGCTGAGGCAAGCGCTGTGAAAGGTGCTCGGCCACGGAGGAGGGCTGTGCGGAGCGCTCTGCCGTGGTGTGAGCTGCCGGTGGGGTGCCACAGGGCCACCTCCAGTGGTGGCCGTGACCCTCTGTCCTCTGCGCTGCCATCCTCACCATGATCTGCCTGGTCGTGAGCAGGTCGTATGTGTCTGCTGTGAGCAGGCTGAAGGGCACAAAGCCGTTGTTGGACAGCTTGGCTGGGTCGGGTGAGCGGACCCAGATGCACGCCGTGTAGAGCAGCCCCGGCGCCAAAGCGAAATCCGGCGACCGCAATTGGGTCGACCATGCTTGGCTGTCCAATGATGTATCCTAATAATGTGTGTAAGGTGTTGGAAAGAGAGGATGTTTTGGGTGAGATGTCCTGGGCAGCATGGAGGTAGACGCGACCGTATTGGTTGAAAGTCACACGCCGCACTCACGGTATGTATATATTCGATACAGCTACTCTTCGGTTCGCGCTTTGCGGCTGTGCTGCTCCACTGGAAGGTCCCTGGACCCGTGCTGACCCAGCCCTCCAAGCCCAAAGCAGGCTCACTGGCCGCCGTGGTGTCACAAAAAATGTATAGCAATATTATAAAGACAAGTCGCAGCATGTTTGTCGGTCATGGATAACAGTTCTGTGGATAAAGGGGCTAGGACATGTCCACGCGTATGTCCACGGTTGAGCGGAGGCTAAGATGTCCACGTGAACAGCGTATAGGTATTGCTCTAATTATGTAAATTGTGGCCTCACTTGCGACGTGAGAGGCATGAACCAACCCTACCTGCTTCACCCGACCTTCATGCGAGGTAGGAACAGGTGCATCCGGCACAGGGCGACGAACACCGCTTTACCCGTTTGACATGCTATACATACATCTTTAAATTACATACTCCTCCAACTTGAGTATTCAGCTGGCCGTCTTGCAATTCCAGGGGCCGCAACATCTCGGGCATCGCATGTCCCCGGGTTCGAAGGTTCCCCACTGGCGAGGCAGGGGACTGACAAGGCGCCAAGCAACGTCTAGACCAGGTCAACGCCACCATGTCCGCTGGTCCCGCCCTGTCCTACGGAGCTGTACGGAGTCCCCAACGGTCCCCCTGGCGCCTGGGAGCTCCCCTGCATTGGCCTGTCAGAAGCAGGCAGCAAAATGCTGTCGCTGCACACAACTAAGACTTGCCATCGGCTTGATTTTTGCGTCTCCAGCACCTTAATATCGTGACATGTGTACGCTGGTCAGCCAGCACCATGGCACGTGTCGCTGGCAGGGGTCGCCCTAGTCGCTGGCTCCGTCTGCCTCTGCAACAGGCAGACGTGCTCGCGCTTCGCGTGCTATGCTTTTACATTTGTTGTTGTCCGGATTAATACGGTACGTGTTGGTGTTCTGAATGTCTGGGGGGGCAGGGGTGCACGCGGGCGCCTGGCCTGGACGCTGCTTGGCCCCCTGTGCGAGGGGTACGGCTCGCTGTACGACGCAAACACAGCTTCAGCAAGAGACGCGATTGAGTCAATCCCTCCGTACGCCGAGGCGGCTCTCTTGTGCGCAATTCAACGCCTAAGCGTCGCTCTTGTCTGTTGGAGGGTACGAGCTATGGCAGATGGAAGTTAATCCACTTGCCGTCGTGCTGTTGCACGTTGGATGGAGTATGAGGGCCAGTGACGGCCTGAGCCTGTAGCGCAATTCCGCGTCCCTTCTGGCGCGCCGCCAGTACGGTAACAGCTGTGCCGGATGCAACTCCTTAATACGGCCAAGTGAGAATGGCCAATTCCCACTGAGCAGCTTTAGCCAGGCGGGTCCAGAAGTGGTGCGCTAGCGCCTGCGCTCCTGACCCAGCCTGACCGTACGTGCCACATGCACCTCCAAAGACCGTGAACTGGCTGTCGCGAGCCTGCCCCTTAAAGGCTCAGCACTCGATTGCTCACCTACAGTCTTCCCAGGGCACGCTGGCTACCCCATACTGGGAACGAAGCGCCAATGCTAGGTTGGTCCCCTAACGCCGGAACAGGGGTTCGGCGGGCTGCTGACTTGTTCAGACACGACAATTAGTTCTCCGGTTAAAGAGTTTGTAGACGTGTGTGGGCGTAGTGGCGCGTCTTTACTCAACGTGCGCTTAGCCACTAACTGGGCGTGACAATGCCACGCACAATCCTCCCAAGCATGGTACCCTTGCCCTGGCGGGCCTGGGCAGCCCGGTCCGGTGACTCAGTGTGCCAAGCAGTGTCCCGGTCGCGTCTTGTGCATTTCTATACCGGTATGCGGCTGTTTCGGCCAGGGGAGAGAATGCAAGATCACAGGAGGGCCAGGGGAGAGGGGGCCCTGGTTTCGGCCGCCTGTAAGGTATTTGGGTGGAATTCTGGCAGGCCTGGGCAGCCCGGCCCGTGTGGCAAGCAACACAAAAGGGTGGACGCACAGCTAGCTTGCACGTAGGGTGTGGCCAGCCATGGGCCAGCGGAGCAGGGCCTCTCGGTCGCCAGCTGCCCTGAGCTCTCAGCAGGGCTGAGTCAGCCCAGCTCAGCCACTATGCCCCGTAGCACCTTCACTGCACCAGCACTCCCTGCTTCCTAGGAGGAAGGGACGATATCGATGGAGAGGACAGGGGCCCTGGACGAGGAGCTGACGCGCCTGACTACGTACCTGATGTATGGCGTACGCTGCGCCGTGTTTCCGACTCCCCTTGCTTGGCAGCTGCCTCCCGCTGTGACTCGCCACACTGGTACCTATCAAAGTATCAGGTTCTCCCCGCCACCTGCGCCCTACCTTACACACTCCCTCATCTTAACCCACACCGCATCCCGCACCGCACGCCCCCACCAGCGGCTGCCACGCCAGCAGTGGCCAACCCAGCACTACATTGCCTCGCATGACGCACCCAACCACGCACCACCGCTTGCACCAGTGTCCGGGGGCCAAGTGTCCCTCCTTCCCTCCCCACGCATGCAGCGCACCAGGGCACCAGGTCAAGGTGCCTTCCGGTGGTTGCTGCTGAACTGTTGCCTGTTGGCCCAGGGAGCATTCCCTTCGTGCCGAACGCACGTGGCGGTCGGTGGCGCAGCGGCAGTATCATCGGCCTGTGTATATGTACCAGTCTAAGACCAGAGCCTGTGTATATGTCGAGAAGCACCTACGACTACAGATATGCGCGTGAGAATTTATTTTCGCGCTGGTGTAACCCTACTCCTGGGCCTCCGAGGCTGCCCGACAACGCGAATGGTACGGCTCGCGCACCCGAGGCAACCTGCGCAAATCAAGATGGGCCCCGCAGCGCAAGCAAGGCGCAGTTTATAATAATAATTACCAATACGTATAACAGCTGCATCTGCGACTACATATATCATCACTTGGTGCGCAGCTTTCACTGCGCTTAAATCTTCGCAAGTACCTGGTCGCACACTGCTGCATATCATCCGAATAAAGCTGTAACAACCTACATCAGACAATAAGATGCCAGAGCTCGGCCTTGAGTCTGCGGGCTTCGCGTGCTGCTCATGCGGCGACGAGCTTCCGAAGCTTGCGGGCACGCCGGAGAAGTTCAACCTTGTATGCTGCTACTACACAGAGGAGGATGCTGCGGAACATGCATGTGTTGGCGCCCTCCTAAAGCCGGACTGGCCGACGTCCCATGACGAGACTGGCAGGCCGCGACGCACCTTCTGCAAGCGGACGCTCGTGGCTGTTAGCCGGCAAGGGGAGGTTCAAAAGCCGGGCAACGTACCATGCTACTACTGCCCCAGCTGCTGGGCGCAAAGAAGCTTTCACGACGACGAGCATGGCGACGAGGTCTGCCTCTGCGAGGCGCGCGACATCGGCCTGCCCCTCGACGGTGCGTCGGACGTGCCGCATGGCCCATCGAGTTGTCACAAAACCATGAACACCTAACCCATATACTGCGTTGCGTAGCTTTCCAGCAACCTAGTACAGCCAACACGGTTTTTTCGTGGCCTCCTATAGTCCCATGGGTCCGTCCGCACTTAAACGTGCCGTAACGCACGTGGCATGGGCCAGCCAGCCTCAGATGGGAGCTAGCCGGCACGCAGCAACCTGTGCTACTGTAATGTAAGTGGCATCAAGCCGCATATGATTCCTTTCCTGAACTGCACCTGAGGACCTTTCGCCTTCCTGGCACTTTGCACCCCTCTGCAGACGGCTCTGACGACGGCTCGGAGATCTCAGAGATCATGATGCACACCGCCATGTCCGGCCTCTCCCAACTCTCACTGACCAGCTGGAGCTCCGGCGCCTCGTCAGTCCTGCCCCCGGACCAGCAGCACCCCTACCACCACCCACCCGCGATAGCGCGACCGCAGCAGCACCAGCACCACCAGCACCACCACCAGCACCCGCACGACAAGGACCCGGAGGAGGCCCACATCCGAATGTACACTGGCAAATCCAACAAGCGCAAGAAGCGCCTGGCGGGCGTTACGCACTACGCGTGCTTTGCGCTCAACCTGGTGGCCCCTGGCTCGGGTCTGGGGCTCATGGCGGCGGTGAACGCGGGCTTCACCTGGAACATGCGGGGCATGGTGGGTGTGGGTTAGGTTGTGGTGGGGCTGGGTTAACGCATGGTGGGCGTGGGTCCAGTCATGTCATGCGCGGGTGCGCGTATGGTGGCGGTTAGCGTGGGCTTCACGCGGAACATGCTTCAGCGGGAACATGCGGAGCGTGGTGGGTGTGGGTTAAGCCGTGCTGGGTGTGGGTTAACTCGGGCTCCAAAGGGGTCGCCTTGGGGACGGCACGCGGAGGGAGGATGGAAGGGTCAGGTCGGTGGACAGGTGGCAATGCCTGCCATTGTGAGCTTAGGACTGTGGGTTACCGCAAATGTAGGGCAAGGGTCAGGGCAGCTTGCGACCGGAGCACACTTTGCAAGCCCGCAGGACGTACGTACGTACATTGTGGCTCAGCAGGGGGGCTCGCAGCGGACTTCGCATCGGCATCTCAGTACAATCCTTGCACACGCAAATTGGTGTCATAGTACCTTACCGTATACCGTACGTGCTGCAGGTGTCGGGGTCGCTGAAGCAGCTGCTGCGGTACGATGCCAACAGCGATGGGCGGCTGAGCCTTCCGGAGATGCGTGCCACGCTGGAGGAGCTGGACAGGATGGAGGGGTGCCGCAGGGGGAAGACGCTGTACGTGCGGCACATGCTGCGCTTCCTCATCCGCGTGCACGAAATCTACCGCCGGAACCCGCACGTTGCGTGCAAGCAGATGGCCAACTCGCTAAACATGGTGCGTGGGCGGCTGGGCGCGTGTGCGGGTTAAGTGTGTGGGTTAACTGCGTTCGTGCATGCATGGTGGGTGGGTTAGGGTGGTGCCAACCCGCACGTGGCGTGCACGCAGATGGCCAACTCGCTCAACTTGGTGGGCGGGTGGACAGGGTGTATGAGCAGGACGGGGCCCCTACAATATATAAGCAGAACCGGGAGTGATATTGCGACATCCTAGGAGTCCCTCCTGTCTTATCACGTCGGAACAAGGCAGCCGATAACTAGCTGGTAGGGCGGCCGTTGGGCACATCGCAAGCAAGGCGGTAGGCATGCATGCTGTGGGGGCCAAGGGCGTGTAGCAGCTTGTACGGCATGTACAGCAGGCTGGCCTCTACGACAGCGTGGCGCCCTTTGTTGCAGCCCCTGAGCTTACCTGTCGTTACCTGCTGTGCTGAACCTATGTCCCAACCCTCAGGTCGACAAGGCCACGTGCAAGAGCCTGGTTGAGAAGTACGCGCCTCGGGACCCCCTGCTGGTGTGGACTCTCTTCGTAAGTCTCAGGGGACGCTAGCGATACGAGGAGATGTGTATTGCACGGCATTTGCGTGCGTACGTCCTGTCGGTCTGGCACAGGTTGCTGGTAGCCAGGCCAGTGCAGTTGGAACCCCTGCTGGTGTGCGTGGATCCTGTTCGTAAGCAAGTGATTGCTGGCGGCCGTTGGCGATAAGGGCATGCATGCATGGCATGCACCGGCGACTGCAACGCCGCTGGCACGTGGTGCTGGTAGCCAGGACAGTACGTGGCGTCGCAGCAGCAACCCAAAGCAGTGCATGACCGTGCGGGACGACCTCACGTCACCCCGCTGCCGTGACTCGCACTCACCTTGCGATGCATCCCCGCCCCTGCGCGCGCCCCACACCACAGGCCTGGTACAACAGCCCCAAGCAGCACAAGCTGGCGACGGTGAGCGTGCCTTATGCGCTGCTTTGCTGTCTCACACTCACACACATGCACGTGTATTAGCCGTTCTCGTGCTTGTGCACGTGCGTGCATGTCCTGCCCTGGCTGCTGAGGCCCTGGCCCCCTGCCCCCTGCACCCCGCACGAGCCCAACCTGGACGACCTCACACACAGACATGCACCCTACCACGCATGCCCGCCGGTACCTGCATCCATTCCCCACCCACACCGCATGCACAGTCACGCATCGATTCCACACGCGACATGCCTGTGCCGGCACCCCTGCACTGCCCTAACCTGTACACACTCTGACACACACCTACCTGAGCACCAACCGCTGCCCTGCTGACCCTTCCCCCACAACACACGCAAACACACAGGCCATCGAGCAGGGGCGTGAGGAGTCCGAGGAGGAGGAGCTGGAGGGGCTGGACGTGCTGGTGGGGGACAAGGAGCTGGAGGGGGAGCTGGAGAGCACGCTGGGCAACGTGCTGGGGGCGGCGTTGGGTTAAGGGCTGGGGAGGTGGGTTATTCAGAGGGGCAGCGGGGGAGGGGGGGGGGGAGGCGGCCCTGGGCAACATGGGGGGGCGGCGGGGGTGGGGGAGGGGCGGAGGTAGTATGGGGGGGTAAGGGTGGTAGTGGGGTAGGGGTGTGGGCAGCAGGTGCGGTGGGTTACATACAAGTGGCTGGGTGGAAAGCGGCGTGGCTGGCCCAGGCTAGGCTGGCCCTGGGCGCGGTGCTTGGCCGGCGGTGGGGTAGGGGGCGCTGGCTCGGCTGGCTCTCCTGGGAGCACTGTATGTGGTGGTTACTGTACCCGGGCAGGGAGCTGCCCTTACTATAACGAGAGCGGCGGCACCAAAGCAGATGTTGTGGGTGTTGCTTAGGCGACAAGAGCAGGCAGCAGGTGTGGTGTGTGGTGTGTGCTCCTGAGAGGCGTTGTGTATTCTTATTGCATCCAAGCAGTGCGCTTTTGGAGCCCAATGCGGATGTTGCTGCAGCCACGAGGGCGCATAACTAGCCAAGCGTTGGCTTTACGTTGGTATGACCCTGTCATTTGCATGGCCGCTTTACGTAACGCACCCAGCTGTTCTATCGCCACCTTGGATAGGGTGGGCGGTGTGCACGACCCCTGCTACTCCATACGCAGCAAACATTTTGTCCGCACAAGTTCAATTGCTGCATCATAGGCATGTGGTTACCATATCGTACTTGTTTCATTTCGCTGCTATATATGGACTATTGGTGAGTCGGACGAGGTTGAGGGGGGCCGTAGTGCCAAGGTGCGGGCCTTCGAGTTGCATCACAGAGTGTGTCGCGAGCTGCTACGGTAATGCATTGCATTGCACTAGTCACGTTCTCTAACCGCCGAATGCGTCTATCGCATCGATGCACCACATGGTAGTACATACCGGTAGCCTTGACTGTGACCAGTAGTGTTGATAACTCCGCATGGCATCGATGCTAGGCCGACCTACAAGGTAGTGACGAACAGGGCGCTGCAAGGCACACGTGTGCCTTCGCCCCTCCTGCAATCGCCTGCACACTGGACCGCAGACCAAAAAGCTGTAATCCTGTAACTCACGTAACTGTCATCTGCTTG
>VFQN01006933.1_pt1 | contig 12536 bp, 12 predicted proteins | sample 3512371 | NCBI WGS metagenome assembly VFQN01 (sample SAMN10412370, study PRJNA504923) | tailings metagenome | isolation source: Replicate 2 from Balatoc abandoned mine | place: Philippines: Itogon, Benguet | collected 2017-08-28
TCTCGGCCTTCTACTTCGACGTGCGCAAGGACGCGCTCTACTGCGACGCGCCGTCCTCGCTGAAGCGTCGGGCCAGCCTCTGCGTCATCCGCAAGCTGTTCGAATGCCTCGTCACCTGGCTCGCCCCCATGCTGCCCTTCACGATGGAAGAGGCCTGGCTGTCGCGCAAGCCCGATGCCGTCTCGGTGCATCTCGAACAGTTCCCGGTCGTTCCGGCCGAATGGCGCGACGACGCGCTCGAAGCGAAGTGGGAAAAGATCCGCGCCGTGCGTTCGGTCGTGACCGGCGCGCTGGAAATCGAACGTCGCGAAAAGCGCATCGGCGCCTCGCTGGAGGCCGCCCCGGTCGTCTCCATCGCCGATCCGGAGCTGCTTGCCGCGCTGGAAGGCCAGGATTTCGCGGAGATCTGCATCACCTCGGCGATCACCGTGGTTACCGGCGAGGGCCCGGCCGACGCGTTCCGCCTGGCGGATGTCGCCAAGGTCGCGGTCGAGCCGAAGCTCGCGGATGGTCAGAAATGCGCCCGCTCCTGGCGCATCACGACGGATGTCGGGTCCGATGCCGAGTACCCGGACGTCTCGGCCCGCGATGCGGCCGCGCTGCGTGAAATCGGCTTTCGCCGCGCTGCGTAAAGAATGAAGCTCTGTTGACGGCCGGCGCTTTCCGGCCGTCGATATCCCCGGATGAATTGCACTTACGGTTTTCATCCGGTAAAGCTGCCTGAAATTGGCCGGATTTTTCCGCCATGGGACGGCGGCCGTGCCCGGGCCTTGGGGCGCCGGCCCTGCTGGAAGGGTATTCATGGGAATGACGCGAAATATTCGGGTGCGTACCGGCCTGATCGGTCTCTTGGGCGCAAGCTTCGTTCTGACCGGCTGCATGGGACCGACCTACGGCACCGGCAAGACTGCCGGTGAGCAGTTGGTGGACGACGTGGGCAACGCCATCATGATTCGTCCCAACAACGAGGAAGCGAAAAAAATCCGCTACCAGCCGCGTGGTGGCCTCGTCGTGCCGAAGGATGAGGTCGCGCTGACGACGCCGCAGCAGTCCGTTGCCAGCAAGGACAATCCCGAGTGGCTGGAAAGCCCTGAGGATATGCGCGCGCGCCTGCGCGCCGAGGCGGATGAAAACAGCAACAGCACGACCTTCCGCTCGCCGCTTGCCGGACAGAACGCGACGAACCGCAAGCTGTCCGCATCGGAACAGACGGCGGCCTATCGCGACGCGCGTCGCCTGCAGATGGGCGCCTATGGCGACAAGCGTCGTTACCTGAGCGATCCGCCGCTGGATTATCGCCGCCTTCCCGAAGAGGCTCAGGCCGATCTTGGCGAGCCGGAGAAGACGAAGGAGCGTCGCCGCAAGAAGGAAGCCAAGGCCGCCAAGCAGAGCGGTTCTTCCTGGTGGCCGTTCTAAGCCATGACGGGCTATAGCATTCGTCCGGCGTCGGCCAGCGACGCCGCGACCATCCTGCGGTTCATCCGCGAACTCGCCGATTACGAAAAGGCCCTCGACGCTGTCGAGGCGGCGGAAGAGACCATCAGGTCCTCGCTGTTCGGCGAAGGGTCCGTCACGCGCGCAGTGATCTGCGAGACGGCAGCGGGCGAGCCCGCCGGTTCCGCCATCTTCTTCAAGACCTATTCCACCTGGCAGGCGAAGAACGGCCTCTATCTCGAGGATCTCTATGTCACGCCCGCCCATCGCGGCACGGGCGTCGGCAAGATGCTGCTGCGTCATCTCGCACGCATCGCGGTGGAAGAGGGCTGCGGGCGCTTCGAATGGAGCGTGCTCGACTGGAATACGCCGGCCATCCGCGTCTATGATGCGCTCGGCGCCGAGCCGCAAACGGAATGGATCCGCTATCGCCTCGACGGCGACAAGCTGAAGACGTTCGCCGCGGGCTGATCAGCGCCGCTCGGCAAAAAACTCCTTGAGGATCTCCGCCGCTTCCACACCGCTGATGCCGGAATAGACATCCGGCGCGTGGTGGCAGGTCGGCTGGGCGAAGAAACGCACGCCATTGTCTACCGCGCCGCCCTTCGGGTCCTCCGCGCCGTAGTAGAGGCGGCGGATGCGGGCAAACGAGATGGCGGCGGCGCAGAGCGTGCAGGGCTCCAGCGTCACGTAGAGATCGGCGCCGATGAGACGTTCCTGCCCGAGTTTTCCGGCGGCCTCGCGGATGACGGCGACCTCGGCATGCGCGGTCACGTCATTCTCCGCCCGGGTGCGGTTGCCGGCGCTGGCAATGACCGTGCCGTCCATGACCAGCACCGCCCCGACAGGCACTTCACCGCGCGCGCCGGCTGCCCGGGCTTCCTCGAGCGCGATCCCCATGAAGCGATTTGTCATCGACGGCACGAATTCCTCTTAACCCCGGACGCCTGACCTGATAGGACACGGCAAAACGCAGGCAACACAAATGACATCCAAAGACAAGTCAAAACGGCCGGGCACCAAGCCCGCGGGCCGCGATCACAAGCCGCGTGGCGCCGCATTGGCCGCTGCGGACAAGAAACCGTTTTCCGCCGGAAAGCCGTCGGGCGCCAAGAAGCCGTTCGCGGGCAAGTCCGCACCGCGTGATGGCAAGCCCGCCCGGGCCGCCAAACCCGCGCCGGCCGCATCCGCCAGTGCCGAGCTGGCGCCGGAGCGCATCTCCAAGCTGCTGGCGCGCGCAGGCGTCGCCTCGCGCCGCGATGTCGAGCGCATGATCATGGAGGGCCGTGTCCGCGTGAACGGCACGGTGCTGGATACGCCCGTGCTCAACGCCACGCTTGCCGACCATATCGAGGTGGACGGCGTGCCGATCCGCGGCATCGAGCGCACACGCCTCTGGCTCTACCATAAGCCCGCCGGCCTGGTGACGACGAATGCCGATCCCGAGGGCCGTCCCACGGTCTTCGAGAACCTTCCCGAGGACCTGCCGCGTGTCATGTCCGTCGGCCGTCTCGACATCAACACCGAAGGCCTTCTGCTCTTGACCAATGACGGCGGCCTCGCCCGTATGCTGGAGCTGCCGACCACCGGCTGGCTGCGCCGTTACCGCGTGCGCGCCCATGGCAAGATCGAGCAGGCCGATCTCGACAAGCTGAAGGAAGGCATCGCCGTTGACGGCGTGCTCTATGGCGCGATCGATGCGACGCTGGACAAGACACAGGGCACCAATGTCTGGCTGACGCTGGGCCTTCGCGAGGGCAAGAACCGCGAAGTCAAGAACGTGCTCGGTGCGCTCGGCCTCGACGTGAACCGCCTGATCCGCATCTCCTACGGCCCGTTCCAGCTCGGCGAACTGCCGGAAGGCCATGCCCAGGAAATCCGCGGCCGCACGCTGCGCGACCAGCTCGGCCCGCGCCTTATCGAGGAATCCAAGGCGAATTTCGACGCGCCGCTGTTCGATCATGCCTCTGTCGATGCCGAGGAGAAGCCGGCACCGAAGAGCCGGAGCGAGGCTCCGGCCTGGGGCGACAAGCCGGCCGGCCGGCGCGAGAAGCCGGAAGACCGTCGCGAGCAGGCCCGTGCCCGGCTCGATACCCGCCGTGACGACCGTTTCGGCGACAAGCCGCGTGACGGTGGCCGTGGCAGAGACCGCGACCGAGACGAGGACCGTTTCGACAGCAAGCCGAAGCGCGAACCGGCGGTTCGTGCGCGCAAGTCGAATGTCTGGATGGCGCCCGGTGCCCGTCCCGTTGCCGAAAAGAAGGCGGAAGCCGCCGAGAGCGTGAAGCGCGAGCCGCGCGAACGTCCCGAAGGCGCGCCGAAGACCAAGCGCTATGGCCGCACCGCCGAGGGTGCGCTGACGCGCTCGGCAAAGAAGTTCGATCCCGATCGCAAGGGGCCGGCCCGTGGCCGTCCCGGCGACGACCGGGCGGAAAAGCCGCGCATCCTGAAGACGCGCGACGAGGACGGCGAATGGATCCGCGCCAGCGAGCCGGAAGCAGGCGATCGTGGTGACGGTGGCCGCGGCGGTTTCGGCCGCCCGCGCTCCGGCGCCGGCGATGCCCGTCCCGGCCGCGATTTCGGTGACCGCCCGCCGCGTGGCGATCGTCGTCCGCGCGCGGAAGGCGAACGCTCCTTCGGGGACCGTCCGGCTCGCGGTGATCGCAAGCCCCGCGCTGAGGGTGAGCGCTCTTTTGGGGATCGCCCGGCCCGTGGTGATCGCAAACCCCGTGCGGAGGGGGAACGTTCGTTCGGCGACCGCAAGCCCCGTGCAGAGGGTGACCGGTCCTTCTCGGATCGCCCGCCGCGCCGCGATGGCGGCAAGCCGTTCGGCGGAAAGCCCGGCGGCAAGTCCTTCGGCGGTAAACCGGGCGGGCGCCCCGCCGGTGGCAAGCCCGGTGGTGGCCGTCCGGCAGGCGGCAGCCGTCCGCGCGGCAAGGGGAAGTAAGCGACCGTGCGCATCGTCGGCGGTGAATTCCGCGGCCGTTCGCTTGCGACGCCGAAATCGGACGACATCCGCCCGACGACGGACCGCACGCGCGAAAGCCTGTTCAATATCCTCTCGCACGCCTATCCCGAGGCGCTCGACGGCACGCGTGTGCTCGACCTCTTCGCAGGCACCGGCGCTGTCGGCCTCGAGGCGCTGTCACGCGGTGCGCGTGCGGCGCTTTTCGTCGAGCAGGGCGTCGAGGGCAGGGGGCTTCTGCATTCCAACATCGAGGCGCTCGGCGTGATCGGCCGTGCGAAGATCTTCCGGCGCGATGCGACGTCGCTCGGCGGCGTCGGCACGATGGAACCGTTCCACCTGCTCTTCGCCGATCCGCCCTATGCAAAAGGCCTTGGCGAGCGGGCGCTGGATGCGGCCGCCCGTGGCGGCTGGCTGGTGGAGGGCGCCCTTGCGATCCTCGAGGAGCGCGCCGATATTCAGCCTGCCGTCGTCGATGGTTACGAACTCCTGGAGGTCCGCACCTTCGGCGAGACGCGCATGCATTTCTACCGCTATAGCCCCGGCTGATCCTTTCGCCGGCGCTGCCGCAACGAACCGGAGACCTGAGCCATGACCGATGCCCTCGTTTCCGCAAGCCAGCCGCAAGCGCACGGCCCGACCGTCGCCATCGCGCTGGGCGGGGGCGGCGCGCGCGGGCTCGCCCATATCCATGTCATCGAGGTGCTGGACGAGCTCGGCATCCGACCGGTGCTGATATCGGGCGCCTCGATCGGTGCCGTCATGGGGGCGGCCATGGCGGCCGGCATGACGGGCCGGGAGATCCGCGAGCACACGCTCGCCGCCATCGGTCATCCGAGCCGCATCATGAACCGCCTCTGGAGCCTCCGGCCAACCCGGTTTTCCGATGTGGTCGCCGGCGGCTTCCGCGTCGGCCAGTTCAATCTGGAGCGCATCCTCAAGGCCTTCCTGCCGGAGACCCTGCCGGAGACCTTCGAGGACCTGTCGATCCCGCTGAAGGTCGTCACGGCGGATTATTACGCCCAGTGCGAATGCGTCTGCGACAGCGGTCCGCTCTTTCCGGCCATCGCAGCCTCCGCCGCGCTGCCCGCTGTCTTCCGCCCGGTGGTGATAAGCGGCCGGGTGATGATCGACGGTGGCCTGTGGAACCCCGTGCCCTTCGATCACCTGCTCGGCAAGGCCGCCATCACCATCGGCGTCGATGTCATCGGCCACCCGCCTGCCGGCACGGCGGACGTGCCCAACAGCATCGACAGCCTCTACGGTGCCACCCAGCTCACCATGCGCTCCATCGTGACGCTGAAACTGGAAAAGGGCGCACCGGACATCTTTCTCCGCCCCGATGTCGGCCGCTTCCGCGTGCTCGATTTCGTCAAGGCCGAGGAAGTGCTGGCCGCCTCCGCCGGCATCCGTGACGAGCTGAAGCGGGCGTTGGACGAGAAATTGTCGGCGGTTTGAGATCGTCGTCTGCGGTGGGCATGCCTCTCGTTGTCCTGCCGGGCGGAGGGAGGGTTTCCGGGTGAATGGCCCGCCCTCACGCGCTTTCCTCTTCGTCCACATCGCTCAGTGCCAGTTTCTTCGGCTTGACCAGCGGCTCCGGCTTCACCGGCTTCGTGTGCAGCATGTGCCGGCCGGCGGTGAGGCCTTCGGCGGCTTGCAGTTCCAGCCGGGCGATGTCGCGGCGGCGGATGTCGTCGCCGATCGCCTGGGCGTCATCCGGCTCCACGCCAAGCTCCTCCAGCGTTTCCCGCCCGAAGACGAGGGCGGATTCGAAGGTTTCGCGCACGTCGTGCTGCACGCCGCGCCCGCGCAGCGACAGCGTGTGCACGCGGTCGTAGGAGCGCACGAAGAGCGTGGCGTTGGGATATTCCGATTGCACGAGATCGACGATGCGGTCCGTCGTCGCCTTGCCCTGGGTGCAGATGGCGACGATCTTGGCGCGCTCGATGCCGGCGGCGCGCAGCACGTCCTTGCGCGTGCCGTCGCCGAAATAGATGCGGAAGCCGAAGCTTGCCGCCTGGCGCACGCGGTCGGTCGAATGGTCGATGACGGTGACCTCGCGTCCGCCGGCAAGAAGGATCTGCGCGGCGATCTGGCCGAAACGCGAAAAGCCGATCATCAAGACGTCTGCGCCCGCCCCCTCGAAATCCTCCTCCATCTCTTCCTCGATGTCCTCGACGAGCAGGAAGCGCGAAAGCGCCGCGGCGATCGGCGTCAGCGCCATCGAGATGGTGACGATGGCGATGAGCAGCGAGGCGAGGCCGCCGGAAAAGATGCCGGCGGCGGCAGCCGCGGTGAACAGCACGAAGCCGAATTCGCCGCCCTGCGGCAGCACGAGCGCGATGCGCACCGCGTCATTGTGCGGGGAGCCGGTGAGGCGGCAGAGGCCGTAGATGACGAGGCTCTTCACCAGCATCACGATGGGCGTGGCGACAAGGACCGTCAGCCAGCTGGAAAAGATCACGTCCAGTTGCAGCGACAGGCCGACCGCCATGAAGAACAGGCCGAGCAGGATACCGCGGAACGGCTCCACATCCGCCTGCAGTTCATGGCGATAGGAGGAATCGGCAAGCAGAACGCCAGCGAGGAAGGCGCCCATGGCCATGGAGAGCCCGGCCATCTGAAGGAGCATGGCGGCAGCCAGCACGACGAAGAGCGCGGCGGCGATCATCGCCTCGCGCGCGCCGGTGCGGGCGATCACCTGGAACAGCGGGTTGAGCAGATAGCGGCCGGCGGCAAACAGCGCCGCGATGGCGCCGATGGCGATGAGGAAGTCCTGGAAGGCCGTCGTCGTGTCTTCCGGCGCCTGTTCGGCCAGCAGCGGGATCAGCGCCAGCAACGGCACGATGGCGAGATCCTGCAGGAGCAGCATGGAAAAGGCCCGCTGGCCGTAGCGCGTGTTGGTGTCGCCCCGCTCGTCGAGGATCTGCATGGCAAAGGCGGTGGAGGAGAGCGCGAGGCCGAAGCCGATGATCAGCGCCCCGTCCCATCGCTCGAGGCCGAAGGCGAGGGTCAGGCCGGCGAGCGCCAGGCCCGTGAGCACGACCTGCGCCATGCCGAGTCCGAAGATGTCGTGCCGCATCGCCCAGAGCCGCGAGGGTTTCAGTTCCAGCCCGATCAGAAAGAGCAGGAAGACGACGCCGAGTTCGGCGACCCCCAGCAATTCCCCGCCGTCGCGGATCTGGTGCAGGATCGGGCCGATCACCACGCCGGCGGCGAGATAGCCGAGAATGGTGCCGAGACCGAGCCGCTTGAAGATCGGCGCGGCCAGCAGCGCCCCTCCGAGCATCAGCAGAACCTCGTTGTACGGGCTGTGGGTATAGGGCATGCGGAGGGCTTTCTTCTGAAGGAGCGCCGGCAACGCGGCAAAAAAGGAGCGGCCTCCCTTGATGCCCGTGCGACTGCACAATAAATGGGGCAGCAAAGAAAGGCCAAGTCATGTCAGAGACGATCGATTCCGCAAGCCTTCTCGCGCGTGCCGGTGAACTCATCGACCGCGCCATTCAAGCGGGGGCGGATGCGGCCGATGCCGTCGTCGTCCGGGGCCGCTCCTCCTCTGTCAGTGTACGGCTCGGCAAGGTCGAGGGCACCGAAGCCTCCGAGAGCGATGATTTCTCGCTGCGCGTCTTCGTCGGCCGGCGCGTCGCCAGCGTCTCGGCCAATCCCGGCTTCGACCTGAAGGTGCTCGCCGAGCGGGCCGTCGCCATGGCCAAGGCCTCGCCGGAAGACCCCTATGCGACGCTCGCCGACAAGGCCGATCTTGCGAAGGACTGGCCGGATCTCGAGCTCTTCGATCCGACCGAGGTTTCTGCCGGGCAGCTGACCGAGGCCGCGCTTGCCGCGGAGGCCGCCGCGCTCGCGGTCCCCGGCATCACCAATTCCGGTGGCGGCGGGGCCTCCGCCGGCATGGGCGGCCTGGTGCTCGCCACCTCGCACGGCTTTTCCGGCGCCTACAGCGCCAGCCGCTTCGGCCGCTCCGTCAGCGTCATTGCGGGCGAGGGCACGAAGATGGAGCGTGACTACGACTTCGATTCGAGCCTCTATTTCGCCGACTTGCGCGACGCCGGGGAGATCGGCCGCGAGGCGGCCGCCCGCGCCGTGCGCCGGCTCAATCCGCGCCAGGTGCCGACGGCCAAGAACGTCACCGTCGTTTACGATCCGCGCGTGTCGCGCGGCATAACCGGCCACATTGCCGGCGCGATCAACGGCGCGTCGGTCGCCCGCAAAACGAGTTTCCTGCGCGACCGCATGGGCCAGCAGGTGCTGAAGGCGGGCCTTTCCGTCACCGATGATCCGCTGATCGTGCGCGGTTCGTCCTCGCGCCCCTTCGACGGCGAGGGCGTGCGTGGCGAGCGGCTCGCTATGATCGAGGACGGCGTGCTCCGGCACTGGTTCCTGTCCACCTCCACCGCCAACGAGCTCGGCCTTAAGACCAACGGTCGCGGCGTGCGCGGCGGCACGGCGGTCAACCCCGCCTCGACGAACCTTGCGCTCGAACCGGGCGACATCTCGCCGGAGGACCTGATCCGCTCCGTCGGCACCGGCTTTTACGTCACCGAGCTGATCGGCCAGGGCGTCAACATGGTGACGGGCGAATACTCGCGCGGGGCCTCCGGCTACTGGATCGAGAATGGCGAACTCACCTTCGCGGTATCGGAGGTGACGATCGCCTCCAACCTCGTCGACATGTTCCTGCGCATCACGCCGGCAAGCGACATCGACCGCTCCTTCGGCGTCGCCGCGCCGACGCTTGCCATCGAAGGCATGACGCTTGCCGGGACGTGAGACCATGCCGAGCCCCGCCACCGCCTGGACCGCCGACCTTGATCTCCTGGTCGGTGCCGCGCGGCTTGCAGGGGCCAGGGCGCTCGATTTTTTCCGCAAGGGACCGGAGGTCTGGTGGAAGAACGGTGGCCGTTCGCCGGTCAGCGCGGCCGACTTTGCGGCCAACGATATCCTCAAGACGGAATTGCTCTCCGCCCGGCCGAACTACGGCTGGCTCTCGGAGGAGACCGATGACGATGCCGGCAGGCTCAACCGCGAGACCGTCTTCGTCATCGACCCGATCGACGGCACACGCGCCTTCATTGCCGGCAAGGACGTCTGGTGTGTCAGCGCCGCCGTCGTGCATCGGGGCCGCCCCGTAGCCGGTGTGCTCTTCGCGCCGGCGCTCGACGAGCTTTTTACCGCGGCCGCCGGCGGCGCTGCGCTGAAGAACGGCGCGCCAATCCGCGCGACCGATCCGGATGCGGCCCGCCCGACACGCATCGCCGCGCCGGAGGACATGGCGCACGGCATCGACCGCCACATGGTCGGCGGCGTGCAGCGCATCCCGCATGTGCCCTCGCTCGCCTACCGCCTCGCCATGGTGGCGGACGGGCGCATCGATGCGACATTGGTGAAGCGCAATGCGCACGACTGGGATCTGGCGGCCGCCGACCTCATCCTTGAACAGGCCGGCGGAGCGCTTGTCACGCTCGACGGCGCGGCGCTGTCCTACAACCGGCCGGCCGTCAGCCACGAGACGCTGGCTGCGGCCGGATTGTCCCGGCTTTCCGGGCTTGTCGAGGCCTCCAGGCATCTTGCCGGCCATTGACCTTTGATGCGGAATACCGCAAACCCATTGCCGAAATCGGCATCATAAAAAGAGAGAAAACATGACCGACAGCAAAGAACCGAAACAGCTCCTGCATCTGGTCTTCGGCGGCGAACTGACGACGCTGGCAGATATGCAGTTCCGTGATCTCAACGCTCTCGATATCGTCGGAATCTTCCCTGATTATGCCTCCGCACTTGCCGCCTGGAAGTCGAAGGCACAGCAGACCGTGGACAATGCGCATATGCGCTATTTCATCGTGCACATGCACCGGCTTCTGGATCCGCAGCAGAACTGAGGCGCGTTTCCCGACACCGTTCCGCGCGGCAGAAGGCCGCGCCGAACCAGAGACCGGACCTTCCATGATCCCGAACAAGACGAAAGCCGCAACCAAGGGCGCTCGCGCATGAGCCGGCGCCTCGCCCGTTTCGCGCTTTCGCTTTATCGCTGGGGCGGCGTCGCGCTCTATCCGATCGTTGGCCCCTATCTCACCTTCCGCGCCGCCAAGGGCAAGGAAGACCGTTCCCGCCGCCGCGAGCGCTACGGCTATGCCGGCGTGCCGCGCCCGGCGGGGCCGCTCGTCTGGTTCCATGCGGCCAGCGTCGGTGAGACCAATGCGGTCATCCCGCTCATCAAGGAAGTGCGCCGTCGCGGCATCGCGGTGCTCCTGACGACGGGCACGATCACCTCGGCGAAGGTCGTGCGCGACCGCCTGGGCACGGACGTCATCCACCAATATGTGCCGCTCGACCTGAAGCCGGCGATCAGCCGCTTCCTGGAATACTGGCATCCCGATCTCGCCATCATGGCGGAGTCGGAGATCTGGCCGATGACCATCCTGGAACTCGGCAAGCGTCACATCCCGCAGGTCCTGGTCAACGGCCGCATCTCGGATCGCTCCTTCCCGCGCTGGAAGCGGCGCCATGCCGTCGCCGACGCCATCTTCGAGAATTTCGCGCTCGTCATCGCCCAGTCGGATCTCGACGCCGACCGTTTCAGCACGCTCGGCGCCCTGCCGGTGCTCGTTTCCGGCAATCTCAAGGTGGATACGGATGCGCCGCCGGTCGATTCCGCCGTGCTGCGCGGCTATCTCGACCAGATTCAGGGCCGTCGCACCTGGGCGGCGATCTCCACCTTCGAGGGAGAGGAGGCGGCCGCCGGCGACGTGCACCGCGTGCTGAAGGAACGCACGGGCCTGCTCACCATCATCGTGCCGCGCCATCCCGAGCGCAGCGACGCCATCGCCGACATGCTGGAGGCGCGGGGCCTGAAGGTTGCCCGGCGCACGCGCGGCGACGTTCTGACGCCGGAGACCGACATCTTCCTCGGCGACACGATCGGCGAGATGGGGCTCTATCTGCGCATGACGGAGATCGCCTTCGTCGGCCGCTCGCTGTTTGCCGAAGGCGGGCAGAACCCGCTGGAGCCGGCCATGCTCGGCTGCGCGATCCTGTCGGGCGGCAATGTGCAGAATTTCCGCGAGGCCTATCAGCAGCTCGCCCGCAACGGCAGCGCCAAGATGGTGCGCGACACGGAGATGCTGGCCAAGGGCGTGCACTACCTGCTCGTCAACGACGAGATGCGCAAGCAGATGATCGAGGCGGGGCAGGAAACCGTGCAGGAGATGCGCGGTGCGCTGCGCGCCACCATCAAGGGGCTGGAGCCCTACATCAACCCGCTCACTGTGAAGGCACGGTTGCATCCGCGCCAGACGTCCTGACGAAAGGCGTGTCATGTCCAAGACCGAGACCATTTCCGGCATCCTCTTCGACAAGGACGGGACGCTGCTCGACTATGCCAAGAGCTGGGTGCCGGTGAACTACGAACTCGCCCGCATCGCTGCCGCCGGCGACGAGGCGCTAGCCCGCAAGCTGCTCGTGGCGGGCGGCATGGATCCCGACACCGGCTACGTCACGCCCGACAGCCTGCTTGCCGCCGGCAACACGGTGGAGATCGCCGAGGGCATGGTCGCGGCTGGTGCGCCCTTCACGGTGGAGGCGCTGGCCACCCATTTCGACGGCCTCTTCGCCAATTCGGCGCAGCTTGCCGTCGCCGTCACGGACCTCGCCCAGTTCTTCGCCACCATGCATGCCCGCGGCTACTGGCTCGGCGTTGCCTCCAGCGACAACGAGGCCTCGATCCGCGCGACGGCAAAACGCTTCGGCTTCGAGGACTACCTGCACTATGTCGCGGGTTACGACAGCGGCTTCGGCACCAAGCCGCAGCCGGGCATGGTGCTCGGCTTCTGTGCGGCGACGGGTCTTGCGCCGCACCAGGTCGCCGTCGTCGGCGACAACAATCACGACATGCATATGGGCCGCAATGCCGGTGCAGGCCTCAACGTCGCGGTGCTGACGGGCACCGGCTCGCGGGAATCGCTGGCGGATGCCTCCGACTATTGCCTCGCCGACATCACCGAACTCGTCCCGCTCCTCCCAGAGGCGGCCGTCGCGCGACCGGTGGCGTGAGCGGTGAGAGCAGCTCCTCATCCCGCTGCCACAAGGCCTGGCACCCCGCAAGCCGAGAGAACTGAGTTGTGGC
>VFQN01006934.1_pt1 | contig 12536 bp, 6 predicted proteins | sample 3512371 | NCBI WGS metagenome assembly VFQN01 (sample SAMN10412370, study PRJNA504923) | tailings metagenome | isolation source: Replicate 2 from Balatoc abandoned mine | place: Philippines: Itogon, Benguet | collected 2017-08-28
CCCCGATTTGTTTGTCTAGCACGTATTCACCAATCTGCGCCCCGATAAGCTGTCTCTCTCCGACTCTTGGGTATCAGGGTGGGCATGGGCAATGAATCACATTTTGTTCTTAAATTTCGACATGAACTTACAGTCCTTCCAACTTCTTCTTTTGCTCAGTTTATGCTGGGTCCCAGTCGTTTTTGTTCGAGGTTGGCAGAGGTGGCTTACTATTGGGAAAGATTTCGCGAGGAAGAGTAGAGTTATCTTTGGTATTGGAGGAGTGTTGCTAAACTGTCCATTTCCTTCATTCGCAGTTGAAACCGCTTCTCCAACATCAATCGGCACTGCTCCTAAGCAATCCAGCCAAAAATATTACTTTGGCCTTGGCTGTTTTTGGCATGTACAACATGAGTTTGTGGAAAAGGAAAAGAACTTACTACAAAGAAGTGACAACGAAATTACAGTGAGTGACCTTATACTTCCAAAAGCGAATTGACCGATTTTTCTTTGTTCAGAGTGTTGTAGGATATGCTGGAGGCACAGGGAAACAAAAGGATGGATTAGTCTGTTACCACAATAATGAAGGAGTTGAAGATTACTCCAAACTTGGTCACGCTGAAGTTGTTACTGTTGATTTTCCGATTGAGAATTTCAAGGACTTTAATGAATTGTATCTTTCACTATTTTCCCCGTCATTAGATCGTCCAGATATAGGAGATCGAGGAGCTGAATATCGCAGTTTGATTGGTTTGCCTGGGGGTGTGAAAAACGAAAAATATGCGATTTTAAAAGAGTTAGCGCAGAGTAAGGGTTTGATATTAAAAGAAGGAAGAGGAAATGATGGTGATACGCTCGGAAAGAGGGTTGTATGGGTGATGGATTCCAATAAGTTTGCATTTAATCAAGGAGAAACTTTCCATCAATTTCACGGTAAGTCGATAACTTATCTCATAAATCTTTGATGTGAACATTTATTTAGATGGTTTCATGCCAGATGAGCGGTATCCAGCTAGCTACAATGGCTTGATTAAATCAGCGTTCACTCGTGGATTAATTCATCCTACTGGCTGTCCTGCCGAAATTCAATTTTAAATCCTTATCTTTTTCGTCCGGCCTTTCATTAACTTGAATGTAATTTAATATCTTATTGAAAAAAAGGCAAAACCAAAAGAGAGGCATACCACTTGCGGGTAGCGCTAAATAAGAATAAGATCGAGCTATTATTGTTGAAAATCGAACAGTTTACTCTTTCCTGTGCGTACTTACGAGCTGGAATTCCACACTCTTTTTGTTGAATCCTTTCGTAAATCTCTTTTTAATTTCCTTTGGGGAAGAGTGATACCCAAGAGGCAAAGTTTCCTTTTCATCCGGTTGAATCATGAAGAGTCAAAAATCCCAACTTCTTAAAGTGGATGATCAGGATTGCCATATCTACGTCCAGATCGTCCAAGAAAACCAAAATCAAAACGTTTATTATTTAAATTTATGGCAACAGAATTCCTCTTCGCGCCTTCTTCAGACTATTCAAGTTGACTATTACCAGAATTACTGCTGGAGCACCAATTCCTCACATTTAGTAATCTTAACGAAAGATGACATAATTGTTTATGAAACATTATCACTAGACCAATTTTCAAAGTTATGGAAAGAAAGATTCCGTTTTCGACCTGTGAAGTCGTTGCAAGTCGTCGACCTTCAGTGCAGCTTTCCTGTGCTCTTTGCTCGAACTTTAGAGGAAGCTTATGCGATTAACATTTGTCATTCCTATTACCATGTTTTTACTAAAGATGAGATAGATTTAACGCTTTCTGATAGCCTAGTTTCTTCGCTCAGCTTTGATGGAAAGTTTCTATCAACTTATCAGAACGAACGACTTCGCGTATTCTCTCTTGATATCCTACTTTTACCGGGTGCGATAGTGAACACAGATGAATTAAAACCACTCTTGCAGGATAATCTGAACCAATTAGATTTAAAATCTACTGACCTATCAGTCGAGAGTTCTGATCCCATCGTGGACTTGGTTTGGAGAAGAACTCATTTTCTTCAAGGCATGCAGCTGTTACTGGTGACGTTTTTGAGTGGAAAAGTTCAAGTTTATGAGATATTTTATCAACAAGAGTTGGAAGATGATGCGATTGTTGCAATTGCTTTGAATGCGGCAATTAGTGCTGGTGTGATGAGCAGGAATGATCGTGGTGCTCTCCCAGCCCTTCCAGCTCCACCAGAACCATCGCTTTCGGTAGTTTATTTTCCCACAATGCGTCTAGTCTCAGAAATATTATTAGATGATATTTTGCGACCTGCAGACGAAAACAATCCAGTGGATACGGCGGACAACGATCAAACCGTGAAAGTCGTCAAAGCCTTGTGGTTGAATGGATTATTTCCTGCCTTATCTTCCACTTATTTAGGTAATAAGGGAGATGTGACCGATGTTTTGAGCAAAGCATCAACGTCTGCAAATGCGATGTTTGGAATGAGTGTGAAGAAGAGGAAAACTAATAATGACGATAACCACTTATGGCTTCTTTTGCAAATTAATGATGGGAGCTTAGCAGGGGATAAATTATTGGTTCTTGACTTGAATCAAGATGTTTCTTTGACTGGACTTATTGAAGCACAATTAACTGTTTCAAAAAAATATGTTATTGCAATAAAGAATGTGATTAGTAATGTTCGAGTGACAACTGATGTATTGCATGCAATTGGTATCTACTCAACAGAAAGAGGATCTCCAACACATATTAAATTGTTCACTTCAAATGTCCTCCGATTTGATTCAAAGTCTGGTGAAGACATCATACTTCCTCTTCTTACTCAACATTTCCTTGATTTAACTATGAAACATGATGACCAAAATTGTTTATTAAGTAAAGGAGAATCAACTATCTTAAATACTCTTTTTCCGTGGCAAACATCTTCTGTACCTTTTTCGAATTTCTCTTGGACAGTTCTTGAAAATTTCTTCTTAATTGTTGCGAAACAAATCGAATCAAATGGTCAATTCACAAGAGAGTTAGTTTTGCTGACTGATTTAAAAGGCACTGATAAAATACGTGTCCTTGATGTCAGGCCTTTATCTTTAAAGAAGAATCCGGATACACTTGTAATATTGGCTCGAGATAGCGCTGGGATATCAGTATCACTGTCTGGGATTGCTTGCGCTTTTATTCCACCTTTGTCCGCCGATACCATAGACGAAGAACCAGAGATTGATGGAGGACATCATGACTTCTATTCAGTTGAAATTATTCCCGATTTGCATTTTGGTCTTGGTATTCGATTAGATGAAAGTCCAGTGAATAATAATCCGTCTGATGGAGTGAAAGTGACTGTAAGCAGCTTTAAACCTCATCCAGTCACGAAAGAACCGATGGCAGCTGAGTTAAGCGGATTGATCCATCCTGGAGATGAATTAATCGCAATTAATGAAACTATATTCTATCGTCGTTCACTTGCTGAGGTAATCCCGACCGTCAGGAATTTATTGAGCTCTATTCTCCCGGATCAAACGGTAAAGTTGCGATTCCTTCGATCGAATGCGACAGCGAAAACCAATGCCGATTTAGAACATTTTATTAAAGACCATGAGAAGAAAGAGCTTTCCCAAGCTATTAGTCAAAGAACTCTTGTGACTGAAATACTTCAACACGAGTTAATTCCAGTCAGCAATTCCTCGCCACTTTCTCGTGCGGTAATGGAACGAGAGCGTGGTTATGAACTGATAAGCTTCGATATTACAGAAAGCTCTTTCTCTGCGCATCACCAATATTTCATTTTCGCTTGTGTCATGAAGAAGGCTGGTAAAATTTGGCTGCGATTTTACGAAATGAGTTTAAAATATCATACGAATCTTCCCGCAAAGCATACAACCATTCATTGGGAATCTTTACAAACTAAACTTATTTGCTATACTCAATTGAAGTTGAAATTATCGCAATTAGAAGTACATTTTCAATCTGCAGGCGATCTAAGTCTTTTATATAATGTCTTAGTCCTTGACCGAGATTTTGGAAGACAAAAACGATTTAAAATCTTTCAATATCAAGGAAACATTGCAGAATCTCTTTCATGGCGGATATTAGCAGAGAAATCAGAAAAAATTTCATCATCGAGCCAATACGGACAAAAGGAAATCCAAATTTCGCCTTTTATCATTGCATTAAGGTCTTATGCTCATTTGCGGGATAATGCTAGTGCTTACCATATTCCTGATGGTAGCACAGTAAGCCAGCGGGAAGATGAAAATAGACTTTCAAACCGGCATTCTCCTCAATTGTTGAAAAAGTCTCCATATCTCTCGGTTCTTCTAAGTCCTTATTTAATGAGCTGCTTTTCATTAAATAAGAAAGGATTTCCATTCCACGATTTTATAAAAGAACTAATTAAATTTCGACCAAGCACAACGTCCAATATTTTATCAATCAACTTTAAGGATGCTAATACATTACTCCATTTATCTCAAGAGAATATTATTTATAAATTATCAAAATACTTTCTTAGCAAATTATCATCCATTTTATCAGAATCTGCAATACAATTTACTTTACAAGTAGTTTATGAAATGAGCACAAGATATCAATTTATTTCTTCATCTTCTTCTCATTCTTCTTCACTTTTACCGCCTAACTCTTTGATGATTGGGGATCAAATCTTTACTTCTGTGGCGGTCTTTTATTTGCATTTGCTTACAACAAGTGTATCAGATTTAATCTCTTTAGCAATCTCAGCGGATATTCCGGATACTTTAGAAACAGTTTTAGAAGAGTTTCGAGTTAAAGATGAGACTTCCTTTACTCCAGCGAACTCTCCTCGACCACTCGTGTCTAACCAGTCCAAGAAAAATGCTGAAGTTAAAAATAGTCCGAAAAAGGATTTTGATGACGGATTTGACCCTATTGAAAACTCAGACGATGAAAATCCCACTGATGAATGCGAGGAAATGACCCTAGATCCTTTGATGGTGTCAATCTACAATAACCAGCATTATGAAATTCATTTACTCTCGCGCCTTTCATCATTAGTAATGAACTTGTTCACTTCGCGTCATCATAACCACCGCTTCCAATATCATTACTCGATGAATGCTTTGTGGCATATTCAGTATCAAAAGTCATGGATAACTATGATTCGGGAAGCTGCAAGCAATTTACTCAAGCTAAAACCTGATATCTTTGGTAAAGTTTCAAATGGGCAAAATGATCTCTCTGATGAAGAAGGTGCAATTGATTATAGTTTGGATAAAAGTGGGAAAAAGAAAGGCCAGCAGGAAATTGGAGTTGAGCCTCGTCCTTTACAATGGAATGATTTACCAATGTCTGATGTCGCAAACCTTTTCTTTTCACCCAATCAGGCGGAGTGGTTTCAAATTTTTTTCGCGCCAATTACCATCCAGTTGGAAGATTCTCAGAGTATGATGACACCAACAGACAACATCAATTCTACAACAGCGTTGCCGAAAACTAGCAGCAACTCTACAGATCAGAATCAAGATAAAGAGAAGGAAAGATCCAATTTGATGCTGTCTTTAGGATGCTCTCTTATCTTTAATTCCTCGCCATCGGACCTTTCAGCGACTGATATATTAAGACTTGATTTATTAACTTATATGTCCAGTCTCAAGATTAGTTTCTGGGTACATGATTTACAATCCATTTTACCTATCCTATATAAACATTCAATGAAGAAATACCGCCTCAATAAATCATCCATGAAGATTTTCTTAGAAATGGTCATTGTTGGGAAGGTTGATACATTAATTAATATTGCGAAAGTTGATTCATCACCCTCCGGAAAGCAGTTATTAACTTTATTAATAATGGTTGATGAAGCGTTTAACCCCTACAATACTGATAAAGATAAGTTAACAAAATTACAAAACACATTAAGAAAGAATGCATTCGCTTTGATTAGAAAGCAACTTTACCGTGAAGCAGCTGCTGTCTTTTTATTATGTCCAACGGTTGCGATGATTCGATCCGCTCAAAGTGTTTTAGCCCATCAACACCGATCGCCTTTTCTCGCTCATTTAGTAAGTCGGCTTGTGGAAACACGCTTGGCATTAGGGAAAATGAATCACAACTTGAATCAATCCTCGAGTAAAGATAGCAGCTCCACATCATTGTCTTTCCTCTCTGACTCAAGTAATTCTTCTCATAGTAATCATCACCTTTCGAATTCATCGATTACAGCAGATGCCTTATTTGATAATACGCAGCCGTTACTTGATCGTTCATCTTACGTGTTAGGTGTCTTTTCCTCTGAGATCGTGAAAAAGGATATCCTTCCTGGCCTCCTGAATGCCGCGAAAAGCACCATAGAAGAGGAGAAATACAACTTCCCTGATGAAGGAAAGAACGTTATTCTAATTGATGATCATCGACCAATCCATCTTGCTTCGATCGGATATCATGGAATGAAGGATTTTTCTGCAATTCTTTTAGCTATGATTTGTGCATTGTGGCTGCAGGAGGAAGAGGTTTTAGCGAGTACTTTCGATGCGTTACTGCCATTACTCACTCGATATATCGATAAAGTCACCGACACGAAAGTATTTGAAGGTAAACCGACAACTCAAACAAATATCATCACATTGTCAGAACGGTGGGAAATGATTATTTTGTTTAAGCATTCCTTTCAGCATCAGTATAAGCTGAATCATTTGTATTTGCTTCTGCAATTCCTTGAGTCGACATTTACCGCATCTTCTACTTCTAATCCGTCTCATGCTTCTTCATCCTCTGTGTTACCTGCCTCATTTTATCACTCACATCAAATGACGAAGATTGTTCATTCTCTCTCTTTCTTTCTTGATGCGAGCTGTTTTCTTTCAAAAGAATACATTGGGAAAATGATGGTTTTAGTGAATCACATTCTATCTTCTTATCATCTATCGGCGGAGCAGTTGCAGCTTCATTTGTATTATCAATCTTTGGCAGACCAACCAGGAACAGAAAAAGGGAAGAAATCTAAGCATTTACACATCAATGCATTTTATAGATATGCAAAGAATCATTATCAGAAGATGGTGAGTCAAATGAACAGATCATCATTAATCGACACGAAATTCATCAAACAGCAGTCACTTCGTCCTCAAGAAGATTCTAAGGAAGCGAACAACCCAAAAGAAGATTCGGAAAATGCGAATAAACCAAAATTCAATTTCGCTTCATTTGCATCAAGGCCTTCGTCAGCAACCACTTCAATATCTTTTCATAACACGAATCTTGGAAAAACTGATCCAGGAAAATCATCTTCCGCGACTCCAAGCATATTAGACATGGATTTTTCTGCGCCAACGAGTCGAGTTCCTCAGAGATCTTTTGAGAGCACTGAAAAAGAACCAAAATCTGCTTTGGATATGTTTGATGTGATGCCAGTGCGAAGAAGTGTAAAACAAGAGAGTGAGAAAAAAGAAGAGGTTAAAGGAAATGATAGCTGGAAGAACGTTACTGATCCATTTTCGGCCGCTGGAAAAAGTGCCTTGGATGCCTTTGACTTTCAACCTCCTTCAAGAACAACTTCCGCGAAGCAGAACAAGAGTGGAGAGGCGAGTATCAAACACGAAGCGGCTAAAGCTGTGAACCCTTCGCCTCCTTCTGCTCTTGATGACTTCGATCACACCAATTATACTCGACCGAACAGAAGCTCGAATTCCCCAAAGTTTAACCCTACCAATGAAGTGAAAGAATCGACGCAAGCACCGCCATCAGCTCTCGACATGTTCGACCAAGCGAATTATCAACGATCTCCGAAACATTCTCAAATAACAGTGAAAAAGGATTCAGATGAGTCTCTACTGAGAGAGGTCGCACTAAGGGAAGGCGTTGAAAACAACACGGTCCTAGCTTCAACGAGCAAACCTGTTCAGGATTATAAACCGGACATTAATTTGAAGAAGGAAGAACAAAAACCGTTAAATACTTCTGTAGTTCATGAAAAGAAGGAATTACTAGAAGAGAGCAAAATTGAGAAGAGAGAAATCCCGGCTGAAAACGAAGAGGTCACTACCCTCGACCCTCCCTCTTCGACAGACGAAAAATTAATGAAAGCTGCTACTGTTCAGCCGGATAATAAACTTGAAGAGGCAAATAATGCAGCGTTACAGTCTAAGTCGATTCAATCAGCTGATACACAACCTCTTTTATCGAAGAATAGTGTGGAGGTAAAGCCATCTACAATCCATCCTTCTTCTGTTTCTAACACAGCAGCCAAACCTTTATCTGCTACTCATCCTCCTCCTTCTTTGGGCTTGAATCCGCCCAAATCAAAATCAGTCGAACAGAGGGTGAGAATGTTCTATGAGAGGTACAATCCTTCAAAGATCTCATCTATTCCATCAATCCTTGAGAAATACAAAGGAAAAGAGCAAGAACTGTTAGAGAAACTACGAAAACAATATAATGCAGAAGATATTTAAAAAGATTAATCAGATAGATTGGTCTGATGTCATTCATCGTCAGCAAATTAATTAAATCGCTCTGCTAACTCAAACTCTCTTTAGAATAGTTCTATTGTTACGAGAGACTTCGGCCTTTGGTCCTATAATAGATTTGTTAGGAGAGTGTTGGAGTGTTGTGTGTTGTGTTTGTTGGTCTTTGGTCTCTTTCTTTGTTCTAGGTCTACAGTTTCATGGTCGAGAAGTAGCGGACAACACTGTCACTCTCATTGTTTATTTCATCAAAGACACTTTGTATTCGACGACTAAAAATAAAATGATTGAAGGGAAACTTATCTCAAAGATTGATTCAAACTTGAATAGCTATTTGCTATGCTCGACATTTATCGAAACAGACAGTAGATCAAATCAATCAACTATTGCTGCAAATTCCTTGTATCAATTTATAAATACAGAGCAGGAACTAGGAGTTTTAATCGGAAGCAATGAAGGACGATCATTAGTTCTCGTGTTCACCAATCTAGAGAAGAGCGACTTCTATCAGAACATAGCTACAGTTTACCTCTTTTCTATGCATATTCCAATTGAAATATGCTGTCAAAATATTGCAGAAGTGATGAAAATTCATGGTTCGAATGTTTCGTCATTAATTCTGATTGAATTGAATCAACGATATTTCATTTCTTGTCTTGAAGCAGGGAGTAACATCCACGTCCTTCATCTCAAGGAAGATCAGTATTTAATAAGGTAATTAATCTAATGAATTGTAAGATTTTCTTCTTTTACGGATTCCGCTGCGTTTTATCAGAGATCTCCTTGTCGTTGCTGAGGGTAATTTGACTTCTCAAGAAGTTATGGGCCAGGCAATACACCATCTAGTAGAAACACCAGATAACGACGAAATCATCTACTCAGAAATAATGGAATTAGTGCTGAAAGATGTTCATGGGTATCCTAAACCGGTAGGAATGAATGTGAATATTTTCCTGCAGAACTCTAAGGTCAGTAATTACTCTTTTTCTTCCCTTTAGATGTTGTCATTCTAAAATCATAGAAAATTATGAGAATGATTCCCATTGAGAAGCTTCGAAAGAATCAAATAAATAAGCCGAAGAATCCCGTCACCGCTTTCAACTTCTACTCAAGCTGCAATCGTCAAATCGTCGCAGCAGAGTACGATAATAATGTCAGAGCCTTTTCAAATAGATACATAACTGCATTATTACTTTCCTCGCTCATTTAGATCACGAATAACGAGTTGAATAGAGAGTTGGGGAGGCGATGGAAAGAGATGTCAGAGAAAGAGAAACTCACTTATAATCGTATGGCTCAGGATGATAAAAAGAGATACAAAAAGGTAATTAATCGAGTTAAAGGTCATCTTTTAGTCCTAAAGTCTGTTTTTGCTGCTATAGGATCTGGAAAGAATGAGAAGAGAAGGTGGCTCTTCATCTCGAATCGTTAGCAAGCCTCTGACATCATACAATCATTTCGTTCATCAGGTAGGTAATATAAATGACAGTAGATCAGCTATTTTAAAGATATTCTATTAGGAAAAGCAATTTGTATGTGGATTGAGCTACAATAATGCTCAAACAATCACTGGAAGACATGGTGGAGATCGCTGGAGCTCGATGCATCCTGATGAGAAAAAAGTTTATGAAATCCTCCGAGATGTCGAAGTTTTAGAATATCAAAATCAATTTTAATCAACCTCTAATAGAATGTACAGTGTTATCACGACAATACCTTTTAAGAATATCCTATGCATATATTTATAATATAGGAAGTGTAAAATAAAGAGAAAGTTCAGAATAGTTATGGCAGCAATTATCTCCGATCTTGATCTTTCTCGAAGAGTTCAATGCTTTACCTGCCGTCAGGTAATTTTTCTCTGTCAATGTACTGGAAATCAAGCAACGGGAAGAGAATGCCAATTTATGATAGAAGAGGAAGATCTTCCTGATCAATCTGTTGAAAGTTCAATCCAAGATAATATTCATTTCTGGGGAAGATTGGTTCGTTTAGGCAAAGCCACTCAACAATTCGATATGAATGAAATCTTAAACAGAGTATTTCTTGCAGAAAACCTCTATAATACCCTGAAAGATGAGAATGTTCGCCAACAGTTCTATTCCTTCTCTCATGCCTATACTCAACACCCTCACTTTCTCGAGGTGGTTGTTCGCGCTTTCCCAGGGTTAACACTCCCAGAACTTCAGTTACTAGGTAAAGAAGGCCTTGATAGCATTTTTTCTGGGAGATGGCACGAGATCTGTCGTGCTCAGATTGGTTTGATCATGAATAGCTTGCAGTTGTGTGGTCCCAACCCTAACGATCCGAGTAGTCTACCATTGAAGAAAGTTGTCAATTCACTAATGCTCATCGATGCTGTCTTAGATTCTCTATCAGAGAAGAGAGGGTTCTCTATCGTTGATCCTTATCGCTTGACTGCAATGAGGTCTCTGACAGTCTACAAGTTAAAGCCAAAGGAAGAGGTCACTGCCCCAAACACTACTCAAAAAGAAACCAATAACACCGATTCTGGTGATGACGATGACCTACCAGCATTAGTCGATGAGTCAGGTGATGCTTAACAGTTTGTTAGTTTTTGCTATTTCATATGATACTGTTGTAATCATCACAAATTTATTACTTATAATCGAACTCTTCCAATTACTTGTAGTTGAGATGATAGACGAGGAGAGCTCTCAATCTGCCTATCGAAGCGATGAGAGAGCTGAGTGCAACCCCAAACACTCAAAAGCTTCAACCTCTGACATCTCTCGACCAAATAACCGATCGCATCCTCTGAGATATTTCTTACAAATGAGAGATCCAAAACTTGAACTTCTTCTGAACATTTAAGCCATAATGCAGCAATAGCCCGCATCGTAAGGAGATTGCAACCATTTAAATTTAATGATTGCAACGTCTTGGAGTAATTCTCACAAAGTTGAACGATCACATCATCTGTCACATTCGATGTCCCTCGAAAGCTCACTGTCTCTAATGGTCCAATACTCCCACTAATATATTTCAATCCTCTAGTTGCAGTAGATGAAGAGGGTGCAATTTGAGGATCGTCGTTATTCGCATATCGATCAGGGATGAACAAACCCATAAACGCAGTGTTCGAAACATCATCTAACTGCTCTAAGATGAGCTTAGATAGAGTTGTGCAGGCATTACGAATACCAATAATGACCATGTCATTTACTTTGCATGCTGAAAGATCGAGTACTTGGAGCTGTTTGCCATATACCTCGACTAAGTTTACCAGAATCTTTGGCGATATCTCAGTCAATCCTCTCAAAGATATCTCCAATAAAGGAAGCACGGCAGAAGAAGAGGCGGTTTTCCTCCTCAACAAAGGTTCAAGTTGATCATCCGTTAAGTGGCTGACGTAATCGAGATGTAAAGATTGAAGATGAGCAAGAGAGCCAATCTTTTCTAATCCTTTGATCGACAGACGAGGATTGCTAGTTAAAGTCAATGATCGAATCGAGTTGCAGCATCCTTCTAATAGCTTGATCACACCATCATCGCTCAGACGGAAGCATCCTTCAAGTTGAATTACTTCCAAAGAATGAGCCGCATTCACTAAGAGAGCAGCGACTCGATCGGAGAAACCACGACCACAGTTCTTCAACGAGAGATGCTGTAAAGATGAAGTAGAGTGATGGATTACTTCACTTACACCGCGATGAAGAGCTGTAGCAGAGGAGTAAGAAGAGGAAGTAGAGGTTATCGACAATCTCGATGCTTCTAATTGATTGATATTTGAGTCAGGAAAACAGACTTTTTCAATGATCCTTAAAAGGCAATCTTCATCTAATTGAGAACAATCAGGGAAGATTAACGAGTTATTATTTGGAATCGACAGCTTTAGTGCAGCAGCAGGATCAAATCGTCTAGATTTTGCTAAATATTCAGCGACCTTCTCTCGTTGCTCATTGGAGAGATATTCTAGTCCTTGCTCACTTTCATAATCTTCAATATGCCTAGCAATAGTTACACAGCAAAGTTCAGCTAAAGACAAGATGACAGTTGAGCCGGCAGATCTCTCTCCTGTGTTTCTGATGACAGGAGTCCACTGAAACCTTGCCACCTCCTGATCGTAGAGATCAAGCTCCTCCACCTCAACAGCAGA
>VFQN01006935.1_pt1 | contig 12535 bp, 22 predicted proteins | sample 3512371 | NCBI WGS metagenome assembly VFQN01 (sample SAMN10412370, study PRJNA504923) | tailings metagenome | isolation source: Replicate 2 from Balatoc abandoned mine | place: Philippines: Itogon, Benguet | collected 2017-08-28
CCATAAGGACGAGTAGTGCGATATAATAACTAGTGTGCGGGAGGACGGGGCTTATTCGCCACTACCCACACGCTCCACAGCAACAGACGCTACAGTCCTACGTGTCTCCTACCTCAGTCCTCCTGTCCTCCTACCACATGCTCTTTGAGCCTTCTGCCCTGAGCTGAGACTGCTGATGGTCATGGAGCGTGACAGACTGACTGTACTCGCGTGTATGTATAGCTTTACAGGTTAGGTCCCTTGATAGAGTCCAGGCCTGCCCCCACCGGAAAACAGGGCTGGTCCGCGTCCCGGCGATCAGGGACCCAACACCCAAGGTTTCACACCCTTCGGGCGGTACGGTTAGGCATCATGAGCCGACAGCTCCAATGGTGTCTCGTCATTACCCAAAGCCCCAACTGGCCCCACGCCTACTTCAACCTGCTCAACACTGAAGGCGCCACTGCGTAACTACTGATGATAGACAACCCATAGCTAGTAACCTGCTGGCGGGGTACACCAACAACCGCGTGTACGGGAGGCCCCGCCTTGCATACGGTAACCTGGTTGACTGAAGTGCGCAGTCAGATGCAAAGTATGAGCCACTCGCAATGCCGTGTGCCGATACTTAGTGCTAAGCAAGCCTCGAGCCCGCAAGATCAAGTTCCGTCCAGCAAAGGCGCGGCTTTGGCCTAGTCTAGACCAGGTTGTCATCAAGCCGAATTGCGGATGTGCACGTAAAGCAGCTGATTGGGTGGTTGAGTGGAAAGCGGCGCTGAGCAGCTGCTACCGATACACCCTTGAGCTGCTTAGCCCCCGAGCGGAGGACGGCGACGCCTCCGTCAGCTCCTTCTTCATGTCCTTGATGGTGCCCCGGATGTTGCGGTGCAGCTTGTGGACGTTCGCCAGCGTCTGCAGTGCAAGCCGCGCACATAGGTGGGTGGTGGGCTGCATATCGTTGCTCTCTTTGCTGCTTCTACGCAACTGCCGCAAGGCGAACCCACACCGACTCACGAACAAGACGTCCTTTCAGCCGTTCCCACCAGCCAGGCCGTTTGCAACCCTGCACTTTAGCTTGCACGTGCATGCACTACCAAGCCACCCTCCTGTCCCCCCTGCCGCCCGAGTCACCCAGCTCACATTGTAGATGGGGTCCGCCTCCTCCGCCTCCTCCGCTGCCTGCTTGGCCTGCTCCTGCGCCGTGGCCCGGCGGCTGGCCATGAGGCGGGCCACCGTGGAAGGTGCTGACCGTGCGGAGGCGGCGGAGGCGGAGGCCGCCCGGCCGTAGGGGTTGGCGGAGGCGGAGCGCATCTGGCTGGCGGTGTCCAGCTGGGAGCGGGTCCCAAAACGCTGCGGGCAGGCAACAGGGCAAGGCGGAGCACGGTACCGGTACTGGCTCAGGGACTTGTGTGGTGGTACGACTAAGTTCCGGGGCGGAAACGCTGGACACAGTGTAGTAGGGGGCGGATGCCTTCCGCGAGCAAGCCCAAGCCTGACCTATATGGCGCACTACTGCTGGGTTGGGGGTCTTGGGAGCTGCCCTCACCTGTTGCCTGTCCGCCAGCTCGACCGCGTGCTTGGCCGCGCGGACCTCTGCTCGCATCTGCTCTCGCGAGTGGAGCACAGTGCGCAGCTGGTCCCGCAGGGTATCGTTGCGCGCCATGAGGTCGCCGATGCGCGCCAGCTCGCTCTGCATAGAGGTGATCTGCCGCGTGTGCTCCGTCTGCATGGCGCGCAGCTCTCGGTCCTGTGGGGAGCAGCAGTAGGTACCATCGAGCGGAGAAGGCGATACTTCAATGGTGGTCCAAGCTTCTTACATGGCTGGCCCGACTCCAGGTTGCATCCTTGGCCTCTAATGATGCCATGCACCTCAACATGCAAATTCTGGTCAGAGATTGTGCTCAGTGTTTATCCTGCAATCATCTACAAGCACCACTGGACCAAAATGCACCGCACATACACCCAGCAGCCATTGCAGAAAGAATTGGCGGGAAGACCTGCTGCTGCGCTGCCCCCGCCCCACTTGCCTGCGCGACACGGTCGAAGTGCCGCGCGCTCTCAAGCTGCTGGTTCTTAAGCACCAGCGTGTCTCGCTTCCGGCCCTCCTCCTGCGCAGCCGCCAGCGCGCGGCGGGCGGCGGCCGCCTCCTCTGTTGCCGCCTTGAGCGCCACCAGCACGTCCCGGTTCTGCACCTCCATCTGCGCCAGCACCGCCTGGCTCTCCGCCAGCACGGCCTCGCGGGCAGCCGTCTCCTCCTCCGCACTGCAGGGGAGGCAGCACAGGTTAGCACTGGGCCCAAACGGCAATATAGTGGAGCACGAGGGTTGTCAATTGGCTCCAGGCAATTGGCTCTAGGCAACCAGTGACCCGCCAACGCCATGCCACATGTGGGCTGCACAACAGAGCTGTCACGTTCTCAAGGATGCCTTCATTTCAGCCCATTATGGTATTCTACCCTGCACGCCCCCTTGTACAGACTCAATTGGAAACCACGCTTACAGTGACCGCGCCGCCGCCTGCTCCTGCTGCGCCTGCCGCACCGCCGCCTCCATGTGCCTGATGTGCGCCTTGAGCCCCAGCACCTGCTGCGCGTGCTGCTGCTGCCGCCCGGTGCGCGAGCAGCGCATGTCCTCCTCGGCCTCCACCTGTGTATGCAACAAGCCGCAGAGTGTAAGCCACTGGGCGCAGGGCAGCAAACGCACGCACTTGCATGCGGGGAAGCGCTTCCCTGGCTGAACGTGCATGTAAGGCTAGCTCTGCAACTTCCCCGTCCTTAGTTGGCTTAGTAGCAGTCCTGAACAACGGTGTGTTGCCCGCGCCCACCTTAAACTTCCACAAAGATTTGAGGATGGCCTTCAGGCTACCTAGCACAGTCAGGATGTTTTCATCTCGTAGTGCCTCCTTCTCCGCTTGCAGCTGCTCCGGGGAGGGGATGTCGTCGTCGCCGACGCGCATCTGCGGGTGTAGGGTTTGGGCAGGATGGCAATCACCCCGTGAGTGCCCCCGTCAAGCACCGGTTGTGGCATACCCAACCATTCGTAGCTGCTGGGACTCCCCACCCGCAAACACCCTTTAGAGAATGCGCATAACCCAACACCACGACCGTAAGCTCTGTCGTCCGACCACATGCCGGGGACACGGCAACGTCGCCAGCTAACCACTCGCCTTGCAGCGCCCCGATTCGCCTGGCTGTGCCGAACCTCAACGTTCCAGCAGACCCGATGCAGCCTGTTAACCATTACCCACCTTCATTTGCACCACCATCTCCCGCACCGCGTCCTCCACCACCTCTATGCTCTGCAGCTTGTCGAGCAGCCCCCGCCGCTCCGCCAGCACGCGGGCCACGTCGCCCTCCACCTTGGCCAGCTCAGAGCCGTGCGCAGCCTCGGCCCGGCTGGAGGCTGCCAGCGCCAGGCTCAGCTCGGACTCCAGCATGGCAGCCCTGTGTGGTTATGGTTACGATTGTGGTCGGAATGTGAGAAGGCAGGGGCGGTTTTGGGCTACCGATGCGTCCGCTGTGCAGCTGTGAAGGCGGTGGGAGTCGCGCACAGGCCACACAGCGGCAGCCTGCAGTCCAGTGCGTGAGGCTGTGGGTAGGCCCGGCGCGAGTCTGCCGACAAGATAGATGTGGTATGGGGGTTACCTGCGCTGCTCGCTCTCTAGCTGCACTGTTAGCTGTGAGATGTTGTTGTCCCGTGCCTCAAGGAGCGCGTCATAGTGCTTTATGAGTTGCTCCAGCTCCTCGGCGTTGGGCCCCGTCAGCTTGAGGTTCGGGGGTGCATAGCTGCTTATTGCAGCAGCTGTCTGTGCCGAGCGGGCCCCTGGGGAGCCTGACCGGGTAGAAGGGCGTGACGCCGTGGCACCTGTCCGGGTGGTGGCCCACCCCGTGGTATGGACGCTGTGCGCCGTGCTGCGCCCGGTGACTGACTTCGTCACCATTTTTCGGGAGTAATGAAGGATGTTCTAGCGCCAGAAGCAGAGAGTCGCGGCTGAGGTGCCCGCATGCCTACATTGTTTCCCGCGTGCCAGCCAGCTCATCAAGCGGCAAAATATAACAAAACGTTGTAACAGCTTGAGTTAACAGCAGGTATATAGAACTTGTCGTCATAGAACTTGTGTAGTCTTCAGTCATAACAGTGGAATTTGGGTCGGTGGTGTGACAGCTGAATAAAGGTTGATGTAAAGGTTGATATTTGTGTACAATGTTGGACTAGCGCAGCCGGTGAACAACAAACCGTTTCAACAGCATCGTTCCGACGCATGTAGCAGTTGTACACGTGAGGGGCAATCTACGTCTTACGGCAGCGCGTTATTATAGAACTACTTCTTCATGATAGCGTGAAGTATCCAAACGAACACTGCATATGTGAGGCATACAGCTGTAGAAATGGACTTTCTGGCCTTGGCAGCCACCGCGCTGAAGTCATTATGGCTTCTGGGCCTTGGTGCAGCCTTCCTATATATCTGGAGGAAATCGGGTCCTAGCTCATCGACGAGGGGAAAGGCGCGCCCGGCCGCCACGAACTCCGCACGCGATGTCGCTGCTCAACAGCCAGACGGAGTACTCGGCTCTGCTATTGCCGCAGCATCTGGAGATGCCACCAAGGTTGCTGCACCTGCGAAGGCGGGGCTCTCGGAGGCAATCAAAGCAGCACAAACCGAGGCAGCGGGGACCCGCACAGTTGACCAGGTCAGAGTACTGCCGGCACATGGGGAAATGCTGCCTCAGGCGTCTCACGCTGTACACATTGAACGTCAAGATGGCATATGTAATGCAAGAGTGACTCAGAGACCCAGGGCAGCTACCGGTATACCGGTGGAAGGCACCGTCAGCACGTCTGTGCCATGGCTTATGCACACCCTGTGTCCTCCCTCGCCACATATTTCCCTCAGGCTCAACCCTGCAATGCCTCTGAACAGCGTTCTGTGGTTCCTGTGAAAATCCTGTTCGGGAGCACCAAAGGGGCCTCCCGAGCCTTAGCCACTGGCCTAGCGCAGCGCCTGACGGCACACCTGCCTGGGGCAGCTGCCGCTGCCGCCGCCGCCACGGAATCTGCCGCATGCTGCGGGGGAGGTGCTTGCCAAGGGGGCACTACCAGCCAGCTGGGGAACGGCCAAGATGTAGCGGCCGCTGGAGACGGTGGAGGAGGCTGCTGCAAATCAGCCAGCAGCTCTGGGGCGGGGGCGTGTGGTGGCGCTGCATCCACGCCCTCGTTTTCCGTGTCCGTGTGCAACGTGGCGGACTACGAGCCGGAGGGGCTGTTGTCGGAGGCCCGCGACACGCTGGTCATCCTGTTGGTCAGCACGTACGAGGGCGGGACGCCGCCCGAGTCAGCTAGCTTCTTCTGCAGGTGGGGGGTTGCGCCATGCTCATGCGGACCAGGTCCAGGACAACTGTCCCACACGCAGAGCAGTAGGTCCCTTTCACCATTGATGGAAGCCGACGCTGCAAACCCCAGATGCTGCTCTTCGGCCTGGTGTGTTACCGTAAGTTAGCCCCCGTTGAACGCCATTATGACTCCCTGACCCCTTTGCCCCATGTCCCCACGACCCCTGTCACCCATCCGCAGCTGGCTGGAAGACGCCGCCAGCGACTTCCGGCTGGGCTCGGGTGCGCTGACACACCTGCGGTACGCCGTGTGGGGCTGCGGCAACTCGCTGTACGAAGCCAACTTCAACGCGGTGGCCAAGCGGGTGGACCGCCAGCTGCTGGAGCTGGGGGCGCGCAGGTTCAGGCCGCTGGGTGGGTTCAAGCGCTTGCCTAGGTGCTACTGAAGCATGCGCTTGCCACGAAGCTCCTACTGTTCGTACACGTTGAGACCCTTTTGCATGCGCCCGACGTGCCGGTGATGTTCTGCCCCAGGGGGCTCCCCAGCACCATGCTCTCATATCAAATCAGGGACTTGCTGCTTGACTTCCTCAGCGCAAAGTATCGTCCCTCGTCGTACGCAGGCCTGGGGGATGAGGACGCGGGCGACATGCGGCAGCAGTTCGTGCCCTGGGCGGACGCGCTGCTGGCCAAGCTGACGCCGCAGGGGGCGGTGGCGGCACTGCCAGCGGCAGCCAAGGGGCGGGGTAGACAGGCGGCGGTGGCGGTGGTGGCGGCAGATGCGGGGGCTGGGGCGCAGTATACGCAGAATGGCAACGGCCATGCGGGGGACTCCGGCAGCGCTGCGGGGGATGACGGGGCAATCAGCGATGCGGAAGAGGAGGGGGAAGAAGGGGACAACTTTGAGTATGACGACGAGGAGGACGACGAGGGGGCCGGGTCTGAGGTGGGTGGAACGCGTAGCAGCATGGGCACATGGCTTGGCGCTTAGGATGCGTGCCTGCTCAACCAGCATGTTTGCAGGCTGCAGGGGTGCTGGATGAGGTGTTACACAAGAGTCTGCAGTCTGGTGCTTGGGGTAACATTTTGGGGTGCTGAAGCTTGTCCCGCCTGCGGTGCCGTGCAGGTTGACATCGAGGACCTGGGCGGGCAGGGTCCCCGCCGTCGCGGGAAGGGAGGGCAGGGACAGACGGGGGCGAGCAGCACAGCCAACGGCACGGCCAACGGCGGCGGGCCTCCCGAGATGCTCAACCCGTTGATACGGGGGAGCCTAACGAAGCAGGTACGGCATTGGCGTGAACAGCTGAGATGGGCTGGGCTGGGCGGCATACGGGTACCCCAGACCATGGCGCAAAAGGTGCATATGTGTTGACGGCCGTGTCGCAACGCCGTGATTGATGCTGCGCGTTGACCCAGTTCAGATAATGCGTTGGAAACTGTTGATTAAGTCCTAGATACTCGCTGCCCCTTGCAGGGCTACAAGCTAATCGGAAGCCACAGCGGGGTCAAGATGTGCCGGTGGACGAAGTCCATGCTGCGCGGAAGGGGAGGCTGCTACAAGTGAGTCCTCCGCGCCGGTAGCCGTGGACGCAGCTCACTCTTATGTGACTGCACAGCCAATGCCGCCCGTGCTTGGCTATCGGCTACCCTGCCGACGGCGATGAACCCGCTGCACCGTGTATCAGTATTACCGCAATGGCCCGCAGGTTCGCTTTCTACGGCATCCACTCCCACCGCTGCATGGAGGCCACGCCCTCCCTGGCCTGCGCCAACAAGTGCGTCTTCTGCTGGCGCCACCACTCCAACCCCGTGGGCAAGGTCAGACCCATGACCGCCTGATGCGCTGTTACATCCTGTCCTAGCTGCTGCCTTGCACTCCGATGGCCTGACGCCCACCGTGGTATACCAGCCGCTGAGCTTGGACTTGCGTGCTACGTCATTGCCGGGTCATTGCTACATACCGCACCATTTCATCACGCAAGAAGCTGCTGTGCGTCGCATGGTAACTGTCCTACACACCGGCCCTGGCCCCTCACCCGCCCGTGTACTGCTCCCGCTCAGACGTGGAAGTGGGCCATGGACCCACCCGACACGATTGTGGAGGGGGCGCTGGAGGCGCATCGCCGCATGGTGCGGGAGTACGCGGGCGTGCCGGGCGTGCGGCCGGACAAGGTGGCAGAAGGGCTGCAGGTGAGTGCGCGTAGGCTTGTCCGCCATTAGCTCTATGACGCCCCTAACAATCCCCCTTGCGCGGACCGTGCCGTCTTATCCCTGCGCTGGCTTTTGTGTGCTCATCTGCTCCGGTGCCTGTGCCACCGCGGCGGCTGAGACCCCTCCCTTGCCCTCCCTGCCGCCTGCAGGTCCGGCACTGCGCGCTGTCGCTGGTGGGCGAGCCCATCATGTACCCGGAGATCAACGCGCTGGTGGACCGCCTGCACGCGCAGCGCATCTCCACCTTCCTGGTCACCAACGCGCAGTTCCCCGACCGCATCCTGCAGCTCAAGCCCGTCACTCAGCTGTACGTCAGCGTGGACGCGGCCACGCCGGAGAGCCTCAAGGTGCGGGAGGGGGCAGGCACGGGTGTGTTGCAAGCCCTTGTGACCTTGCGCTATGATTGCTTCGGAGAGCGGTAAGGGTTGCGCATGCCTGGGTGCCGGCAAGGCAATCAGCGCGCTCCTCACTGCGCTGGCCGTGCCTGACCCACGACGTGCGGTGCACAGTCACGGACGAATTGTACGCAAGTCGCGCGCTTGACAAAGCGTCCTGACCCTCTTTCCGCCGCCCATTCCAACAGGCCGTGGACCGGCCGCTGTTCTCCGACTACTGGTGCGTCATGCTGCATGCACGGTGAACCATTACCTTGCGGCATGGCGTTGCTGTCGTCTGTCATCCAAACGGAAAGCTTTGTTGACCTGCTGAGGCTGCTGTTGCTCAAGCTGCTGTCAAAAGCTTTACACACCGGTATTCATTCATCCCATAACCCACATTGCCGGCGTGCTGCGGGCGCAGGGAGCGGTTCACGGCCTGCCTGTCGGCCCTCAAGGACCGCCGCCAGCGCACTGTGTACCGCCTCACGCTGGTCAAGGGCTGGAACATGGCCGAGGTAAGGGGGCCGCGGGGAGAGGGGTGTGCACTGGGCATGCAATCACATCCCGTGCCATCTGGGTCGTAGCTGCACAGCGCGTTGCGCATTGCCTAGGCCCAGGACATGCCCTCAGCACTGGTGGGCCCTCTCTTCCCTGCATCAAACGGTGTCGCCGCCCATGGGAAGGTCCGTGCAAGGAGTGTTGATCCGGCACCGTTACCTCCCGTGCCATCTGGGTCCGGGCTAGAATATCGCACATGCCAGTTTGCCAGGTTGCAGCTGCACGCATATGCTCTTCCTCTCCCCCTCTCACTGCTTTCGCCCCTTCGGTGTCCTGAACATGCACCCATGCATGCACGCAAACACCTGAAATTGCCAACTCGCCGCCAGGTGGAGGCGTACGCGCGGCTGGTGGACCTGGGCAGCCCCGACTTCATCGAGATCAAGGGCGTCACGTACTGCGGCTCGGGCGCCGCCTCCAGCCTCACCATGGCCAACGTGCCGTACCACCAGGACGTGGTGGACTTCGGGCAGGCCATCTGCAACGCGAGAGGGGGTGAGCTGCAGGCCCGTTTTGTGCTGTAGGAGGGCTGTTGGGCCGGAGACGATTGATTCCTCCTGGCCCAATATACCTGTTACGTCTCGCACTGAAAAATTGTATCTAATCTGCGTCACCGCAGTAAAACTGATCTGGGTCAGACGGATCTGCCGCATACCGCACCCTCCTACACTCTGCACACCGCACAGAGCACACCTCTATGTTTGGCGTGTTGGCCGTTGCTCACGGAACAACCGCCGCTGCTTGGACCTCCTGTTGCAGGAGAGTACGCGCTGGCGTGCGAGCACGCGCACAGCTGCTGCATCCTGCTGGCGCGCGTGGACAAGTTCCTGGTGGGCGGCGTGTGGCACACGCACATCGACTACGACCGCTTCCACAACCTGGTGGCGTCGGGTGGGTTGACGGGCTCCGTGTTGCAGACCCGCCTAATGGCAGTATTACCACTGGACCGCGCCACTCCGTGCTTTCGCATTTTCCTACTCAAACTCCTACTCAAACCCTACTAAGGGACCCCTCGGCTGACCCGTACTCAGTTTTCGATGAGAACGGTTACAGGCTTCAGTACAGGCTTGAGAGGCGAGAGAAAAGCCGCAGGCCACCATGCACCCACCGACCACCCTGGGCAACAGCCCACGGGACGCCACCACACAGTTTGCACGCATACTTCCTGACCAAGTGCATGCATGCTGCATGCTGTGCTGTCTCTGTCACTATCTGCAGGCCAGCCGTTCGGCTCGGAGGACTACATGCTGCCCACGCCCGCGTGGGCCACCTTCGGCAGCAGCGAGGCGGGCTTCGACCCCGGCCAGCAGCGCGTCAAGAAGGTGCGCCGCCACCCGGGGCGCAGCGACGCGGCCAGCAGCGTGGCGGACGACGAGTGAGGAGGGGGACAAAGTAGGGGCGACAGAGGGCTAGGAGGTCAAGGGCGGGGGAAAGGGCGAGAGGACTAAGCGCCGAGCGTCCAGGAAGGGTACAGGGTGTGGCGCAGTGCATTGTGGCGACTGGCACTCGGGCGGCGGCAAGGGCGCCGTGTGCTGCGGGGCGGGAGGCGCGTGAAGGCTCCGTGGCAGTATGGAGGGTCGCGGTTGTCAGCTGTGTGTGCGGCAGGTGCTTGTGCTCGCGCGGGGGCGGCAGAGTGGATGGTAACGGATCATCACCTTGGCGTGGGACGTGACGGGGGTCCGCTGACCTTACGTGGCAAAGGCGTCGGTGTGTTATGCATAGGGGGATGTATGCAGGCTGCCCACGTCTTTTGCCCCCAAGCTGGGGTGTAAAGCGCTTTCATACGTAGGCATAATCAATGGATGGACGGTGATGAGGGTATACAGGGGCCTTTATGTGTGCTGATATCCTCTGTACGGCACACGCTGTACGGCAGGGGTCGGACAAGTCCACAAGACTCTCGACCCCATAAATGGCAAGAAGACTTGACGAGGGATCCGGTGGCATGCTGGAAATACTTATGTAAGTGTCTGGCAGCCTGTGAGGCGGGTTTGAGTTGCCCCATTTTCTGGACCACTGCCCTGACACGAGTGCGGCTGTAAAGCGCTCGTACGACAAGCGCGCGAGATTGCCTTTCCCTATGCCTGCCGCTGTGGCCGCGAGTGTCAGCATAGCTGCATCACAAGAAATAATATATTCTGCAAGTCTACATTTGCATTTGCTGTGAACATGTTGGCAGACTAGTCACAGTCGATGGATGGACTTGCTCGCGCGTATCGAAAGCGCGCCTAGACGCTTACGTACCCTACAAGGCACGGTACATGATTATTCCTGGCGCTCTCATGCGTTGCGATGGGTGTGCAAGTCCAACCCTCTCGTGCCCCGCTGAATTTGGACTACATTGGACGACATTATTCCAGTCAAGGTCAGCCAGAGGTCAGCCGAGGTGAAGCGCCCACGCTCGATGTAATTGATGGCAAACTGACAGATTCAACTGAATCTCTGCAGGCCGTTATGATGTTGATGGGGAGTACACACCTACCTGCCACCACCTGCACCGTCGGCAGTCACGGTTTTACTCAATCGTCGTCTGTGCTCTATCCATCATGGCTGCTCGTTGTCAGGTAGGCCAGTCAGCCTGTCCTACTGGTGCATAGGGCATGTAGAGGGGGAGCTTTGGCCCATGCTGCCCTTCCCTTGATTCGTTTGGGGCAGTGTCCCGGTCTTATTTGGCGGGAAATACTGAGGCGTTGTATCTTCGGAGCCTCCTGGTCTGGATAATTTGAAAATCATACCGGTACAATTTCTGGATTTTATGGGCAGTTCCTGGGGGCAATACTTCTGGAAAATCCTCATTCGCTTAGATTCTGCCCCATAAAATAACAGGCGGCCGAAACGGCCTCCACAATCCAGATAATCCTGCAGACCGGGACACAGATTTGGGGGCGCCGACAGCAGCAGGCGAGCAGGGGCGCGACCACACGAGACATCTACAAAAGCCTGACCATGGGTGCCAGTACCACCAGTTGTAGGTCAATAGCAGTCAAGTTATGATTATGGCCAAAAACGTACGGCGTATGTATGTCGAGCATGCTCCACATCTGGGGCTCTGGAAGGAGGGAAGCCAGCGGTATGCACTGTATGCATGTACGTACCGGTATTCACCAAAGGGAGCTTCCCCGCCCACAAGGTCCAGGTCGCTCAGAGTTTTTATTACTAAAAACATCAGAATCTCGCCAGTACACTATCATATCGTACATATTGCCGTACGTACCAGCCCGTCGGATGCCACTAGGGGCGGGCCCTTGGGTGCCAAATTGGGGATAAGAATGGGAGTGGGACCAACGAACGGTGTATCAGCCATCCTTGTACTGTTGTGCACTTCGTTCTTCAGCAAAAACTGCATGCGGGTACGCTCATGTGTTGGTGTGGGCCTCGCCCCGACACACAGCTGATGGCCAGCCCGGTCCATGCCGTTGTGATCATCCTGAGCGTATGGGCGACACCCTGACCAAGCCACCCTGTCTAGGTCGTACACCACCCGCAAACACGGAGCGTAAGCGTCACTCACGTGCACCGGCTTCCGGCGGGAGATCTGGGGGCGGCAGCGGTCAGCAGGTGGTTCCGCAAACGCAGCTATCAACACAACTATACGTTGGCCGCTTGCCGACATAGATTGGCCTCCTACTCTTGTCTCAGTTAACACGTATGCATGAGTTCAAGGCGCCGACCTGCTTTTTGTTTTGAATGGGTGTCGTGAAAACATGTACCGGTCAGTTTCAAGTATAACCGTTGGAATAAAGAATTGAAATAAATATAACCTAAAATAATGAAAACATCACTCGGGCCAAACGATTCGAAACCCGCAAGGTGCTGGACCAAAACATCCGCACGGACAAGGAATGCTGACATGCAACACCCGACGGTTCCTACCGGTATCACTAAGCAGACAAGCCAAAGTCATCAACACGAGCCCATCAACCACCAGCCAACAGCCAGTCTCCGCGCCTTGTTCCGGCCCCGGGGGCCGGCCCCGGATCGGCCCCCAGCGTGGGGTCCGGCCCGGGGCCGCCTGCCCCTCCTCCCCGGGCCCCCCACGCCTCCCCCCGGCCCCTCCAGAGCCTTTCCGGGCCCCGCACGA
>VFQN01006936.1_pt1 | contig 12532 bp, 9 predicted proteins | sample 3512371 | NCBI WGS metagenome assembly VFQN01 (sample SAMN10412370, study PRJNA504923) | tailings metagenome | isolation source: Replicate 2 from Balatoc abandoned mine | place: Philippines: Itogon, Benguet | collected 2017-08-28
CGACTTGAGGTGTTATTTTCTAATTTTCTTTTATTCTGCTTCACTCTGCTGTTTCCTTTTTTTTGAAATTTCTTTTTCATTTCCTCTTTTAATGATGGAGAATTGACGATATTTCCCTAAAGACAATAATTTATCCCCTTTCTCCACCTCTTTTCGCTTCGTAGAATTAATAAAGAACACAAGAGATTGAAAAGATCGATCAGAATCTATAAAAGACTCCATTTTGATCATGTCAGGTATAAGGGAATTTCGTAAGAGAATTTCCACATAAGAATAACAGATACAATGGCTACGTACTTTCTCATCATCGATTATCCTTACAGATGCACCCAGTGCTTGAGTTCATCGAAAGCGAAGCAAATCCGAACAACAACGAAAATTGACACCATTTGTCCCTATGCCGCACATCTACCACCCATGGTGCGGTAAGCCGAAAGTTTCAAAGAACTCTTGTTCTCTTTCCGCATCCAGCGAAGAATTGATCAGTTGCTAGCACTCGAAAACACGGTCAATAAGGTTGTAGACCCTTAATACCTCTCTCCCAGGTATGAAAACCTTTCCGATGAGGTGATAACGCAAAATAACATGATCCTTCGCCAAGGTAATGCAAAATTTCATTCACTATCACAAAATTTATTTTGCAAACTATCGGCCACTTTGTGAAGAACTGGTTCAGGAATAAGTCTGGGCTCACCAGCAGGAACATCGAAATAAGAGTATTAGATAGTGTTCAAACTTCATGAACAATCAAAAGTTGGTCGTTGAGTAGTACCCAAAAGTTGATAATAATGAGCTGTACAAATTTGTTGAGCAAAAAAGTACGATTTAATTCTAGCAAAAATAATTCTCATTGTTTGTTTTCTTTTCACAGTCTGACTACTCGGGACGGCTTCTTGACAGAGTGAGAACATTCAACAACGCTTTTTGTTAGGGAAAAGCGTGAACAGCAGAAAAGAGCTGCAGCAAATAAACTCTCTTAAATATGTAGGAAACCCGCGAGTGAGGCAGTACACTGGAGCAACAGTTTAAAATTAGTAACGATTCGATACTAAATGAAAATAAACTACTTTGGCAGACTTTGGCATGTCGCGAGAACGAAGATACTGCGGCATATTCGCTTCGCGAGCTTTTTGTTAGAGAGTTAATTCTTCTAATCGCTTTAAACTTTCCCGCTTCCCATCCACACTTCTTCTGCTTCTTCTCACGTTGATCTCTGCACAAACGTTGCAGCATTTTGTCGTAAGCAAAATAATTCTGTCCACATTGATTCGGCTGTTTCGAAAATTTTGTGGGAACTAGAGTTTTGAACTAGAAACTCTTCCTATTGCCTAAAAAGCAAGATCTTTCATAATTGCAATAATCCTTAAAACGAGTAAACTTTCTTCCTTCAAATTACATGATCAACAAAAAGAAGGTAATTAACAATATTATAAGCTGTCATAAACTTCTTTTCATCAGATCTAGGTTCATTTTCGGTGAACGGTTGAGATTGTTCCCTTTACCATTAAATATCTTCGCGTGTTAACCCAAAAATTAAAGAGAAGCTGCGCTCTAATACCTTGGAAAAGAAATTTTTCCACAATTATTATTCCTCCATGATTTCGATCAATTCATTGATTGGTGTGTCAACAGCGCTTACTTCTTCGGCTTTCCGCGATTTCCTCTCCTTCACATGGCCAACATATGATCGAATCGAATGAATGGCAGTCATTGATAAAAGCTGCTGCCAAAATAATTGCTTGTACGCTAAATGGTCTCCGGGTCCTTTCACTTCAACAAACATCCCTTCAAAAAAATAGTCATTATTTAACTCCTCTTCCGAAATTATTTCTAATAGAGCTCTCTGTCTCAAAGCGGTGGCACTAAAGCCCTTGTCGCTTCTTTGCATGCCATCCACTTGATCTGTTTCATTTTGTGCATCCTCGTCCAAGAGTTCGATGACGGATGACTCTCCTCGATGCTGAGACGATGCATTACTACTGCTAGTTGCCCAACGTTTTAACCCACTTTCGTTCGTGCCTCCAACAACCTCCAAATCCTTTTTCTTGCTTGCTCTTGGAGGTATCGGGTCTGTCGATAAAAGCCAACTATCATCATTTTTGGAGGAGCTTTTCGAGCGATTGGCACCGCTGGTACTACGACGAATTGTATTACGACTATTGCTCGTCGCTACATCTCCAAACATTGTATTATCTGAACCATTGCTAGCGACTTGCATGGATCTTCGCCTTCGTCCATCTTCCTTCCAGACATCTCCAAAAAAGAACTCAAGCGGAACTATTTCATACTGAGACTCCTTTTCGTACCATCTATCCGGCTGCGGAACAATAACACCATCCGCAGTCGACTTCCTTCGCTTCACTCGAAGTAAAAAGAGATCCGGGGCGCCAGATGATAATTGCTTGTAATTCTTACTCATCGCATAGCAAAGCACAGCTAGGGTGTGCGAACCAATGGATAGAGCAGAAATTTGTAACGCCAAGAGCGAAAACGAGTCCCACGAAACACAAGAACAAAGGCAGCCATGATATTGCTCATAAACTATTGCCAGCTCTTGTAATAACTCTTTTTGACTGCAATTATACAAAAATTTCACACGCTCCTCAATCAGCTCTCGCCTATACACCGAAAAGCAGAATATGTGAGAATAATTCCAGAGAACGTCAAAAAAACCAACCTTAGAAGAAAGAAAGAAGGATAAGGGAAATCCAAAGGACCATCTTGATAAGGAGTGAGAAAGACGTTATCTTGAGAAGAATAAAATATTGGAAACATCAATATTCCAAAAAGAGTTCGAACGATAGATCCTTCACAATGCCATCCATCCCAACCACCGTCCTTTTGAACAATTTCCTCATATTTTATTGTCTCAAAGTTCTTCATCTCAAGAAATACTTCTTGATTTTTCATGCTTTTTGTCGCGCGAAGATCCTTGGTGTTTTCGTCGATATTTGTTGTTTCAGACGAAATCTGAAATTCATCGCCCCTCTCATAAAGCAACTCATCTGCTTCCTCTTCGAGAGTTTTGATCCTTCTCATCGTTTTCGACATTTCCGTGATCTGCCCATTTTTCTTTTGCTTCTTCTCACTTGAATTAGCAGAATTACCTGATGATGATTTCCTTTTCTTCGTCGAACGTTTCGGAGGCGTGTCTGTATTTTCCATCACCTGTAAGTCAATATCGGAAAAATGATCAATCGCGCTACTTTCTTCAACTTCAAACTCATCGTGATCCACAATCAAACATTTCTGCATGACAAACTCTTCCACTGAGAGCAACTGTTCATTTATCCCGCAAAATTGCGATTTTCCTTTCTTTCGATTCTTGGGATCGCCAAATCTTTGACCGTGCAAATAAAAGCTCTTTAACTTCGTCACCAGTAGTGAGGCCGCCTTGACTTCAGGATTTCCAGATCGACTTGCATCAGTAAGCGGAAAGAAGAATCCAAGACAATCTGAAAGCAAATTATTATCATCTTTTTGCTTTATGGGTAATTCGGATAAAAGGAGATTGGAGAGATTCTGGGTCGTCTCATCGGAGAAATCTTTGGAGTGCTGGAACGGAACTACTGCAGTTGAAATCGATAAAGATTGAAGAATCGTGTGAACATTCCACGAATAAAATTCGATTGATGACAAAAATCCGTTCTTCTCAGCATCCGCAGTGATTATTTCTTCAGCTGGTGTATTGATGAGATTGGAAATATCCGTCAATGTATTCGAATTGGGCAGAACCTGGGAGGTAATTTTTGGAGGATCACTACGCTCGACTGTTATCGAACTATCTTTGGCATGAATCTCATCGTCAGAGTCAATTAAATCAATCACTTCCACACTCTTATTCTCCTGTTTAAACTTTGAACTACTGCATGAAGATTGAGTAATAGTATGTGGAGATTCACACATATCGCAGATCAAAGATTTCAGGGAAGGAAACACTTTCTTTTTGTTAAAATAAGTGCAAGTTTGGCAGCTCCATTCTTCGTAGGCAGAATTTTTGTCATTTGAGCTAAAGACCGGTACAGAAACCTCGAATATCCTCTCCGTCGTGGTAAGTGGGATTTGTGGAGTTGAAACTTTTTCCACTGCATGAAAAGCAAGATCTTTCATAATTGCACGCAATAAAATCGCAACAATCGTTGAAACAGGTAAACTGTCTTCCCTCAAATTGGATGAATCAACAAATTGAGTGTAATTCACAATATTATAAGCAGCTAGAAAATTCTTTTCATCAGAATCATCAGATTTTGGTTCATTCTTCAGCGATTGGTTGAGATTGTTCTCTTTGCCAGTTTTATCTTCAGCTAGAAATTTTTCATTTGATTTTTCGACTTGATTTTCATGTTCATCGTATTCTTCGTCAACTTGTTTCACAGATCGTGCCTTCTGTATTCCTGACTTCCTTTTTGTATTTAATTTCTTAGAATTGACAGGGGCTTTAATTTTATGCAGCGATTGATTCAAGAGTTTCTTCCTGCAATTTGTTGCGCGATCTCGAAGATCGATTTCATCGGAGTACTAAATAGAAATTATTCATTGGAAGCGGAGCTGGAGAAAAGAAAGCACTTACCATAATATTAATATCTAAAATGCCACGCACAATCGAGGAAAGAAGCCCATTTGTCATTTTTAAATGATCGTAATTAATGCAAAGACGCTTATACCATCTTCCTCTGCGATGTTGAATATACGGGAGAATCAGGAGTAACTCATAGATTAAATTGGCAAGAAGATATTTTCTCTGCCTTTCATAAACCTCTGCAAGGACTAAAGCAATATAAGTGAAGCTTGTTTCTAAACTCGAGAAAAGGAGAGGAATGAAGGAAGTCATATGATCGACCCAAATTGTTTACCTGCATGATATCTGATGAGAAAGTCCTGGGACACGTCATTCTTCTCAGAGCAGGATGACAAAAGCGTAAGATAACAAAGCATGCCTGTTAGACAAATCCAATATTGCATCAGTCCTAACAGTTCTCCTATTACCAAACTTTCTTGAACTGGATCCTCCAAAACTTCTTCAAGGTCAACTCTTTCCAAAAAGGGTTGAAAGCAATATGCGTAGATCGACGCGACGACGGAATGAGTCGAAATTTTATCTGAAAAAAGATTCGCCGAGGATGAACTTCGTTGATCCGACTGGAAATTATCGATAAGACTCAACAATCTTTCTTTCATGTTACAGATCTCAGCTCGACGTATTCTTCGCTTTTCTTGTTGAATAATCTCCACCTAACAGAATTTTCAGAAATAAAAAGAAATGGAAATGTTGGAACAAATTACCTCTTCCAATAGCACTCTTATTTCCACGGCTGCCTCCCATTGAAGAAATTGTTGAATGCTGCGAAAGAGAATTGACTGATGATTCTCTGTAACGATGGATATCGGGTAATCTGGATAAGTGATCATTTTAAACATTTTTAAAAGAGGGGAGTAATTATCGATGGAGCGATAAATCGAAATAAATGTAGAGCCAGTTGTCAATGAAGGAAAATTGCTGGTAATCTAGTAACAACGATTATACGAAAGACCCTACGATAAATCACTGATACTTACTTGATAGAGTCTAAGAACTCGCTTCATAAAATGAAGAATAGTTGTTCTCATTTGAACAATTGACAAGGTCGGGTCCTTCATCTTCATTGGATGACTGTGGTTCTTCGCTCCTTGCTGTCCCTCGCTTAGATTATTTCTCTGAGCTTGTTGATCATTGGAGTTCATTTTATTGACCCAAACAGTTTGCAAATATTTTACAAATAATGCAGGAAATTTATCAGCTAAAGAAGCTCCAAAGACTGTCTTTTGAGTAATAATCGCCTTCTTCATTGCTTCAATAAAATCATTCTTATTATTAATAGAATAACCTGTACCGGAAGAAGAAGATGTCGAATTTAATATTTTACTTGCTGAAACAGAAAATAAATGTTTATAAAACATTAACCAATCTTCATAGGTAAATAATTGTTTTGCAATATCCCAACTTTCTTCAAAGGATAAAGAAGTATGGATTTTCTCAATAAATTTGTAATCAAAGAGTTCTTGTAACACATCATTTAAAATATATTGTAAAGATTGTCTTTCTTCAAATGTATAATATGGTTTAGAATGCAAGTAATAAGTGAAAGAGGAAGATTTCATCCATTTATGTTTTCGAAATAATAAGCGACAAAAGATTCTTTTGGAATCTGGAGATAATTTTGCTTGCAAAAGTTGTAATAGTGCCTGTTCGGATAATGTAAACAAATTTCGATGAAAGTCCATGGCATAATCAACTGCAGCATAAACCGCATTCACATATCCGCAGTTCCATTCCAATGAATTCGAAGGTTCTTTTGCATCTGGTACCTCTGCAAAGCTATCAAAAAATCCAAGATCATTTAAGGCATTCTCTTCCTCAAGGTTCGGCGAACTTTGCATCAACAATCCTTCATCAATCTCCTGCATGTTCATGATTCTTCATTGAGTTTGAATGGAAAACTGGGAGGATGTAGTGTAAAATTAAAAAAGGAGTAATTTTCTCTGTGTTATCAATTGTTTAAGTAATTTATCAATCAATTCAACATCAAAACAAAAAATATGGAAAGCAGACAAAGATGAAAAGATCAATTTCTAAATTTTTCTTTTTCCTTCTCTCCTTGCTCCTTGGAAACTGACAATATTTATTAACTATCTACAGGGAAACACATCTTCTGAATGTAAATCTTTGAAAGCTAACGTATAACTAATAGTTCCTATCATCAAGAATTTTATTTGTTTACTTGGATGGAGGTAATGAAGCATCTTTTGCATGATTACTATTAAAAGTAGCACGACGATTCTCTAATTCTTCAACAAATTTTTCATCATCTTCAGGTTCTGGGAACTTTGAAATACCTAACTTTTGCATTGCTTGCGCCTTCACAACAATAGGTATACACTTTTGTACTAACTCAATTTGAGGATCTAATGCTAAAGCAATACCTTCAGCAACTTTTAATGCCATAGCAATTTTAAAATAACCAGGATCTAATCGAACAACATGTGTTCTAGCTAATTCACAAATTTGTGATAAATATTTACCAATATTTTCAAAATAATGTTCATGTTCGGAATCAATAACAATTTGTTGAATACCTTGACAAAATTCATCAGCATTATGAATTTTTTCTTTCATAATTTTTGCATTACGATCAGCATGATGTTTTTCTTCTGCAGCTTGTTCTTCTGTCAATTCTTTTGCTTCTACTCTTCCTCCTCTTTCTCTTTTTAATTGCCTTTGTTTCTTTTCTTCTTCTTGTAATGAGATCTGTTTGGCTACAGCATTTTCAATCATCAATTTCCCTGCATTATATCCATCATGCTTCATGAAAGAAATACATATATCAACTAATTTATCGTGTTCAGCCTTTGATGGTGATGAATAAACAATACCACAATCTAAAATCACTAATCTTGGTTCACCATTAGGTTGTATTTGTACTAATACATTACCTGGATGTAAATCACCATGAACATAATTATCAAAGAAAATCATTTTAATAATTAATCTTGCACCCAAATCAGATAATTTTAATTTTAAATCATTAACTTTATTCGAGATGTTATCAGATAATTTCATAAAATAATTAATCGGTGTACCAGTCATTAATGTTTCAATTAAAACATTTTTTGTAATATAACCATCAATTGGTTTAGGGAATATTGCCCATTTTTCATTCATAAATTTTTTAGTAAATTTTAATAAATGATTTGCTTCAAATCTTAAATCTAATTGTTGTTTCATAACATGTGAAAACTCACGACATGATTCACCTAATGATAATAATTCTAATGATGGGAACATATCTAAAACATTAGCAAAATGATTAAATAATTCCATATCAACTTTAATTAATTTTTCTACATGGGGATGAATCATTTTTACAGCAACTTCAATCATTTCTTCTTTATGTGTTTGAGGATTAAATTGTTTTAATAAACCTTTGAAGACTTGGGCAACTGAGCCTGTTCCAATAGGGTTAGGATCTAACATTAATACATCACGCCAATCTTCACCAAATGCTTCACTTAAAGTCTTTTCGATGACAGAAAATGGATGTAATACTGTTACCTTATCTTGTAATGTTTCTAAATGATCGATTAACTTAGGTGGGAAGAGATCAGGCCTAGTCGAAGCCCACTGAGCTAATTTCACAAAGCATGGACCAAGCCTTTGTAGGGCCCAAGTTAAGTATCCCCATGTCATATTTTCAATTTCTGGAATTTGATTTCCTAAGAGATATGAGGCAGGAACTAATCCAACAAGTGGAGCACCAAAAATCATATAAGTGAAAATTCTCTCCATATAACGGACAGCAGTACCAATATTACGTAATGTACTTGCTGCTTTGTGAGTTAAACTGTTCCACAAGGTTTCAAATATTCCCTTTTCGGCTTCTTTGGCAAGCTCAAGATCAGCCTGTTGAATTAAGATAGGTTTCTCCTCCTCTACTACAACCTTTGGCGCAAGAATGGCAAAGGCAGCATCACAATAAGAGGTAGTCATAGTGTGATGAGTGTATGTGACGGCAACTGAAGTAATTAAAGCAGTTTTAACGATAGGATCAGCCAGGAGGCGTTTCTGCATAAGATGGAAACGATTGCGAAATACAGCTTGAAATCGAAACATTTCTCCTCTCTACTAACAAAGCTCTTGTAAAAGTAGCAAAGTATCAAAAAGAATCAATTAATGGGACTCTTTCCTTGCTGAAAAGAATGAATGAATCTCTCGAGTTAGTGAGATAAGTGTCGATGTTGGTGGTCTTTACCAAGAGGTGTTTTTCGAGTTTGACCAAACTCACATTTCACGATTTCAAAGATAGAAATTGAGAGTTCTAGAAAATTCTTTACACAATTGTTTATTTGATAGAGGAATTGTTTAGGATTTGGTTCATTTAATTTGATCGATCAAGTGAAAATGAAGTGGAATTTCAGGCAATCCAATGCTCTCGTAGTGAGTTCCTCTTCATCTAAGAAGGATTCGAGTAGTCTAGTTGTTAAAGGAGATATCCCAGCACCGTTAGGATATGATTTGACCTATGTACCGGTAAGAAATGTCTAGTTTGATGTTGATTGCTTGCTGACTGTCTTTAGAATGCTTCGGATGATGCCTCGGTAAATATGACAGCTGAAATGCAATTAGCTGCAAAACAAAGACAAGTAATGAACATTGCCTATGGGCCTGGAAAGAATTTGCTCACCACCGGCTTTATGCTCTGGATGTCCGGTTCTTCCATTCAAATCTTTAGCATTATGATGACTGGAATGGCTTTGTGGAATCCATTTAAAGCTCTATTTTCTGTCAACGAACCTTTCCGTCCTTTTGAGAAGGAGGAAGGTATTGATCTCAAGATGCCTAAGTTGATTTACGCAGGGTTGCAATTACTTTCTTTAGGCGTCGCGCTCTATAAATGCTCGACCATGGGTCTTCTACCATTAACTTCTGCCGATTGGGTTAGTTATTTGCCTGTTATTGAATATCAGGAAACTTCATTGAATAATTTCTCTGGTGTGGATAAAATCATCTTTTAAACGATTTAGTGACCACACGTACTTTTATCTTTTGTAAATAAATAAGTTTCTTTGATGAAAAAGAGAGTTATCTATTCGCTATATCTTTTAAATACAAGAGAAGCATTCGTTCCGCCGAATCCAAAGGAATTCTTTAACGCATACTCATAACCTGTCGCCTTTTGTAGAGTCTTTAACTCGATTTCCTCTTCGCTCAAAACTTTATGATCAGCGTATCGAATAGCATGTTTTGGAACATGTCGGTAGAGTGCATCGTTTTGGAGGTTTGGATCGATTGTGTCCAAATGTAAGGTGGGAGGAATTATGTCGTAAAGTAGGGATAAAGCTGTGAACGCAGCTTCAACAGAACCAGCACCGCCTAAGAGATGTCCCGTGGAACTCTTAGTTGAGGATATATACAATGGATTCACTGGTCTATCAGAGGAGCTCAACAGTTTCGATATTGCGTTAATTTCAATATCATCACCTAAAGGTGTTGACGTAGAATGAGCATTCACATAACCAACCCGCGAAATTGGCACTTTGGCATCTTTTAAAGCCATATTCATACAGCGGGTAGCACCATCCCCGTCAGTAGAAGGAGAAGTTGTATGATATGCATCGCCTGACAAACCGTAACCACATAGTTCAGCGATGATAGGAGCATTGCGTTTCTTTGCCGCCGACAACTCCTCTAAAATTAGAATTCCTGCTCCTTCACCTATCACAAATCCATTTCGGTTGGCATCAAATGGCCTTGAAGCGTTGGTTTCTGTCGTTGTGCTAAGTGCTTTCATTCGAGCAAATCCTGCAATAGCCAAGGGATCAACACACGCATCAGAGCTCCCAGCAAGCATACAGTCAGCATATCCTAAACGAATGAAGTTGAAAGCATCACCAATTCCATGAGCTCCAGCAGCACAAGCAGTTGTAACGCAGTGAACTGGACCTTTTAAACCATGACGAATACTCACTTGGCCAGCTGCTAAATTCGTTAAAATCTTGGGAACAAAGTATGGACTAACTTTTTTATATGATTTATCTAAATTTTGTTGTGTACTTACTATATCTGCCAAGGAGCCTATGCCGCCATTCGCAATTGCAACTCCAACTCGCTCTGATTCATAATAATCTCGAATATTCTTAATTCCAGCATCAGCTAGGGCGATATTACTACTTATCAATGCATAATGAATGAATTTTGAAACTTCTTTCTCATTTCTTTTCTCAAATTTAGCTAAATCTTCAGTTGGAACAGTTGCAGCCACATGAACGCTGCAACCAGTTGGAATTAAATTCGATTCAGCAGATATCTTCTGGATTCCATTCATCCCAGTTACCAATTTTCTAAAAATTTCAGATCCATTGCCAATCCCAAGTGGAGTGACGAGCCCAATACCTGTCACAACAACCCTGCGACTATCTTCCTTCAATCCTCTGTAGCGAGAGTCTCCATTCACAAGCATTCTCGATAAAGAAGATTTTTCCAGAAACGAAAGATATCTTTTGATTGATTGATGAAAAATGAAAACAATTCGTCGAGGTATTCGTATCTTATTCTTTGTATTAGGATGGTTTGAAATGATGATGGTTATTCGAATTTTAACATCAAATCAAATTACATTACAAAATGAACAAAAATATTTTCCACAAGAATTTTTTCGTTCGCCAGTAAAGAATTTATTTGCTTTTTTCACTTTTGGTTTAGGTTTAATTCGATTAATTTGGAGTGTTGGTGATAATACTTTACCTGCATGGTTATTTATAACTGCAGCTCATATTGGTGAAACGGTTTTCGTCTGGACCTGTGTTCAGTTACCTCATTTCAACCCATTCAGAAAGCCTTTCTTTGAAGTATTCCGACGCGTTCTGACACTCGAAGCTGGAAACGCACAATCACGCTTTGCTTTGCTATGTATTCCAATGCTTGTTGTGCTCTTATTAATTCATGGCCCAGGTGATAGTCGAGTAACTACGCGAACTAAAGTTAGAATAGATTAGTATTATGATACAAATGATTCTATCTGATCGTATTTATATGTAATGGGATGTTTTTCTTCTTGTACTTTTTTCTTTATCTATGAATTCCGATCAACAAAGAGTACATTAAGGAAGCTTTCCCTGCACTATTGACGTTTTTCTGAACATAAAATGTATACAAAACCTAATATTTGTCCTTTATCTGGAAAATTTTTTCGCTCTTATATTTACATATAATCCTCGATATGATGGTCTTGGGGTCGTTGAAACATCATGAAAGGAATATTCCCTTGTTTATTTCGAACACTTAAACAAGTTGGATTATGACTCATCCATAACCTTAATTTTGCTTCGTTTGGTGGACCCCCAGCGTTTAAGCAAGCTAAATGAAAAGGTAAATTTCCATTATTATCTTGCTTTCTGGAAATCGTAGGATCAGCATTTAAAATCATTTCAAAAATCTCCATCGAGCAGTTAAAAAATGCCACTTTATGTAAAGGATAGGCACCATTTCGATTGGGAATTTGAATAGCATCTGGATAAAGGCGAAGAATTTCAAAGATAATTCGATAACTTCCTTCAAATTGAATTGCTAATTGAAGAGGAGTATTTCCTTTGGCATCTAAAATTTTTACGCTATCAGGGAATACTGAGAGATAGTACTGGATCATCTCATCAGGTCCTTTATTCTTTAACGCTAGATGTAATGGGAGATTTCCATTTCGGTCAAACTCTTTCATAGCAGGAGGGAAGGCATTAAATAGGAGGAGAGATAATTCGTTCATATTGACCCAAAGACGGCCCTTGTGATGACTTGCAGCAAGATGAAGGGGATAGTTATCATCAGGATCTTTTATTCGCACAGATTCTGGATATGCTGTAAGGAGAAGTTGAACCAAGCGGGTTGTGCAACCTAATTTAATCGCCAAGTGTATAGGAAGAAAATGTTTGTTATCTTCAATTCGAGCATATGTTTCGTCATTGTAAACTATTGTGCACGCTTCATCCCACCTGCCATCCAAAA
>VFQN01006937.1_pt1 | contig 12532 bp, 9 predicted proteins | sample 3512371 | NCBI WGS metagenome assembly VFQN01 (sample SAMN10412370, study PRJNA504923) | tailings metagenome | isolation source: Replicate 2 from Balatoc abandoned mine | place: Philippines: Itogon, Benguet | collected 2017-08-28
TTCTAAAAAGTTTTCTAAATAAATTTAATTTCTTAAATTTGCTCAACTAAAATCAATTAAATTTCGTTAATTGGCAACAGCAGTAGAATTAAAAGCAATGGCGGAGGACCGCTTTAAAGAAGCTGAATTACTGTACAACAGCAAATTTTATGGTGGCGCTTATTATTTGTCAGGATACGCAGTAGAATTTGGACTAAAAGCAGTGATTTGCAGGAGGTTAGACATTGAGATGTTTGATAGCAAATCAGCAGATCCAGTACCGGGGGATATTGCAAAAATGTTTCAAATTCATAAATTGTCGCATTTGATCATTTTGGCAGGATTACACAAACAGCTAAAGAACGATCAGCAGAGCGATGTAAACTTAAAAAAAGCTTGGTCAAAAGTTTCCGGCTGGACCGAACAAAGAAGGTATGATTTTGGCTGTAATCCTAAAACAGCTAAAGGGTTTTTAGAAGCAGTTAAAATTTTTATTACATGGATACAACAACATTGGTAGATAAAATAGCAGACATTTTTCGTAACGAAAAAGGCAACATAGGCTTCATCGTAGATGGTATAGGCCTAGCTCCTGCATATGGTGGCGTAGTCAGCAATTCCTTTGTTTTAGCAGTTAGTATACCCAATAAAGCAGACTTGGATTGCTACGACAAGATAGATATTATTATTGATTTGCTATCTGCTAAGCTAGATGAAGCTGACAGCAAAACAATAGACCGTGTTCGCGTCTATGATAGTTTTCAAGAATTAAAGCAAAATGCAGAAAACAACTTTGATGATGATACTTCTTGCTCTTGTGAAAGACCTATGCAATTAAGTGCTGAGCTTTTTGAGGTAGCATAAGTTAATGCTTAATATTAAATATATGAAGGAGAGCAATGCTCTCCTCTTTTATGTTTGTACTTACTGATTTATGACCGCTTGATAACTTTTTGGCTAGTTAACAGCTAGATTGGAAGATGTATTCGCTTATATTATTTCATTCTAAACCTTTAAGTATATGCCTACATTCCAAGATTTACTAGCTAAGCATGAAACCGAAACACTCGCAAAGTTGACAGAAATTACCGATAGGTTTTTGGCACTCCCAAACAGAACAGCGGATAATTTGAACATATTTATACATCAGAATGCTCCAGATTACGCATCTGCTATTGCAAACAGTGGTACTAATATAATTCATGAGGCTTTACAAAAGGGGATTAGTATAGGTGCTGACGAATTTAAGGCTGTACGAGAAAGTAATTTAAAACTTGCAGCGCATTGGCAAGGGGCAATATCCAGTATGTTGCAAGGAATAACATCTGGTATAATTTAAATTTTGTTAAAAACCAGACAGCTTATGGCTTTTTAAGGGTTATTCCCCGCTTAATCCCTTGCCTGCTATCTAAACTAACAAAGCGGCATAAAAACTATGAACACAATAACAATAGGCTGGGAAGGTGATGACACAAAATTCCGCGTAGAAGCACGTCCAGAAGGGCTATGGTCAGAAGGACCTGAGATTACAATTGTCCGCGAGTATAAAGGTAAGCGTGCTCGGCACGGTCCAAGTATACCGCTGGATGTTGTGCCTGACCTGATAGCCGCGCTTCAAAAATTGCAGGCTGAGTTATAGATATAGAGGCAAAGATTGACTGAGACAGGGTGCCGAAAGGGCCCTGTTTTTTTGTGCCGATTGCCGCTTGATAACTTTTTAATATTAAAAAGTTATCTGCGCTAACTCCAAGCATAAAAAAATCTTATTTTCCCAAAAAAAACTAACATATAAACATTACCCAAATGAGAAAACTATTCTTTTGTTTATTAGTCGGAGTTTCATGTTTCGCACAGAACCCCCTTTCTCAAGATCAGCAAAGGGCACAACAATTGCAACAAATGAAGCAACAACAACAGCTACAACAACAGATGGCTCATCTTCAGCAGGAAATGAGTGAACTGGCAAGTATAAAAGTTGATGATATTTATACGATTGAGTCCGCATTTATTGCTAATAATACTGAAAATGCACAATGTAAAGCTGGGGAAACCTCAAAGGTTTTTCCGAATTCAGTTGTATTGATAAAAAAAATAATGGCAGATGATGGAGGTAAAATTATGTTTTTACTTAGAAATACCCCAAATGATACTGATCCTTTAGGTGCGAAACAAGGGCAAATATATTGTATTGGAAGAGAGGAGTTTAATTTATTTAAAGGTGAAAAGATTAGAAAGGTGGAATTTGGAGCCGCGCTAATGGCTATTCCTTTCAAATTTCAATATAATAGTTATGTTATCCACCCGGGCGGTTCAATTGGTGGATTTGCCGGTGCACGCTTTAATTCCACTAAGAAGAAAGAAAGGGGGTTTAATATAGGCGCATTCGGTGGATTATCTTCAGTACCACAAAACAATGATGCAAATACTCCTAATGCATCTGATATAAAGGTAATTGCTGCTTTTGGACTTGGTGCTGGTGCAATTTACAATTATGAAAGATTTCAGATTGGATTAGTAACAGGATGGGACTTCTATAACAATGGCGGAAAAAAAGTTAATTCATGGCTCTCTTTCACAGTTGGGTTCGCTTTTTTAAAAGCCCCTGATTCTGAAACATCTCGATAATTTTTTGCTTGACAAGCCCTACCCTCTCTCATAAGCTCCTCCTGCGGTAGGGCTTGATCATCCGAACCTGTTGTTATGCTGTGCCAATGATTTGTGCCTTAAACTGTAATTCTCTATTAACATTAAAAGGAGGGTTAATCTCCTCCTTTATCATTTTGTTATAATCCATACGCAATCAAGAAATATCCACCTAACAACTTAGTAAAGCCAATAATTTGTTTGAAAGATGTATCGATAATTCTCCAAAAAAGAAGCTGCCCCAATTTCCTGAGACAGCTTCCAGATAACTTTTTACAATTAACTAACTGAATAATCTTGCCAAGAAGCCCTTATTCTTTTTCTTAAGGGTGAGTTGGCGTTTGGCGACGGAGAATTGCTTGAGCCCGTTGAGGGTCGAATACAACTCCATGAACTTACGCTCCATCGCAGGAGTGACTTCGTTATTCTTTTTCAGACGCACTTCCAATGATTTAAAAGCCTTCACATTGCGCTTCATTACCTGACGATACAGCGTGTTCAACGCCCGTTCTTTCTTTAATTCCTGAGCCAACTCAGTCGGCAGCGCACCCAAGCCTTTCTGCATTTGGGCGTGTTGCTGCGTTTGCTTCAAAATCGTGGTTAAAAAGTCAGAATCGAACATGATACGATTCTCATACTCCTGGTTTTCGGCCTTGATTTTGCGTAGCTCGGCCTGCGCATTTGCGGTGGCTTTCTCCGAAGCAGTTGGTTTCTTGTCGGTTTTGGGTTTAGCCACTTTCACACTTGCCTTTTTCACCGTTCCTTGCTTTTTAGAAGCGGGCTTTACCTCGGATTTTGCATCGGCCTTTTTCTGAGTTTTGGCCTTGGCGGAAGATGGAGGATTGGATTTTGAGACGGGTTTAGCTTGGTTCTTGTCTTTACAATCGCACTCCTTCTCCTTTTTTGGCTTTTTGACTTTTACGTCGGGTTCGGGCTTAGACTCGACGGTTTTGACGGGCTTGGGCTGGGCGGGAGAATTAGGCGACCAATTATCCCCAGTGGCCTTATTGTACTTCTCCCGAAAAAGTGCCACCGCTTCTAGCGTATCTTTATCGGCCTGAATGTCCTCATAATTCGTCCAACCATCGCTGGAATCCTTTAAAAAATCGTAGGTTTCCTGAAGGGTTTCGTTGGGCATGGCAACTCGGCTGAGGGGAGCGATTCGCTGACTCAACCATTGGATGTTTGGGTTCATAGCTGATTAAAAGTTAAAGATTTAAAAGTTTCAATTTGATGATAAGGGCTTTGGCTCGCATGGCCATCCATTTCTTTTTATTGCTTTTGGCCGCAATGGGGGCAGATTGGGTCTCTCGTTTGACTGTCAAAGGCATAACCACTTCATTACGTTCGAAATAGTACATCCCTTGGACTGGCTCCTTTACCCCTTTTTGGAAATAGCCAGCCCCTCTTTGAATAATAAATTCAGGCTTTTGCTCGAAAGAAGCAGGCATTAACACAAGGTGGGCCTTGCCGATGGGGAATTCGGTTTCAATCAGGAAAGCTTCTCTTTCGATGCTTTTGTCTTCCCGAAACCGGATAACGGCCCGTTTGACCCCTTGGGAAAGCAGCGTATTGACAATGCGTTTGAGGTAATCGGCATTGTACATCACGACCCGGTCGTGGTGCGCCACGAAATACACATTAGGTTGTTTGTCATCCATTTGGGGGATGATTTCGTGGAGATAATCACGGAGTTTGACAACATCCAAATCCACTTTGACGGTATTGCGCTTGCGCAGGTCTTCAAAAAGGAGGTCATATTTCGGGATAACGCTAACCACCGATTGCCCGTTGGGTTGAAAACTGCCGTATCGTTCCGTTTGCTTCTCAACGTGAAGGCAAAGGTGCTGATTGGTCGCCATCATGCCTTTTTCGTCAAAAAAGATTCCTTCAAACGCATACTTTCTCTCCGCTTTGGCGGGAAGGTAAGGTTTGAATAGCTTCACAATCTCCTTATCCAAAGGGGTGATTTTAATGGGTGGCGGCAAGGCCACTGGGGTCTCGGGGAGATTGCCCAGCGACAATCGGAGTTGCCGATTCATTTTCATAGCTCTAATAATTTGAGTTTAAGAATAATGGCCCTTGCTTTCATGGACATCCGCTTCCTTTTGCGTTCACGGTCTGAAGCATCGCTTTTTTCGACGGGAACCGTCGCAGGAAAGACGGACCCCTTCGGCATGGGCGGGAAGGGCTCATAGCCCATAATGACGCTTTTGAAATCCTGTACATTGGGTTGTTTTTCGGGCATCAACATATTGGCCTGTACGGTCGAAACGGCACACGACATGCCAAAACGGGTCGAGAGGTATTGGCAGAATTCGGCCACTTTGCCAGGCTGAATATTGCCCGTCATTTTTTCGCCAGACTTGGTTAAATTGTTGTTTACCACCAAGTCCAATAAACCCCGGTCGGTGTAGATTTCCCCGCCCTTGGCCTTGGAAGCAGGCACCATGATTCGGTAGTTATTGTTGGGCCCGAACACCGTCATTTTATCGTTACCGATGGTTTGACCCATGTACAGCTTTTCGACGATGGGGGCACATTGGGAAAAAGGAATGATTTTGGTGATGGTCCTTTTTTCGCCCAACTTGGGCGGTTCCATGACCGAATAAGGCACCAATAACCCTTTCTGGGCGCTGCCGTCCGCCATTGTAAAGTCAATGATGCGGGTTTTTTGAAACGCATCCTGCGCCATTGCCTGCAACAAATTACCCGTAATGATGTAGAGCGGGATGCGGTCAGCGGAAAGTTGCTTTACTCCGTACTCCCAAAACTCACTCAGGGGTTTATTGCTAAAATTGCGGTTTTTGTCATTGTACTCCTGAATAAGCGTCAGCAGAAAATACCCGCTTTTGGCCAGATTCAAACTGAGTCTACGTTTGGAGGAGGCGACTGCAAATTCTACGTAGACTTTGCCCAAGCTGTAGGGATTCTTGGCCTTTTCATTCAGTTTGACGCCCAGACAAACCATCAACTCCCCGTCATAGACGATTTGGCGGCTGGGATAAAAATAACCGATCATTCCAATCACCTGCGCAATTAAGACGTTCTCTTTGGTTTGCCTGAGTTCATAATCCGTGTCAAAATTGATTTTCAAGCTATCCAGTACGGCTTTTAATTCTTCGGCCTTTTCGGGGTTTTTGGCCCGGTTGATTTTTTCACGGATGGCCTTGGCCTCGTCCTCATATTCCTCCACGATTTTGCGGAGTTTGCCGTCTTTTTCCCTAGTCAGAAAGGTGTTGGCAATATTTCTTTGCTCCTGGGCAAAATTGTACCCTTTCATGCCCGCCGGAATGCGCTCCTCCAAGAGCTGTTTTACCCGCTCAAGCGTGTAGGGTTTATTGAGGTTATTGACCTCGTATAAGCCCAGCATGGAGCGTTTCCCGAATTCCGAAGTTGCATCAGGTTTCCCCCCCACCAAGAGTTCTTCATTCATCAGGGTGGCTTTCAAATCAAGGGTTTCGACCTCTAAATCGTATTCCCCCGCATTGACCAACCGTTCGACTTCCTTTCGGTAAGTTTCGGCCACTTCGTCGTAAAATTGTTGCTGTCGGGCCGTGGGGATGATGGCTACGCGGCCCGCTACTTTTTTAGCAAACTCTTCGACCCCGCCTTCCTGATTTACCCACTTTTTAAGGTCACACAGGGCATAAACGGACTGCTTGCCGTTTTCTTCGCGGTCTACCTCCACGTATTCCTTCACCACCCGGTCACCGATTTTGTTTAGAAAATCATTCGACTGCAAAATATCTTTCGATGATTTCTGACTGCTGGTGGTGTTGGCAAAAAGGGAGCGTAATTTGTTTTGCAACATCATCGTCGGACGTTGCTCGGCGGGGATGGCCGAAATAATATAATCATAAATCGGCGGCAGAATTTGCCCCGTACGGTTGATGCGTCCCCACTTCTGTACTTCAATGTTCACGTCCAATTCGGCCTGCGCGATGATCATTACCCGCTGCTTCACTTTGGAAGCAGGAACCAAGGCCGTGGGAATGGCGTGGGCGGATGCGCCCGTGGCGCCCGATTGGTTAATCATCAGCACATCCACTTCATTGTTTTGGAAACGACGGAAGGCGGCGGCGGCATCTTCTTTGGCACGGGGGAACACAACCCCTGTTTTCATGCTGGAAGTGGCATTCATACGGCCCAACGTCACGGGTTTGTCAAAACGAACTTCTTTGCTGCGGCCCGTTACCTCGGCAATGCTGTATCCTTGGGAGGAAATGAGGTGTTTAATCACGTCGATGGGAGACACCAGAATGTCGGTCGTGGTTTGACGAATTACCTCAAGGAGGCGACGGTATTCCTGCTGTCCTTCCAACGACAACTCACTTATCGAAAGCGCGCGGTATTGTTTCTTGCCCCAACCGTCGGCAATTTGAATTTTTAATACACTGCGCAGGGCTTTTTCGAGCACCAATGAAAAGTCGGTTTTAATGCGGGTGCCGCCTTCGCGGTCTTCCAATCCTTCGTCGGTCAGTTCATCGATAAAGCTGCCCATCGTGTTGGCAAAGGCAATGACCACGGCTTTGCCCTGTTTGAGCCGACGAATCGCGTGTAGGGCCACGGCTTCGGCCTTGGTGGAAAAAAGGATTTGGTTGATGACATTGAATACTTTCGAGAAATAAGGTACGTTGTCAACGCCTGCCCCTTTGGTTCCCTGATTAACCGCCGCTTCCCCCTGTTCGTCTTTGAGGTCTTCGTTCATGCCTTTAACGACGGAACCCACATAAGCGGTCTGGAAAGCAATAATCTGCCGAATGACACTCGTCAGGGTATCCACGGTTTTGCGATGATGGTCTTGCAGATTGGGCAACTCCCACAAGGGGGCCGATTCGTCGAGGGTAATCCAGTTGACGACCGCCCCCGTATTTTCCATCCCCCGCTCTCGGCGAATCATCTGACCTTCCTTGACCAGAATAGAAGATACCCATTCCTGCATGGCCACCCCGCCTACTTCAATGGCTTCCGCCAGTCCCTCCGAAGTGGAATTCACGTCCCCGATGGCCGTTTTTTGGGCGTACAGCGCCATATTTTCGGGACGTTTGGCAAAAGTGCCCGAAAGAAACACGGTCCCCTGCGATTTTTTTAGCAAGTCCCGTACGATGATTCCCGTCGACGAATCTCCCCCTGAAGCATTGTGGGCCTCGTCTAAAATGACGATGTTGTCTTGGGCCAGTTCAACGATAAACTTGGCCTTTTTTCCATAAGTAACCTTTTTCTCGCCTCCTTCATAACTCACCTTATTGCCGCTCGCAATTTGCGAGTAGGTGAGCATAATGAGGTTATAGAGCGGTGGCAACTTCATGGAGGCAACAATGCCTTCTTGCTCGGTCTTTTCGGGGGCTTCGTACAGGATGTTTCCGTCGGCATCCTTAATGGACGATTTGATTTCGCGGGAGTTGACAATGAAGGGGACCACGTGGACGCCCTTTTTGAGGTCGTAAGCTTTGTTTTCAGTGAAAGTAGCCACTTTTTTAGCGCCCTTTTCCTTCAAAAACGTTTCGTAGTTCTCAGGTAGGTTGTCATGCTGCAACTGTTCTTCTTCGGTAAGCTCGTCCCATTCTTTGGCGGCCGACTGGTTGCGACGCTTTTTGATTTGACTACCGTCTTCGCTGCCGATGCCGATCAGGTCACGGAAAATGTCGGAGAAAAGGTTGGGTTTCTCGGTAAAGAAAATCGGGGTTTTCCCCCGTAGGATGGCATAACGGATGATAGCGGCGGCCTGACGGCCTTTGCCAATGCCCGTTTGGTCGCCGATGATAATTCCCTGATTTTTGGCTTCGATGTTGTAAATGGCCAGCGCCACCCCGTCAATCTGTTCGGCAAACAGGCTGTTTTCCAAATCCTGCATGGTTGGATAGGCGAGCTTTCGGCGCACGTATTCTTCGACCGACATGTATGAGCCAAAATTGGCCGCCAAATACGCCCTCAATTCAGCCTGCGCCATGAGTGTTTCAGCGGCCATGCTGTCGGGGGTTTCCACTTTCATGGAGCGGGTTTTAGCCGCTGGTAAATAGGCGGCCCCCAACTCGCCCAAAACGGACTTTTTGCGTTTAACGGGCTTTTTGGCGGACTTGGTAGATTTAGCCTTGGTACTCATTTTATGGGTTTTCATAAACTGTTAAAAAAAGTTTTAGGAAAGGTTGAGGAGTTTGAGTTTAAGAATGATGGCTTTGGCTTTCATGCGCATGAGTTTCATTTTCTTCTCCCGTGCTTCAAGGCTGTTATCGCCATCCTGCTTTTCGTTATTACCCGTTGGGCTGGGTTTAATCAGCTTCGCCTTGGCTTCATGGACACTAACGGGGCGTTTTTCGGCGTAGAGCTCGGCCAACATCGCTTTCATTTCGGCAAATTTGTAATGGTCTTGGTAGAAGTCGTCGAGGGTGTATTTACCCTTTCCATAGCCGTAATCGTAGGCAATGACGTAGGGCGTATTGGCTACGAGCCAATCCATTATTCTTTTGGCTTTGGCCCACGCTTCGGGCTGATAGTCCGCTGATTTGTCAAAGCCGATGCCGATATACTTTTCAACTTCCGCTTTATCATCCTGCGGTTTTTCAGCATCGTCTATCGGGTGGAGTTCCAGGACAGATTTAGCCTCGGGGTTCTCGTCGGGATTTTCAAAATATACATCTTTCAGAAGGCGGTTCCCCAATTCCCAAATAATGCCCATCGGTACGGCAACCTGAACGGTATCATATCGATTTGAGCTCATTTCGGTTTGGATGCTTGATTCAACAACCCCCTTGAGAAACATCTTATCTCCGGATTTTGCCCGTAGATTAAGCACGTACACGGTCGTTTTTTCTTTGAGGTATTTCAACCGATAACGGTTCCATTTGTCAATTTCCCGTTGTTTGATTTCCGTTCTTTTTTCCGCTTCCGATGCCCATTCTTTGTAGTCTAGAGCATTTGCCTGCTGCGGGTAGACTTTGACAAAATAATCAAGGTCGCGGGTATAGAGAAAACGTGATTTATTCTTTTCGTTGGAAGACAATGTTTCAAACGGCAATATGCCGCCGGCTTGGAGCCAACGATTTTGAAGCATATCGTAAATGCTGCTGAGACTGTAAAAATCCGGGCGTTTTCGGCCTTTGGGCAAATGGCTTCCGGCGATGGTTCCGTCCCGGTATTCCATTTCAATCCTAATGCCGTTTACCGTGAAATAAGCAGGCCGTAAGCTTCTGACCTTTGCCCTGAAATCCGGGTAGCTGAGCTCATAGTAATCTTTTTGAGCTTCATGACGGTTCTGGAATTCAACCAATTTTTCAGCGGCACTGCGGTCAGGGCTTTTGCTTTGTACCGGTACAGGCGTGGGAACAGATGCGGATTCTGCCGGGCTGCTTTCCGACCCTTCGCCAAATTTGGCATTGATGGTTTTCCAACGCGATTCGGAATAAATAACGTACCAATGTCCCTTACGGGCCCAACGGTAGCCATTGGATTTGAGCCATGAAATCACGGTTGGACCGGGATCACCCGCGAATTTGATTTCAATGCCGTTTTGGAGGGTATTGTGTTTTATGGTTGCTTTCATTGCTGTGCCGTTATCATTTTTTTTGTCATTGTCCCACTCAGTGAGTGATACATCTTTCTGCAAATCGTCTTTTTTCAGTTCTGCGTTGGCTCCCTGCACACTGACGGGCCGTTTTGCGACGTAGAGCTCGGCCAACAGCGCTGTCATTCCCCTCCGGTTATAATGCTTCGTGTAGGGCTCTTGGAGGGCGTATTCGGTAACTTCGGTATCATAGTTGTAGCCAAATACGTAGGGGGTATTGTCTACCAACCAATTCATTACCTTTTTGATGTTCGCCCATTGTTTGGGTGTATAATTCGCTGATTTGGAAAGGCCGATACCATTTTTAATGAGCTTTTCAGCCTCCGTTATGCTGTTCTCTGGTGTAACGGCAGCATCAATGGGGTAAAGCTCCAAGACCGATGGCGTATTGGGGTTCTCAGCAGGATTCTCAAAATACACCTTCGACACATCCACATGAGTATTTATGACTGCCTCACCGAACGGAATATGCACCTGAATGCTGTCCGGTTTCTCCGCTTGAAGCGATTGGATAGTTGCCAAGGCATACTTGGCAGAGCGCGGTTTGAGGTAGTTTTTAGAGTCGTTTTCCACCACCCAAACCTTTTGTCCAACGCTGAAGTGTTTCTTGATGTAGTCGGCCCATTTGTCCTTTCCAGAAAAATGAACACTTACCCGGCTCCAAAGCTGTTCCCAAGTTTGGGCAATGGTTTCATTGGTATTGTCACGCAAAGGCGCATAGCCTTCCGGTGTTTTTTTTCGGCCGTCAATGAGGATGATTCTTACATCGAACTGTGTGCCCTGGCGGCTGTACAACTCCCCGTTGACGTTGATGAGGTCGGCAACGTGATAGTGATGGTAGAGGTAATTGAAAAAGTACCGGTCGCCCGTGGATTTGTCGCGGGGGGCAATGCGTCCTTCGGCATCGTAGTGGGGATGGCCCCCGAGGAGGAAGGCGGCGCGGCCGTCATCCTGCATTCGGGTCAGCGCATTCAGGATAATCCAGTGGTCTATTTTCTTGGTGACAATTTTGTCAAACTTCCGTCGCTCCATCAACCCGAAGGGAGGGTTGGCCAACACCACCGGAAACGTCGGTACTCCCGCGTAAAAAGCCGGGTCCGTTGCATCATTTTTGGTGACGGTGAATTTATAATCACGCGCCAGTCGAATCAGGTTGTCATACCGATTTTCCGACACCTCATTGACCCATGACCCTCTCAAACTGCGCCCCCCGGCAGCCACGAGCAAGAATCCGTTGCCAGCGGTCGGTTCAAAGACCGTGCGCATGGGCTTGTCAATGCCACAAAAATGCCCGATGAGGTAGGACATCGGCAAATGAGTGCTGTACTGTTGGAGCAGGATGCTCTCCGAAGTGCGCAGGCTGCTGTTGGCTTGGGTACGGTAGTGCTGCACAAGTGATTCGTAAGCCTGCTCGGCAGAGGGGGCCACATCGACCACATGAGCCGCGTGTTTAAAGTAGGCCAGTTCGGTCAGTTCCTTGACCACTTCCCGGTTTTCAATGCCATAGGCTGCCTTGGCCGTGTTTTGTAGGCTTACCCGATTATAGATTTGGTTTTTGCGCAGGCCGTTGGTGATTTCGTCCACAAAATCCCATTTGCCCTTTCCCAAGCCCGATAAGTCGCCGTATTTTTTCGGTAGCGGGTAGCTTTTTTGGTCCGTTTTTACGTCAATATGACAATCTTTTTTCTGCACAAAAGCAGGTTCCTGATTGAAGATGGGGTTTACGGGGTCGAGCGTCACTTTTCCTACTTTGAGGTAGATGTGTTGCCAGCCGTTCCCGTAGTCGGTCATGCGCACGGTGTGGTTGATTTCAAGGTGGTGAAGAATCCCTGAAACCAGAATAACGAAATCTTCGCAGTCAATCCCCCTTTCCCGGTCTTGCCAGGACCTGCGAGGAAGGCGGATTTCTTCATAACCAAGGCGGTCTTCCTGGTAGTTGAATTCAACCCTGCACCATGCCCAAATCGTTCGACAAATGTCCTCGGTAGTGCTTCCTGCATGGGCGTTGAATTTACGGGCGAGTGCCTTGGTTTGGGCAATGGCTTGGGGGATATAATCTTCACAGATGCCCACAAAAGTGGTCATGGGCAAAGGCGCTTTGCGAACAATCAGGTCGGTCGAAGCGGGGGATGAAAGCATTGGAAAATTGTTTACAGAATTTCAAAAAAATGGCCTTCATTTGCTAAAAAGCCCCTTTTTTCGCTTTTTTGTTTGGACGTTTTAAAGGGTATTATTGACCACCAGACGGGGTAGCTTTCCACCGTTCTGATTCACCTTATCCCGGAATCGGTTCAGAATGGCCCCGCCGTGACCGCCGTTGGCCTGAAGCTCCCCCGTCGTGTAAGT
>VFQN01006938.1_pt1 | contig 12529 bp, 8 predicted proteins | sample 3512371 | NCBI WGS metagenome assembly VFQN01 (sample SAMN10412370, study PRJNA504923) | tailings metagenome | isolation source: Replicate 2 from Balatoc abandoned mine | place: Philippines: Itogon, Benguet | collected 2017-08-28
GCGCCTATGCAACCCGTAATCCGCTATAATGCGGCCTTACCATTAATGATACACAGTGTTCCGATCTTATTTTTGGGCTTTCGGAGCACCCCCCGATTCAGGGGTCGACTTAGCAAAATCTTTCGGATGGACGCTCCCGGGGGTTTCGGATGGCAATTTTTGGTAAAAAAGGGTCAAAATATTTTTTTTGGGGGGGGGCAAGCCCCCCCCAAACCCCCCCCCTTCCAGGGAGGGAGTTGTCACTGCAGGTGCGTGTGCATAAAACTGCGTTTACTTGCTGTTTAGCCACTCTAGCACGCCATGTTGCAGAAAGGCAGGGTTGCCCACACAGCAGCACGAGAGAAGTTGTCTAGCCAAGCCAGGGCAGCACACAAGGTACACATTGTCACTGCAAGGTCCCTACACCGCATCAGCGTAAGAAGGCCGGCACTGCTTCTATATGTCTAGGCTAACCCACAACTGCACGGTAGCCGCCATCAACTCAAGCCAGGGAACACAACACATACCGTAGGCTACCCTGGGCTACATAATGTGACGGTATAGTCCCTAGAACGCATACGCATGGCAAGGCCTGCAAGGAGCGTGATATGCTCCTGTATGTGTAGCGCATTGTAATGCGTGATAAGGTGCACATAATACGCAATGCAGAGCTACATGCCTGGCTCACTCAATGCCGATAGTGTACATGCGTCCTCAGCTCACAAGTTCTAGGCTCACAAGCAGGCCAGTTTGGGAAACGGTCCTAACAGCACGGGAGCACCGTGCTGCACTAGCGCCAGATTATCACAAATCTACTCAGACCACAAGCAGATTCTACATGAGAGCGCCCAGCCGTGCTATGAATTAGCGTCGGACTAAATCCACGAAGGTACAGCCACAATTAGCCTCGTTAATAACATCCCACCCCAGCAGTGCACCGCGCTGCACTGCGCTTGCATCAGAAACCAGAAGGCCTCTTTGAGCACCACCCCCACAGCACCAATGCATCTTAATTATTGCTCAGGACAGGGAAATAGCACTACATGTCATACGAGGTACACATCTCAGTACACATACGAGTACTGGCGGAACAAATTACAAGCACAAAACAGCTGCAGTGCAGAGAACTACCGCCTGCCCCGCTTGGGAACTGGTGGCATGAACGACTGGATGTTGCCCCGCTTAACCCCTGCTGAAGCTTGCGCGCCCTGCCCACTCGAACCTCTCCCCTGCCCGCCAGCGCCTCTCCCCTGCCCGCCAGCGCCTCTCCCCCGCCCGCCAGCACCTCTCCCCCGCCCGCCAGCACCTCTCCCCCGCCCGCCAGCACCTCTCCCCTGCCCGCCAGCGCACTGACCCTTTGCACCTGCACCCGGCCCTTCAGCGTCCACGCCCTCAGCACGCGCCGCATCCTTGCTGGCAGGCACGTCGGCCATGGCAGCAGCCACGTCCTCCTCCATCGTCGCTGCCTGGCCGTTGCCCGCCCTTGGGCGCTGCGCCTTGCTGCTCCGCTGTGGGCAGCGACCGTGCTCCGCCGCCTTGTGCCAAGCGGTGACAGCCTCGGGCAGGATAGTGCGGTCGAAGACCTCGAAAGGGGGCTTGGGCGTGGTGCCGGGCGCGTGCGGGCGAACGTCAATGTCCGGGCCGTTGAGCGAGATGCACAGCAGCAGGTCCAGAGTCTCCAGGGAGAGCAGGTTGCGGCCGTCCGTCTTGATGAGGTTCATGGCCGAGAAGCCCCGCTCAACGTCAGCCGTTGATGGCTGCACGACGAGCATGATGTACACCAGCTGCAGGAGCGCTGTGCACTCGCCCGTCTGCAGGGTCGGAATGATGCCCTTCCAAAAGCGCCGCGTAGGGATAATCCCCGGCTGTGCCACCGCCCCTCCGGTCGATGGCCCTGCTGCTGCGCCACCTGCCCCGGTGCCCTTCCCCTTCGCCTTTGCTGCTGCGGCCTGCAACTCGTTGTTTCTGTACTGCACGGCAAACCGGACGAGGATAGGGCCGACGATGTCGAACTGCTCCTCCAGCTCGTCAACATCAAACCAGGGGTCAACGCCGCCCCGCCCCACCCCGAAATGCTGCCCCAGCACCCGGATGTCCGCCTTGGCCGCCTCCACCCAGGCCAAAATCTGGTCCTCCTCCAGCTGCGCCATGACGTTCGGGTCAAGGCACTTGAAGCTGGACGCGACGCCCATGCTTGCAGCAGGGAAACGCTCGCGGATGTTGGCGACCAGGGTGGCCACGGTCTTGTTGAAGAAGGTCTTGAACCAGAAGGCCGTCTTCTCGAAGTTCTCCCAGGGCACGACGTCGCCCTTCTGGTCCTTGGCCGGGTGCAGCTGGTGGCCGTGGAACTTGCCCTTGTTGGTCTTCAGCTTGCTAAGCAGGCTGCGGATGTTTGGCGAGAGCTTGGGCGGGCACCGAGACGCCTCCTTCACCGAGTAGTACGTAAAGCGCACCTCCAGCTCGTGGAGCCTCAGGTTGAGCCAGTTGGAGAGGTCCATGTAGCAGCAGTCGCGGGACTGGAACAGCCTGCTGAGGGAGGCGGTGGTGTTGAGCACCTCCGCCAGGGCCCATGTCAGCAGCAGGGTGTTGACATCCCTGAGGGAAATTGGCAGGAGTTAACAAGCGGTCAGATTAGTGAGACGCCTTGCACCATGTCAGTACAACCGCATTGCAAGACACCGTTCCCAATTACCAATGTCATTCACCGCACACATCCCAGTACCTGGCGTATCGCAGCATACAAGACGCTAATGCCCGTTGGCAAACACAATGAAGGCAACTCACAGCAGGGCGTTGAGGATGTCCTCTGCGCCTGCGGCATCCGGCAGCTCCTTCTCCTCCTCGAAGAAGCTCAGCAGGTCCTTGTAAGAGCGCTTCAGCCGCTCGACCACCGCAGACTGGGACAGCCAGCGGATCCTGGGAACAGCGGAGAGCGTAGGAAATATGATGACTTGTTAGTGTTGATGTTGGTGTTTGGCGCAGCCTCATTGACAAGCTCGGGCTTCTGACGATGCATGTCTTACCAAAAAAGAAATTGCGACACCCTGATAAGCCAGCATGCTACCTGACCCCACGCCTCTGACCAGGGGAGTCCCCTGCCTGTAACAGAACTTACTTGTGCGGCTGCAGCACGGCGAGGGCTTTGGCGCCGTACTCCTCGAACAGCTCAGCGTAGCGGGCCTTGCGCTGGGAGGAGTTGCCAAAGTAGTTGTAGATGCGGGACAGCAGCTCGTCGAACGCCACCAGGTCGGGGTCGTTCTCGAACAGGTCGGCACACGCCAGCTGGAGCTTGTGGGTGGCGCAGTGAAACGCCAATGCGTAGGGGCAGTCCGCCTTGACCCGCTCCGCCAGCCCCGTGCGGCAGCCGGTCATGACGGTCGCCCCATCGCTGGTGAAGCTGACCACCTTGGACTTGGCGATGCCGTTCTCCTGCATGCAGAAGTGTGGCGATAAAGTGGCAACCGTGAGCGCTCAAGGCAACTGTCTTTGAAGCAGCAGCCAGGGGATACTATCTAGTACTGTATCTGTACATACATGTATAGGACCATGCAGTCATAGGAGCCAAAGCAGCAAGTGGTGTTGCCCATATGCGTAATTGCAACATCACATATGTGCAAGAAAGCAGTCTGGTAAGACGCGCAAGGAGTATCAGTGTAGGCTTTAGCTCAAGACAAAACGTCTGGACCCACCGTCAGGGCGTCCATCAGGAGCTTGTGTAGCACCTCGGCCTTGGAGCTGCGGCCGATGCCCTTGAGGCACAGGTACGCGCAGTGCACCGAGTAGGTCTTGTCGATGTAGGAGATGTAGATGGACAGGTGGGAGCGCACCGACACGTCGGTGGACTCGTCCACGCAGATGCCCAGCACAGGTGATGCACGAAGGCGCTCCAAGAGCTTCTTCCGGATAACCTTGCCGATGGCCTGTGTGAACTGCCGGGCGGCGTCGTCGTTCTGGTACACCCCGTTGACCGCAACGCCCGTGGCACCGTTAGCTGCCAGCATAGCGGACGAAGTGGTGAAGGAGTTGAGGGACTGCACAGGTTGTACAATGGCGGGTGTTTGGCAGTCAATAGGCAATCCACGGCTACCTGCTTTTACTATCTTCTGGAATGGCAAGCACTTTTACTTGTAACGCGTGCAGCCACGGGAACAAGCGCAGCAGCGCGTGCAGCCACGGGAACAAGCACAAGACACAGCTTTACTGGGCCTCCGTCCTCCGCATATATACATCCTGACCTTCCCCCCTGCCCCTGTCGTACAGGCTTCAAAGTACGCACCTGGTTGTTCTTGACGATAGTGTACACGTTCCGCATGAGGCTCTGCACCATGGGGTATTGCTGCACAAAGGCCCTGTCGAGGCTCACGATGATGCTCTCCTGAGCCTCCTGGAGGCGGACGGCCTCCGTGTGAGCCCACGACGATCCGTGCTCAATGATGCGGCGGATGTCAACGGCCAGCTGGCCGTCGGTCGTGCACCAGTTGTTCTTGTTCTTGTCCTTGATGCCGTACACCTGCGCAGCACGGCACAAGGTGCTTAGGCTGCTGGCGTGTGGGTAGTATGGCAGCAGCGTGTTAAAAAACAGCCCGCACGTACAGCACGACGACTACGGCTGCCTTCCTGTAACCAGGTGCCCATACCTCGCAGCAGATCTTGCAGCGCAGGACCTTGTCGTCGTCGTCCCAGCAGCACCAGTCCTCCGCAGCCTTGAACAGGGCGCTAGCGGTCACAGCCGCCACGTGCTCCTCGCGAACCTCCGGGTCCGTCCAATCTGCAGGCGTAGCAATAAGCGTACTCGTGACACATGCAGGCTAATCACAGGCGCTGTCGCTCGCTGCCGTCCAATCAGCCAGGCAACAGGCAAGTACCTACCGTTGGCACCCTGCGCGAAGGCAGCCCGTCCAGACTTCTTCGCGGGTCCTCCAGCCGCAGGGACTGCCCGCCCAGCCTCCTTCCACCGCTTGGCAACGTCGGCCGCAGGGAGGAGCTTCTGGAGGACTGCTGCAGCGGCCAGGTCTGCATGCAAGATTGCACCGGGTGTCAATATTGCGAACGGGGGTGGCTGCAGGAGCCCTGGTTCATTTGTCCTCACCGGCAGCCCCGGCAGCAGCCCCGGCACCAGCGCTGGGAACGGCGGCGTCGTCCTTATCTACAGGAGCAGGAGCGTAAGGCGGACATCAACTAGACCGTACTGGATATGGCACACTGTACTTGCCCTCGTCCTCACCGGCAGCTCCAGCAGCAGCCCCGGCACCAGCGCTGGGAACGGCGTCCTCATCAACGGCGTCCTCGTCGTTGTCTACAGGGACAGGAACGTAAGGCGAAGATCAACTACAGCATACTGGTTGTGACACGGGCAGCAGCATTCAAACAACGATCGTGCCTGCAAGCAACGAAGCTCACCTGCACTGTCGGGGCCAGCAGCAAGAGCGCCGGCAGGGGCCTCCACATCCTCGTAGTCGCCATCACCTGTTTGGTATTTGAGCAGTTGCACACGTTGAAGTGAACAGTTCAGACAGAATGACCAGAGGGCCAAGTTTGAACGCAACCAGAGCTAAAGGGGTCACTTTCACCCCATCATTTGATTTGCGAGTGTCCGTAGTGAAGCTGGGCGCTCACCTTCCGAGTCTACCATCTCGAAGTCCAGCGCCTTCACAGGGCTGCGCCCCTGATCGCCATCGGCACCGTCCAGACCGTCACCATCGGCCGCTGCTCCATCAGCGAGCCCCGTGAACCGAAGCTTGGGAGCGGAAAGAGGTGTCTCGCCTGGCGTGAGCAAGTCAATGGGGCTGCCAAGCGTGCCGCTGCTTTTGCTGGCCGCAGCGCCGGTCAGCTTGCGTGGGAGAGCAAGCAAGAGCTCTATCACTCCCTTTGTAATAAGCTTCCTCTTGCCGGGAGAGGACTTCTTCGCGGCTGCAGCGGCCGTTGCGCGGGCCTGCTGAGCCGTGTTACTCGGCCCAGCGTCAGCAGCCTGTACCTTAGGTGGCATTTGGTGAAATTGGCTAATGTTTGTGTATGTGGTCATGGCCGCGGTGGACGACCTTGACCTGCCTGACCGCCTGCTGCCTGCGTCGTACCATCTGAAAGTGGCCATGCCCCTCGCGCACCCTGCGTCAAAATAGGACCTTCAGCAATGATACTGTTGCCATTTGAACTTGTCAGAGGTGTGAAGTTGGGTTAGGGACCAACCTGCCCGGGTAAGAGCCTTGGCATAGGCTCCCGTCACGCGTCAGCTCCCGTCCCCAGTCACTCCGTGCATCGTGCCATACAGCCGTTCGTGCCACACACCCTCCATCAAGCCATCACCTGTATCCTGCTGAGCAAGTCCGGTGAGACGGGACACCCGATGGCACGTGCCATGGGTGGCTCCTGCGCTCCGCTGGAGCACAGGTTCTCGCAGTCGCGCACTCGTGCACAGTGGCCCCGGGGGCCCGTGTGGTTGCCCTGGTTGGCGTCCTTGGCCTTCCTGATGGCAGGCCGCAGGCGGCTCGCGCCTGAGACACACATACCCAATCATACACTCTTCCGAAGCGTGAGACCATCTGAGGACTCCAACAGTGTGGCGCTTCTTCGCATGCCAGAATGCTGGACAGGAAGCAAAGAGCCTGCGCAGTCGAAGTGTTGCATGCAGTTTGACATGAGCCGTGCGTGTTGGTGTTTTGATTGACGCACTTCTTGCAGATTTGACGTCATGCATGAGTGGCATGCACAGCTGCACGCCTGCACCGTAGCAAATACGTACCTCCCTGCACACCTCCCTCCTTGCTAAGGCCAAGCCATTCGAACCAGACCACAGGGCACAGGACAGACGTTGCCACACCGTTCTCTGCGACCTGTCAGCAATAATGAACGTAGCCATGATACCGTGGATCCATGGGCGTACGTTGTGTAGTGCTATATGTTGGGGTATCGTTACTGGGTAATGCGTATTGCGCTGTTGACCTGTTGGCAGGCTGGCCTGCTGGTCTGCTGACCCGGGCCCCGGCACGGTTGCATGGACACAACGTACGGTGCAGCACCCACATCGGCCACATGCAACATACCCCACTCAGCAGGGCGCTAGGGCCGGGTCAGCTAACGCCTGCATCCAAATCACACAACAATCATCGCCAGGTATGAGACGGTATCGTGACCTGGGCCCCGGCCCCCACGCCCCACCACATCATATGCTGCCTCTCAAACTCTCCGTTGTTGGTTGAACGCTGGGAGGCTGATGGCTTAAAACACCATTGCACGTCAATGCGTATTCCTATTCCTTGCACAACTAACTATGTCGTATCTCTTACGTCGTGCTGGATGAACTGCCGGTACCGACATGTACAACCCAGGAGCACCAACAGGAGGGTATCCCTTAGCCGCAGCAGACCTCAGCAGGCAGACGCTACGCGCCTGATTCCGTGTACTGTTCCATTGCAATCGTCTTCATGCACTGCAAGCAGCGCAAGGCGCTAGCCGCGCGCAGTCTTACCTAAGCGCAGCTGCACCGTGCAAGGGTGGTGGGCCTGCCGCCCCCCACCCGATAGCAGGCCCCTGTGCGGAAGCTCGCCCATCTTGCTGTCAGCCACGACTTACCAAAAGTATGTAGGCCAACAGACACCTTGCCAGGCGAATGGGTTGTCAGGAAGGTGGATGCGGCTTCGCAACACTTCGCCATGCATGAAGGGCTCTGCGCATCGGCGTGCCACCTGCCGATCTGTGCATCGGCGTGCCCGCGCCGTGCAGGCGTGCTCTACTCCTTCTGTGCCGTGGGACTCGTAAGATACTACACATAGATGACTTTATGTCGCAGTCGCATGCTGTATGAGGTTGCGCAGCTATTGGCCATGCGCTGTTCCGCACTTGTAGAGCTTCGGTTACTGCCAAACTCTTGCACTGGCGTTCGGCAGCCTTACAGCGCGTTACAGCGGACACTGAAACTGTAGCTGCATCTAAGGCAACGGACACGGAGCGCGCTTTGGACTCTCGTCGACGCGGCGACTGGAGGTGTCGGTGCGCCGTGCGCGGCACACGGTGGGAGCCCTGCGGCGACATTAGTGACCTGCGTCACCAGGTATAGGGATGGCGTGACTGTGTGTTCTGTCTATTGCCGTGCTGCGTGATGGCCTGGACGCCTTCACCCTTGGCGGCAACCGGCAAGGGTGTGAAGTAGTGGCATGATCACCGGGGGCTGCAGACTGCTGCGATGGACTTACGCTGTGCTGCATTGGGTGGTGTGTGGTGCACGGCGGCGAAGTCTGTGTGAGGGAAGCGCGTGAGGCTGTTAGAGCGAAGAGGAAAGAAAGGCGCTGGTGCCATTGCCTGTGGCGCTCTAGGTGGGGGAGGCCCAGGTCAGCGGAAGGCGTTGCATGTATGCCGGTCAGGGTGACCAGCCTTCCAGCTGCGGTATCTCTGGCGCGGTGGCTCTGTGGTAGAACGGTGAGCGGGTATGATGTCAGGGTACGCGAAAATCCCGCGTTTATCACGCGCGAGCATGGGGCGCCCTCACTGAACACGGTACGTCATGGCCCTCTACTGGCCAGCAGCCCCCGAGCGATGGGCGGACCAGAGGGCACGCATGGGCAGGTAACAGGCACGGCTAGGGCAGCAGCTTGTGGCACCGGCGCCAGCATAAACATGGTGGCGGCGAATGCTTTGCAAAAGGTGAGGGTATACGGCGCAATGGGCAGCATAACCAGCGCATGTACTACTGTCCACTGCTAGGGCACGGGCTACTTACTGTCTACTGCTAGGGCACGGGCTTAACAAGTGCCACCATAGTCATCTCGCGGACCGCGATGGACACTGTTACAGCACCACGACACCCGTCCCGTTTCTTCCCCTTGCCCCAGCACCCAGCGCCAGGCGCAAGTCCTCGCCACCACACGAACCGTCGACCTCTTGGGGCATGTCCTTGGCTGCCGTCGCTGGTGGTCGTGCTGGCGCCCTGCCTCTCTCCCGCTCCATCCACCACGCCTGCGCCTCCCCGCCCCTTAACCCGGTACCGCACGTCCTTTCCCCTCCCCTGGCTGCATCGTCCTTCTCCGACTACACTTTCCCTCCGCGTCCCGTCGGCGTAGCGCTCATGGCGCCATCGAAACCCCCATGCAAGGTTCCGCCATACACGTCCCCGCCCGCGCCCCAACCTCTTCGCCGCACGGCGTCTACGTACATGCTGGTGCAAACACGGTAAGCGGCTTTTGCGTGGTGAGGCACAGCGTGAGCCTTGGTTGGCTTCACGTTTTTGTCGCTTGGCTTACCGTCAACACACGTTGACAGCCAACGCAGAAATTAAGGGTCTAGCGAGTACATGCAGTACGGCACTTGGCACGAAGAGGGCACTAGCACTACGCATGCCTGGCAATTGTCGCGTGCCACAGCGTGGTCGCGGTCACTGCTCATCGGTCCAGCATCGTTGTTGCCACTTCCACAAGGCAGCCGCGGAAACCAAGCAGAAACCCCTTACATGGCGTCGCAGAGGTTGGGCATTGCAAATCTTATCGCCCTTGGTTTTTGAATAAGGTACTGTTACCGGTATGGTGGTACCGGTATGGTGGCTGGCACCCTACACCCCAGTGCGGCACGTTAGTCTTATAGCAATGCAGGGAGGTTGGGAGGTTGCACGAGCAGCAGCTCCGAGTGCAACGCTAACTTGTCCCCATTGCCCCGCACCTTCCCCCCACTGTCGCTCCTACTTCCCCGCCCCCACGCCCCGGCCCCACCCCCACCTGCAGCGTAATGCTGCCCGCCGCCTCGTCCACGCGCGCCGGGCCGTACTGCCCCCGCAGCAGCGCCGCCATGAGGTGCAGCTCCGCAGCAGCAGCAGCGGCGTCGTCCCCCGCCGCACGGGCCGCCGTCAGCGCGCACTCGGCGGTGGCGGCGCCCTCGGGCTCACCCACCGCCTGGGGGACGTTGGGGCGGGGCGCGGGCGGTGGAAGGGGTTGCACGTCAGGGGGCGAGGTGCTTGCGGCGGTCTTGCCCAATAGGACTGGAAGGGTTGGTTGGAAGCTCTAATCTGCATCTATGGGTGTGATGCTTCGCGGTGCGCAAAGTGGGCAGACAGGCAGGTACCACACAGCTGCGCTCGCAGCCCACGCTCTTGTTCTGTCCTACAGTTAGTGTGGCAAGCTTGGACGACTCCTGGTACGACGACCGGTGTGCAGTCTGGTTTCATCCCGTTTGCCGTACTCCCGTACCCGTACCGCAGGGCTGCGAGAGCCAGGTGGTGGTAGTGGGTGACGCCGTCACGCTGTCGTACGTCCCTGCCGACGACGTGGCGGACGTGGTCGCGCACGTGGTGGTGGAGTGGGAGGGCGGGCGGCACGGGGACATGGTGGCGGACGCGGTCATCGCCGTGGTGCTGCAGGTGAGGGAGTGTGTGTCAAGTGCAGAGCGGCCAAAGAAGTTGATAAAGATTGAGCAGTGTTGTGCCTCGATGATGGCGACCGTCAACCAGGCCAAGTGGAGGACGTGAGGGCGAGGGGCGGGGGGCGGCAGCGGGATAGGTGGGAAGCCGGGCAGCGGTGCGGTTTGCGGCCTGTTAACACATTGCACGTTTGGGCACATATGTGGAACGCTTGACCTGCACACAGTAATGCAGCGTTACGTTGCACAGCCCGCCTCGCCAGCCTCCACCTGCAGGAGCGGCAGGTGCAGGTTGGCGGCCATGTACGTAGCCGCACAGCGTGATGTTGGCCAGGCTGGCCTTGGGAGGGCTGGGGACGCAGGGGATGCCAGCTGCTGCTGCTGCGGCTGCGTGTGTTGCGGCTGCTCGGCCTGCTCCTTCTGTAACTGCCCCAACTATGTCTTAAGCCCGGTTTGGTACGGCAGCATGGAGCTGCCTTGCTTTAAGGGTTCGCGCTCTCTCTGGTTCGGCATTCTGCCTCACTGTTGAGAGCACTCACCGGTTGTGAGAACGGTTTCTCACTACCGTTGTTGAAGCCTTACCAGACTCCTTCCAGTTCCAGCGACTACCGGACATCGCGATGCCCAAGAACCAGGCCGCGGCCACTCGGCCGCGCACTATCAACACTAGGTCTTCTGGTCGCAATGCTAGGAACTCGCCGGCGCTCGCGGCTCGCTTGGCCGCCGAGATCCCTCTCCCGGCGGCTGCCAACGATCAGGCCAATGATCGCGCGCAGCCTGCCCGATCCGATGCCTCCGACGACGATGGACCGACGCAAGAAGATCTGGAGAAGGTTCGCGATTTGGCAGTGGCGGCCATCCGGCCGACTTTGAACGACGTGCTGGACATGAGGCGGGAAATGGACCGGCGGATGCACGCCTTGGAGCAGCGCCCCGTGGACGGGCAGCGCCCCACGGAAGGGCAGCGCCCCACGGACGGTCCTGCACTCCCGCCTCCCGTTGGCCTCAAGCCTAGCGCATCCGGCGCCACGGGCCACGCGCGGGCCGTCACTACCGTGCTGACATCGATCGCGACTCAGGTGTACCAGTCGGCTGTGGACGGCCACAAGAAGATCTACGAGTTCAACCAGGCGCTCAACCAGGAGATGGTTGACGCCTTCCTGGCCCAGGACATGGCCGGGCTCGAGCGGCTGCTGCTGTCGCACGCGGCGTTCAGCGACCTCATGGTGGACTCCTGCGAGCACCTGGGGCCGCACCCCGGCTGCGGCCTCAACACCATGCTGCAGTACAGCAGCGGGCGCCTGCTCAAGTGCCTGCGGGACCCGCTGGCGGCCAAGTTCAACAAGGCGTCCGCGGACGCTGCGCTGGCGCAGGTTCGCGCCGACGGCAGCCGTGGTGGCAGTGGGCAGGCCGCCGGCAAGCAGAAGGCGGAGCGCCCCTCGGAGCGCAGCTCGGAGCGCAGCCCGGAGCGCAGCCGGGACGGCCGTGACTCGTACTACCGGTCCGGCACCAAGCGCTCCCGGGACCGGTACTAGAGGGCGGCTGGTGCGCCGGGGCACGGAGCCCTTGAGCGCCGGTCGGTGGGACGGCCAGCGCTTTTGGCCCCGCGTGGCCCTTCACGGTGGTCGTTTTGAGGTGGGACCGGCGTCGGAAGGGCTGATGCCGGATGGGGTTTGGCAGCCAGGGTGGCTGGTGCGGCGGGGTGCCGTTGCTTTCGCGTCCGGTTTTGTGGCTGCGGCACCATGGGGGTGCCTCGGCTGTGGGTTGTTGGGTGTTTGCGTTTTACCGGGTAGCAGGCGGGTCAGGGGGCCCGGCGCCTAGCGGGTCAGTCGCCTCGTGGGTTCCCCCCTGCTTGGGGTCGGTCAGCCGTTGGGCTTCGCTGGTTCGTGTTTTCGGTTGTTGTTGCTGCCCCCTGCGCCCCTTCGGCGCCGCCTTTCTGCAGGCCCAAGCCTTCGCGTGGACTGTTCCTCCCCCGCCTCGCACGCGGCCAGCACCGAGCGGTGGGTCTGTCTCTTCGGTCTGCAGTGTACGGCCTTCGGCAGCTTTCGGTCCGGCTCTTGCTCAGCTTCGGCGCTTCTCTCTCGCGGGGTTTTCAGCAAGGCAGCGTCTAGAGGACCAAATTAGGGCTTAGGGCCGGAGGGAGCGTAGCGACTGTAGGTCTTAAGCCCGGTTTGGTACGGCAGCATGGAGCTGCCTTGCTTTAAGGGTTCGC
>VFQN01006939.1_pt1 | contig 12525 bp, 19 predicted proteins | sample 3512371 | NCBI WGS metagenome assembly VFQN01 (sample SAMN10412370, study PRJNA504923) | tailings metagenome | isolation source: Replicate 2 from Balatoc abandoned mine | place: Philippines: Itogon, Benguet | collected 2017-08-28
CAAGGCCCCCGTGCCCCACGCCAGGCCCCCATCATCCACCATGCAATGCATCTCCGCTGCATCCCACCAGGCCATACCCAGCTGAAGGCAGGGGCGTTCAACATACAAAGGCACGATGCAGCCGCTGCCCGCGCCACGAGTCCGCCTGCCGCGTGGGCTCGTACCTGGTCACCTCCTCCTCCCTGTACGACAGCTCCGAAACCCCGTCGTACGCCCGCATCAGCACCAGCCCCTCCCCGTAGTACCGGCTGCAGTCCTGCGCCCAGCGGTACAGCCGCCCGTCCAGCACGAACGGCCGCCCGCCGTTGCGTGCCGTACGGCGGCTGACGTCGATGCCGTACGGGGAGCCCTCGCTGGCGAGGGTGGACGGGTGGAGGGTCCACTCGCCGAGGAGTGAGGTGGCTGTGTAGAGCAACAGCGTGTATTTGGGCTGGCCTGCGGCCGGGGTGCCTACCCTGGAGGTGTAGATCCACCACCGGTCCCGGAACCATACAGGTGCCGTATCGACGTATTTGGCTGCAGCTCCGAACTGGAACCAGCGGCGCGCCGCCGGCCACCCGGGGTCGTACGGCTGTCTGGCCTGGACCAACTCCCAACCGAACGGGAAGGCCGCGGGGGAGGTGCCGTACACCCGGATGGCGCCGTCCCCAGCGCCGGAGGTTTCGGCAAACATCAGGAACTGTCCCGAGTCTCCATCGTACTGTATGAGGGGGAAGGAGAGGTGGAAGGGCTGTGCCAGAGCGGTGCCCAGGTGGGTCCAGCTGCTCCCCTGGTCCGTGGAGACCGCCACGCCGATCTCACCAATGTAGCGGTGCAGGTTCTTCATCTCGTAGAAAGCGTACCAGGAAGCTGCCGGAAGGTGCGGCATGGGTGGGGGCAGGTGCCGCGCTGGCAGGCCCTCAGGGGGCAGCATGAACCCGGCAGTGGAGTTGTGCTGGGAGGAGGCTGTTGCTGCCTGGTTTGGCACAAACAGGAAGGGGTCCGCCACGAAGCTGACTGACGTGTTGTGGACTGTTGCGCAGGTGAGCACTGGCTCGGACGAGAAGTTGAGGTGCTGGGGGTCGGGGGAACCGGCAGCAAGGCCGATGCGCCAGGAGCCTTCATAGTCCCAGGAGCATGCGTCGAAGCCATGGCTGGGCGGGTTCTTTGTGAACCAGCGCAACTTGATCAGACCCGACGGCTTGTCAACTAATGGATCAACTACCAAGAGTATGATCGCGAGGGCGACGCTGGCAACGACGTAGGCAGCAAAGCCGAGAGCTCGAGGGCTGAGTAGCAGCGATTGCCGCCCGACAGGGCCCATGCTGCTGCGGACCCTGCGGCTTAAGTTCGTCCGGGATACGCTTCAATTGACATGTTTGTCGCGTCAAGCCTGCATGTCGCACGGGCAAGCGGCAAAGGCTGTACTACCTGTCGAGCGCAGAGAGGCGACAGCGCTGTATCATATGCGATAATTATGATGCTATATACAGCACTACCACCAAGCGGCAACTGTGTGCACACCGAACCCTACTGCCCTGCATTGTGTTTTGCCGCCAAGCTGAGCTGCGAGGGGTTTAGGGCATTGCATACTCATGCAAAGTCTTCCGCACACGTCGTAAAACCTACATCATATTTCCTCGCCTGGGTCAACTAGACAGTGCCGCTGGTCACAAGTCTCGTCCAACTCCGCCACTTCTCTTTGCTTGTCTCCATTCTCTTGCCTGGCCGCAAATTATTTCAAATTTTACTAGCCACTTGAATTGGATTGGATTAGGTATAACAGCAATCGGTGCCCGACGAGGCAGGGGCCCATGACGCCGCCGCTAGGCTTGCGGTCTAGTTGCTCGCAACAGCGGCCAGCCGTCAGCCATGCGTCTACCATATCCAGCTGCCCAATCCTGGTAGCTAGCAGCAGCCGCTTACGCCATGCGGCACACGCGGAGCCTTTCTCGTTCGGGCTGGCCGCTCGCCACAACCGTCGCGACGCACCCTCCGTCGTTTGTGCAGCACGTCGAAACGAAGCTCAGCCAGATATTGGCAGCATGTCGCAAGACGAGCGTGTTAAGAGGCTCAATGAGCTGTCGGGTCTGGTCGGTGAAATGCGCAGCGTGTTCGACCGGGAGACCATGTTGAGGGAGTCGGGCATCCTCGACCCAGCGTTATACTTGGACCAGGATGAGGAAGGCAATCAGCTGGAGTTGCCCGAAGTACAATGGCTGGACTGGGAGGACGATAACCCGTTGACGCACAACATCATTGGGGCCCAAGCAGTTCAGCCCGCTGGCACCCTTGTCAGGCGCATGTACGCGCTTGCTGACGCTGAGGAGGATGAGGCACTCATCCAGGTACCGCTGCACAACTGCCTTGTGCTGTTTTACGCGGAGGACCTGGACGACGAGGACTCCATTGAACGCCAGGTACGTGCTCCTCCCCCAGGACGCGCACCACCGGCGGGGCGATCACTGAGGGACGGCTAGCCACCTGCACCGGTTGCAGAGTCAGGCAGGCAAACAGCAGCTTGAGTGAAACGCGGCGCGATTGGGGAGGCTGGGGGGCATCCGGCTGACGCATGGGACGCCAATCAGGGCCGGTGCACCTAGCCCACTAGTGGATAAGCCCGCCGCGGGCCATGCGTCCGGTCAAGCCACGGGCCCTGGCCGTGTCCGTCGGGTATGACAGAGGTAGAGGTGCCGTGGGGCGGGTGACGGGCAGATGCCGTCGCACACTCCACTCGCATCCATTTCCGCATGCCGTTATCACGACCGCAACATCGCAGCCAGCCGACCGCACCTCCATTCCTCCCCGCCGCCTCCCCGGAAACCCGCGGCCACCCCCCGCCCCGCCACCCTCCATCCCATGCCGCACCCCACAGGAGGCGGTGGCCGACTTCACCCGCAACCAACACGCGGTCCTGGACAACTGGTGCCGCTTCCACGGCCCCATCCCCCCCATGCTGCGCTCCCTGCTGTGCGACTTCTCCCTCGAGGCCCCCGACGTGCGCACCAAGATGGCCTTGTGGCTGCTGTGGATCGCAGACAACTGCGCCCCCGGCTCCTACTGGCACGACACAATCGCGCGCCACCTGCCGCCCATTAGTGGAATGCCCCAGCCCGAGTTCTGTACGGACGAGGAGATCAAAGAGCTCCAATGGCTGCCGTACGCCGTACCCGCCGCCGCGCGCCGCGACGCGCTGACGCACTTCTGGTGGGAGTTTGGCGGCGGCGACATGGTGGAGGAGCTCGGGTGGCGGCGGCGGCAGGGGAACGCGGAGATGGACGAGCGACTGTTTAAGGCCGTGCAGGAGGCGGAGAGCTTGGTTTTGAAGACGCAGGCGGGGCCAGGGGAGAATGACAAGGCGCTTGAGGCGCGCGCGAAGGTGGCGGAGGTGCTGCAGGAGATCGGGCGGGTGGAGGAGGAGCGCGCGGTGGCGGACGCGGCGGCGGGGATCGACGAGCGGGGGCTGAGGCCGCTGCCGCCGGCGGAGGCGTTCGTGTGGGCATACGTGAACGCGGAGGCGCACGCGCTGGGCAACGGGCAGCGGATAGTGTTCATGGCGCAGGTGGGTGGGGGGTGGCGCAGGCCGGAGAGGGTGGAGGGTGCGGGATGCCTGGTGGGAGGAGGACTTAGGGCGTGCCTTGGGCAGTATGCGCGAATGCCTCAGGTGTGCTGTTTGGGTTTGCAAAGGGAGCGGTAGTGGGTGGCCCAGTACGTGAATCTCCGGTGTAGTTGTGTACACGTGGGCGGTGGTGGAATGGTGGTGTTCGTGGTTCGCGTGGGTAGTGTGTGGTTGGGTGACAGTTAGTGACCGCACCCCCATCTGCAGCACCCGCAAGCTGTGCATGAGAGGGCAAGGAGCGGAGATGTAGGGCGTGGCTGTGGAATGGGATTAGGAGTAAAGGCGGGTGTTGCCGCAGAGCGCCGCACTTGAGGGCTTGCTCTATCCCGGGATGTCCCGGTGGAGGCACAGGCGCACAGCCATGGCGCGAGGAGCCACCGGGGGGGCAGGGGGCACATGCGTGCGGGTTCACGTTGGGGACTTGCTGCGGAGTTAAGCGGATGCTGGTATAGGCTTGAGGGTCACCACAGCCATGCGGCCACCGGGGACCATCGGGGGCCAGGGGGCACAGTCATGCGAATCCAGGAAACGGCTTGCCGCGGGATCAAGCGGATGCTGGTGTACCGTACGCATGAGCGGCACCTTCCAAACACCCCACCGCACTTTTCACACCAGCACTCCCCGCCTCCTTCAATATATGCCGTCCTTCACTCCCCTCTCTCCGCTCCTCAGCTACGCTCCCCTCCCCTCCCCTCCCCTCCCCTCCCCTCCCCTCGCCCCTCAACAGGCCGACCCCTGCCTGTACACCACCGACCCCGAGGCCATTAATGCCACCCTGGCGGTGGTGGCGGGCGACGAGTTTGTGGACGAGTTTGCGGTGGTGGCCACCCTGTGCCCCGTGCGCGAGGGGCAGCAGCTGCTGGCCTTCCCGCCCGTCAACCAGGAGGACGGCGGCGGCAGCAGCAGCCACCTGCACGGCCACTTCGGCCACCTGACGCACTGCGAGGGCAACATGGCGGACACCGTGGACCTGCAGCCGGACGTGGTGGGTGGGGCAAGGGCCGGGGGAGGGGCGGGGGGAGGCGCGGTGTCTGTTGTGCCACGGCGTGGTTGGGGAGGGGTGGGGGTGGCGGACACGGTGGACCTGCAGCCGGGCGTGGTGGGTGAAGGCAGAGCGGCAAAGGGGTGAATGTGGGGGCGGCCGGGCCAACTGGGAGAGGGGGGGCGGAGGGAGCGCCCAGCTGCAAGGGGCTGGCTGTCGAGCCTGGAACCCGATGAGGAGGGTAGGCAGGACACTGGGCGCTGCGTCGGGCAACGGGGAGCTGGGGAAGGAGGGGGTGCTGAGGGCGACCGGGCGGACCGTGAACGAGTCAATGCTGCGCACGGTGGGGCAAGGGGCGGACAGCATGGAGGGGAAGCCATGGGGTGGGGCCAGGCCGCGCCCAGTCCCAGGGCCGCATCCTAACCCACACCCCGACGTCAACCCACATCCAATACAGAGCACGCTGCGGACCTGTTCATGAAGCACATGCTGGGCCAGGCCGCATTCCTTACCCACACCCTGCCGATAATCCACACCCCCGCAGGGCAAGCTGTCGGACCTGTTCTTGAAGAACGTGCTGCGCCAGGCCGCATCCCTAACCCACACCCCGACGTTAATCCATACCTGCTACAGGGCACGCTGTCGGAACTGTTCATGAAGCACGTGCTGCGCCAGGCCGCATCCCTAACCCACACCCCGACGTTTGCCCATACCTGCCACAGGGCACGCTGTCGGACCTGTTCTTGAAGAACGTGCTGGGCCAGGAGTCCGGCGCGCGGCTGTCCGCCGTGACCGACCCGCGGCTGCGGCACCTGCTGTGGCTGGAGGAGCAGGGCGAGGTGGACCTCAACCAGCTGCCGCCCATCAGGGGCATGCTGCCGCAGCTGCAGGTGGGAACGAGGGAAAGGGGGGCCGGGGCCGGGGGCTGGGGGCGGTCAGCGAGAAGGGCATCCTCCCGTCGCTGCAGGTAAGGGGGTAAACCGCGGAGCGGCAAAGTGGCAAATGGAAACAATCAGCCTGCATAGAGCGACGTTAGCAGGTGGGGAGGAGGGGTTTTGATGGAGGCCAGGCAGACAGGCGAGTTCTGGTTGGGCCAGGGAGGGAACACCAAGAGTGTGAGGGGCGGGATGGGGATTGGGGGCATCCAGCGGCCGCTTCGGGCGTGGGCGGGAGTGCAGGTGCGGCAAGGTGGGAGGAAGGGAAGGACAAAAGTAGCGTGGTGGTGTCCAAGGACAGGGCAGACCTTCACAGCTGCCGCCGTGTACGGGTATCCCGCAGCCGCTGCAGGTGGATGGTGAAATGCCTTGAGCAGTACTGGCAAAGGGGGGGCCGCAGTGGAGGGGCATGGGGGGCGGGGGGGATGGTGCATCTTCCCTGGCGGGCAGCATAACCTCGGGACGCTTTGATGATAGGGTAGAATCGCCCCAGGGCGAAAGGTGGAACAGGTTGAAGGTGCAAGGGCGGGGCGGGAGTTGTACCTGGAGCCGGTGTCCTGGTTCGGGGCACCCTGCCGCCGCTGCAGGCTCGGGGCACGGGGCAGGGCACGTTGGAGGAGGGTGTATGAGGGCAAGGGGAGGGGAGGCGAAGGGGACATTGTCAGGACCTGCAGCTGCGAGCTCCCAGCCGCCCGTGCGCTACAGAAGGGCTGGATCGGGGCACGGGAGGGAGAGGTGTGACGGTGGGTGTGGCAACGCCTTCCCGCCGCTGAAGTCGTCCGGAAATTGTATACAGATGCGTCTTGTACTCAACCCCTCTCCCGCCCATCCTATTTCCGCACCCGTTGTCCTGCCGTACAGATCCCTAAGCTCTGGGGCCCGGGCCTGGTGGCGGGCGTACGGCGGTTACGGTTGCAGGAGGTGCGCGTGCACAACCCGGCCGGGGAGGACTTGACGCGGGCGGCCGTGGAGGAGGGCGACGAGGTGGCGGCGCTGTACCGCGAGGCGCGCGCCGCCACCGCCGTAGAGGAGGAGCCGATCGGCCTCATGGCCCTGGACGCGCCGGGCCCCGGCTCGACAGAGCCTGTGACGTACGAGCAGTACGACGAGTGGAAGCGTACGGCGGCGGACACGACGGAGATTGTGGAGGTGCCGGGGGACAAGGAGCAGCTCAAGTCGCCGGAGGTGGGGCCTGGGGCGGGTCTGCGGGTTCTGTACGCTTGATACCGTGTTGTGCGTACGGTTCCTTACCTGGTGACCTCCCTCCCTCGGTCCCCCAACCGCCGAGCTGCGATCTGTCGTGCCCCATTAGTGAAAGAGGCACTTCTAACGCACGCACGCACACACAGTATTTGCGCACGGCAGATCAAAAGTCATGCACCCATGCTTACGCAATACCACAGACCACGTATTCAGACCCTGCCGCACGGCGTCGCGCCTGCCAACACCACAAGCGCAGCGCGCCTGCTGTCACTTGCTGCGAAGCACTCCGTACGCACTGCTGCTGTCGCCCAGCCCTTGTCCCCGGTCTCCCCGCCATGGTGCCGTACACGCGCAGGGCCGCGCCGAGTGGCGGCGCACGCTGGCCGCGTGGTTCTCGCTGCCACGTGCCTCCATGGACACTCGGGCGCACGGCCACGCCATGGAGCGCGCGCTGGAGGGGGCGCCGCTGGAGCAGGCAAGCAGACACAATTGTCGTTTGTTGCAATTACATGCCACGTTGACGAAGCGTGCACAGACTAGCACCTCACATGCATGGCGCTTTTGCCTTACCGCGGCGGGTGCTTTGCTACTAGTGCCTTGGCCGCTCCGCTGGCCGGCGCTGGCAGCTGGTCTGGTGGACCGTGGCCTCATGTGCGGCGTCGGTGCGCACTTGCTTGCCATCCTGCTTGCTTTCTCCTCCGCGTGCAGGTTCATTGCCCTCATGTAGCTGAACCGTTGCAGGGACGTATGCATGGGCATTTGCCCTCACCCCAAGGACATTAAGGCTTGACGTACCCCAAATGGCCCCGAAAATGCATTAGCATCAACGTGCCCCGCCTGCCCTGCCCTTCACAGGTGTTCCTGGACCCGCGGGACGTGAAGCGGGAGCTGCAGGCCGCCATCACCTTCCGGGAGCAGATCCAACACATCCTGGACTACTTCCCCACCACTATCGAGGAGGACGAGCAGCTGCTCGCAGCTGCCACCGCCAACGCGGCGCCCATCGAGCCCGTGTGGGGGGAGACGCCGGAGGTGCCGACGGCGGCGCCGCCGGCAGAATCGGAGCCGGCGCCGCCGGCGGCGGGCAGCAAGAAGCGCGGCGGTAAGCGGAAGACGGCGGAGGCGGCCGCAGCCGCTACTCCTAGCGCCAGCAACAGCAGCAGCAGCAGCAGCGGGACCGTCGCCCCCATCAGTCCGCGGGTGTTCGGTGCCCTGCAGTGGCGGTTGGAGTTCAAGCGGGTGTGGCGGGCGATGGAGGGGATTGTGGGCGAGTACGTGGAGTCGCTGGAGGTGGCGGCGAAGGCGGTGGAGGCTGGGGCGGCGGTGGGGGCGGGGCGGTGAGGCGAGGCGTGGACTGGGCGGTGACTGGGCGTTGACACGACCGACGATTGAATGACGTGGTGGTGGTGCTGCTTTTGCGGAGGGCCGGATACGGGCTTGACAGCGCACGGACTATGTGCGTGGGCACGAAACCACGGGTGACTCTTTCGCGGGCTGTGCAGATGTGGCACGGTCTGCGGCGCGGCACATGACGTACGCAATGGCAATAGGCGCTACAGCTTACAGGGCGGGCAGTACGGTATTGCGCGCGTGGGACCCCGAACAGGTGTTTCAGCGGGCAGTCAACTTACCGGGCAGCACGGCTGGGCGCGTGTTTCGGACGCGTTTCGGCAGTACTTCTGGAGTCAGAGGTTATTTGTGGACTGTTGCGTAGGTGCGGGGCAGTTACGGCTGCTGCCGTGCCACCTGCGCAAAGCAGGTGCTGCAGCTGCGCCTGTATGGTCTGCTGTTTTTGCATGGAAGCCGGTGCAACTTGGTCGTCCGAGGTCTTTCAAGGGGAGCTCTTTACCGCGGACCGGCTGCTCCTGTAACCGTGCAGTGCAATTTGCCATGAAGCGTATGCAACAGGGGCTTTGGGGTCGTCAGCGGGAAGCCCCATAGCGAACAACTCGTCAGTTGACAAATTGGGTGGCTTTGGTGGGCTGCAGGCTTGCAGGGCCCATGGCCTGCTATACCGGTGCATGGTACCCTGATGCCGGAGCTGGTAGCGCTCGTTTGTGCAACTGATGTACGGTATAGTACCCCAACTGGAAACGTACTATGCCCTAAGACACCCAGAGACCCAAGTGCAGCCTGGTCCACCCCGGCCTGGACCAGCCTGGTCCATCCCGGCTAGAGCTCCCCTGGTTCCGGTGTGGTCGGCAACCAGGGGCACCTGGCAGCACCTGGGCAGCACGGCTGCGCGGAATGGGCCTGTGCAGCTGCACCAGGCGTCTACTGCACGCGTCCCCGCATACGGCCAGCCACGCAGTGTTTCGCATGTGTCAGACTGCGTGCATTACGTCTTCGTCCGGGACGTTAGAGCATCACATCTCAACAGGGGAGCTCCCCTGCTCCTCACCCAGGTATTTCCCTGGACACCTAGCTGCTCCCGGTGCGCACAGACAGCCAGGACCAGGCCGACAGACGCCGCACAACGGCTGCCTCAATACTTAAAAGTCAGCAGCAGGCATCACCGCTACAGGGCATCACCACTGTGCAGCGCCCTTTTCCCTCCGGCAGCGCCATAATCAACCAGCATCGCTTCTGTCCCCTACAGTGCAGGTCTGCACTCTGCAGGACCCATCCGGGCTCGGGAAGGCTAGGCTTCACTTCTTACAGGGCGCCCCTGCAGGTCCGGTCGGCGTGTCGTACCACACCCAACACCCCTAGGGGGCAACGAGACGGCCGTCCCAAAGCCATGCGAGCAGCAGGGGCCAAGGCAGCGCGCGGCTGTAGTGGCTACCGGCGGGACCACACTGGACCACACCGAGAAGCACGTGCAGCCAACGGGCAAGGCAAGCGACAATGCAAGGCAGAGCAGCATCGTGGCAACCGGGGACAGAGCAACAGCACCAGTATGGCCCAAGCATGCAATATCTGCGGTTTCGAAAGATCGAAACGCGTGGCACCTGCTGAGCAACCCAGGCGCGAACACTCTGCGACACTTTTGGACAAGTCCGTCTTAGCAGGTGCGCAGGGCGTGCATGACAACATGCGCAGAGCAGCAAGGCTAATTGGAGGGCCTCCAGGATGAACTGCCCGCAAAACACTCATAGGTAGGGTTAACAGAGAACAGTTGACTTTTGCAACAAAATGTCCCTTGGTTGACGAACACATGGGCCATGGATAACCCACAACACACCCACTCAGCGGGTAGAGGGGAACCAGCCTGCGTGCAGTACCAGTGGACTCGCTAGGATTCGGGGCCTGTGACGCTATACCAATAGACTTGGCAGGTGTTCCGCAGTCCACAACGGGGCACCTGCACGTGCTCCGCCGCACATGCCCCATCAGACAGCACCAGTAGCAGCATCAAGAATACTCGCTGGCAGTTCTCTCGTGGAGGTCCCTCCCGCCGCCCAGTGCAGGACCCATCGTACTGGAGTGTCCAGCTGTCCACAGCACTGCGCCCACCCGCAACAGTAACCAAGTTATCAAAGCCGCACTGGTCCTCGTCAGCCCCCGTCGGACGTAACCCATTGCCGTACGGTAGGGCACCGTACTACTAAACATCACCACAAGGGCGCGTGAGCCTAGGTGCTGCCTAAGGGCCAGTACGTATTGCATGGATCCCAGCAAGTGAAGCTTGTTCAGTAGAATACTGCATGCATAGGACCTCAGGACGTGCACGCCAATTACCGGTAAACCCCGAGTCCCGGATGTGGTCACGCAGGCGCTTGCAGCTCTGTGCAGTGCTAACCAGGCGCAACACTTCACCTGCCTGCAACGCCTCACGCGTAACCGCCCATCCTGACCAACGGGTTTGCATAGCCTGCCATCACGCACTTTACCCTACTCTCACACCAATCCACAATGCGAGACGCTTGTTGTTATGCACAGCGTACAGCAGCCATTATTAAAATGCGATGCAGTATACTCCAAGCCCTGCTACTGCTGGGCCCCGGCCTGCGTCATCTTCTAGCGACTTACCCACATACCGGTACCAAGTATACAAACAAGATGCGCAATCAGCAAACCCTAATACACGTTCCATGCACACCCACGCCCCTGGTACTCGGCCCTGCTGGAAACACCGCAGATAACAGAGTACCGGTATACGCCGACCTACGCCGGCTGCCCTGCGCACATGGTGTTGAGCAGCACCTGCAGCGTCATGTGCTCCAGCCCGCTGTGGTGGTAGGCCACGTGAGCGCTCTTGGAGCTTGCCACGTGCACTCTGTCCGCCCACCATGATGCAGGGGAGTCCATCTGGTGGGTGGCTAGATCCACGGGGGTGATCAGGCCCAGGTCGTATGCGCGCTGCAGCTTGCGGAGGGCCAGGGCCTGCGGCGGCAGCATCGCACGCAGCACGGCAGGTACATGCACAGCACAGGGTGCAGGAGGTCGTTGGTGCTCGGAATCGAAGCCGCAGTGAGCAGGGAATGCAGGTAATGGAAAAGGGGGAAGAAGCAGGGGACGGGGAGGAGGAGATGAAGAAGGAAGAGGGGGAGCAGGGGAAGGAGGGGTACGAAGGGGGAGGGGGAACGCGGCAGCTAGGAGTGCGCAGGTGCTGAGGCATGTCAGCAGGGTTAGAAAGAGGATCATTCCGCTGGCCGGCTGCTGTCCACCTCCCTCCGCCCTCATCGCCCCCCACGTTGCCCTGCGCAAACCTCCTCCCAAACTCGCTCGTTCCCCCCTAGCTGGGACAAGAGCGGCGGTTGCATACAGGGGAGCACAGAGCGAACAATGACGGTACTCGTGCATGTCACACACACCTGTATGCATAGCAGCCGGTCCACTGTGTTGGGGCGGCAGCCTCCTTCGCTGCTTTCCAGGCGGTTACCGTGGAAGCTGCGGCGGGAAGGCGCACATAAGAGACAGTAATGTCAAGCAGCTGCCAGCATGCACACGTGCAGTAAGGCGCTGCTGCTATGCATGCAGTTGGGTGGCTGGGTGGGAAGTAAGGCTAGCTGCGCGTGGGTAGCGCAAGCGCCAAGGACATGGCGCGCACAAGGGCCCGTGTTAGTTGGTTTCGTCGGTAACTGAGAATGAGGGGCCCGCAGGTGCAGACGGCGCCGCCGAACGGTGGCTAAGTGGCTGTGCGTGCGCCACTGCAACACACTGGTACGACACGTCTGCAAAGGACTGTTGCAACCTATCGCAGGCAGGTACGGTTGCCCACGGCCCTTTCTCACGTCAATCACACCGGATGAGCCGCCGGGTTCTGCCCTGCTCATGCTTATACCGGTACGGTAAATTGCCGTCCCTGGACTCACAGCCAAAAGACCTTTGCGGGTGTGCCTCCAGCTGCCAAAACCGCATGGTGGGCAGCCTCCACCCGGTCTATAAACCGGTCCAGCTCCTGCGGGAAGCAAGGGCACGTAGCGAAAGGTCTGGATTGATGGGATTTCAACGATTGCATGCAGGTTGCGCATGTGCCATAGCAACGGACAGGAGCTTGAAGCGATAGACAGGACAGCCTGCGGCAATGCGGGCGCCGTGGGCACAGAATTCACGTCCATGGGGTTGCTTCCTAGCTTATAGCCCGCCCACGGCTGCTGCCGGGGAGCTGTTAGCCTAACCTCCCCAGCCAATGTGCGCGCACATACAACACGCTTAAGCGAGGCATGCCAACATGCCGGTAACCCACACCTTGAGGTACCGCTGCACAGGCTGGACCTTCCACGGCACGGCCTCCGACACGTTGGTGGGTCCGCACGTTGGTGGGTCCGATCGAGGCAGCGTGCGGTAGGGGGAGGCGTACTGCCGGAATAGAGGGCCCCGCACAACACGGCGGTCTTCATAGTTCACAAACTCTTTCATCG
>VFQN01006941.1_pt1 | contig 12519 bp, 12 predicted proteins | sample 3512371 | NCBI WGS metagenome assembly VFQN01 (sample SAMN10412370, study PRJNA504923) | tailings metagenome | isolation source: Replicate 2 from Balatoc abandoned mine | place: Philippines: Itogon, Benguet | collected 2017-08-28
TTGTTTGTGTTGGAACCTTGCCGCAGGAAAACAACCGGCATTCCGGACAGGAAACGTTTTCAAATAATTTTTTTTTGTGAGAAATGCGAGGAAGTTCAAGTATGGCACAATTGTCTGCCTGGACAGACACGATGAGAAAGTCTCAATCTGAAAAAGTTGATCATCTTTACAAGTCGGAGGAGCAAGATGAAGATGAATACAATGACGCCTATGAAGAAGAATTCGAAGAGTTTGAAGAGGAACCTGAACCAAAGAATATAGCACCTGCTAAAAGCACGATAGAACCTTCAAAAGAGACGAAGTCAAGAGAGGCAAGTTATAAAGAGTCAAGAGATTCGAAGGCAGGCAGGTTTGGTCAGGAGTATTCCACACCTAAAGCGACGGATAGTTTCAGTCATTCATTGGCGAGATCTATTGCGGATCCTCGAACAGTTCGAATACAACGTGTGCTTAATAGTGGGATTTTGAATTTACAAGTAGAAAAGTTTACGATTTTGAATCTTCCTCAAACCCCTGCTTACGATTTCTACTTAAGCGAGATTCGCAGTAGCCAAGCCAAAGTTCGCCAAATAGGAGTTCCTCATGACGTAGAATATCGAGATATAGATGTTGCCACAGATGATATATATTTTGATTCGAAGGAAATTCAATTTTGCTATGGTGATGACACTCTATTTTATAGGAAGCTGAGTTCGATAGAAAAAAAGAAGAGAAACGAGCACTCCGTCTCTGATGATTACTTTCGACAGACGAGTTTGATTGACAATGAGAGAGTTTTTGGATTATCAAATTTGTCTGCCTTTTTAGACCAAAGTTCGGGTATTATAGATTCTCTTCTGGGCAGTAGAAAATCGTCAAATTCGAAAGGAGCAGATTCAGAAGAAATAATTGGGAAAGATTGGACGCAACTTGGAAAAGAAAGTCGTACGGGAAGTATAGAACTTATTCGCGATCGGAAATCAGTCCAAGTGAAATTCTCGCTACTCAACCCCTCGATCTTACTTACAGTACATCCGTATCCCACTGACTCTTCCGCAGATCATGATCTCAAGCCTAACAAGGTATTTTCAATTTTTTGAACAGTGAGCGTGTGTAATGTTGCTTGTAGGGTTTAGTATGTGTCTGGCAAGTGAATGATGCGAACGGGCCCTTTTTCGTTTTAGAGCTCGCAAGCCAACCTATCTCATCCTGCTTTTCAAATGCGCAAAGCTTTTACATTTTCACTGGTGCAGAAGACGGAACTGTTGCTCTTTGGGATTTGAGAGAATCAAACTCTCTCCATAAAGACAAGTACGAATTAGTTTCTTTTGCTCACATGAACTAAACATCTCCGTAGAGATTCGGTGGATTTGAAACTCGTCAATGGAATTCGTAAGCCTTCTTTCTGTACCACGATTCGATACGGAGAAGAGAGCTTGGATCAAGATATTCATAATTCAGGCGTTTCTCAAGTGGAATGTCTAGATTCTACTGCGTCAACTCAAAATGGGACTTCCCTCGCGCAGTTTGTGTCGTTGGATGAAGATGGAATTTTGTTGTTCTGGATTACTTCTGAAGTTAATCGCGACTCTGAATCTGACCTCTCTCTACATTTACGTCGAGGTTCCCGAGTAGCATTAATCAAAACGAAGAAAATTGATCTAACACAAGAAATGGCCAGGTGCCTGAGTAGAAAGCTAAAAATGTTCCATGGCGCCAATTCCGTCGTTCACTGTTCCGCTGATGATCCATCTGCGGTTCTCTATGTTTGTGGGCAAGAGGTATTCCGAATTTCTCGATCCGGACAAGTATTACAACCAGCTCGATACTTACCTTTTGACAACCAAAATTCTACAGAATCAAAGAAATGGTTTAGTGAAATTAGTGCCATTGCCTCCTTCATTTGTGATGGTTTTAGATGTTCTCTCTTTATAACTGGTCGGAGCGATGGAAAAGTTGAATTGTATTGTTTGAAACATGAATTTCCTGTCATATCTTGGTCACTTTCTTCCTTTCTGCCAGATTCATCTCTTGCAGCAGGAGGAGTGCTCAGTATTTTCACCCTCCGCAACACGGTGATTTTTTTCGTAATTTCGACGACAGGCTGGATGTATGAGTTTAATTTACTTATAAATTTGCAACGTCCTATTAGATCCCAGAAGTTAGCAAGGAGTCTTCCTCGAACCAGTCGACTTATTTCGTTGTCGGAGTTTAGGAGAGAAGAAGGAAAGTTGGCAATAACTAGCAGTGATGAAACTGCGTTCACGATAGGGTCAATAAACCAGTTAAATCGAATGAAGACAATCACAGAACAGGAGTTCAACGATTTTATCTCCACCTTTAAAAACAATCAACCCTAAGGACCTCTTTTTATTTACAGACTACATTCCCATCAATTATCTTTTCCCAGAGTTTTGCTTTTTATTGTTTGATAAGTTCTTCTGTAAACCATTGAAGTTATCAGCTTGAGTGGATTGTTCATAAAGTGCATTGAGCAGTTCCGCGTAAAGATCCTGATTATTGTTTGACTTCTCACCTTTTGCTCGCTTTGCTTCTTGCTGCTTTTGTTGGTAGAGAAACTTTTGCCATTCATCAAATGAAACCATTCCATCTCCATCTAGGTCAAAATCATCGAATTTCGGAAAGTCCTTTTCGGAAAGTTCTGGAAAAGAAGAAAGATATTTTTTCACGTAAGTATTGAACTCGGATCTCGAAATCATATCATCGTTATCCGAATCAGGCGCTTTGAACTCCTCGTAATCTCTTTCTAGCGTTTCTCGTTCTAATTTTTCATAGCTTTTGTAGAGTTTGGAATACTCTTGTTGCCATTGTTTATCTCGTAAATCATAGTAATCTTTCACCTTTTCCAATTCTTCCATCTTGAATTTCAATTCCTTGTTATGCTTCTTCCTCAAATTCAAAGATGTAAAAAAGGTCCCTACTAAAGCTCCTCCAAAGAAGCCTCCTACCGCAACTGCAAGAACTGGAGCCCTACAACAGTTTAACAATCATCATTTGTAGCCCTGAATACCCTTACCGATTATTTCTTCGTCGAATGGCGCCTGCTCCTCGAGCATATTGACCATAGTCTTGAGCACGGACGAAACTTGGGAGATTCAGCAGAAATAAACAAAGGACAGCTAGAAATTTCATGACTAAAGGCTACGAACAGATGTTGCAATAGCAACGCACTTGAGAAATCCGGCAAATTATGAGGAAATCTTGCGGAAAACGAATTTGTTGATTTTTCCTATTTTACAGCTAACAACCTATAATAATGCTATGCCGAGAAAAGATAATACACCTCAAAACTTAACTTTTCTAATCTAATGAGATTTACTTTCATTCAAAATTTACCTCAAAACTTCTTTTCTCTTGACAGCCTCTTTAACGGGCGTCGGAGGGGGCAACTTTAAACGTCCAGAGTTAGGTGAAGTTAGTTCCACTCGAACTTGTTGATGGAGCCTCTTTCGGAGAAGTTCAGAATCTCTTCTATCAATCAGTAGTTGATAATATTGAGCGAAATGCGACACACATGACATAAAAAAAGAGGTAAGAAGAAATGTCATAATCATCCGCCACCAAAAAAAGAAAACTTCACTTTCAACATCTTTCTTGCTATCTAATCCTTGCGATCGGAAGCTTTCTTTCATGCTATGTATAACTTTGTGAATGGTCTCATCTAACAGCACTTGATCGGGAACAAACCGTTGCACGGTCAATATCAATCTTTCCAAATGTTGTTCTCTTCGAAGGGGGATAAATTAGAGAAAGGTAAATTGGAAAACACTAACCTGCAAAACATTACATACAATATGGACTGATAAGCATTTCGAATTATGGCTTTACCTAAGATGATAAAAAGATCAAATTTAAATATTCGCATATATATTTTCTTACCGATCAAAGTTGCCAAAAAGAACCTCCAGAACGGCATCAAAAAATGACCACAACAGATACCACAAAGGTCGAATGCTATATTAGGGTACGAAGCCATAAATAAGACACCGTAGAAGCCGTATTCTTGCAAAAGCCAGACCATAAAGATCTTCCCCTTGTTAACTATAGCATAGCTGGAGTTAGCCTCAAGTTCTTCAGGAATCTCATCTTCCACTGGATGCTGAGAAAGCAGAGAAGCCTCTCTCGCAGATTTTGTCATCCAATATGGAGGAATTTCTCCGATCGCAGTCCCTGCACTTTGCAAGAAACAAACCAGAATAATCTTTCTCCAAATTCCCCAAAAGGTTACAGGAGTTGAAGTTACTAGCAGCTCCGGACAGCGGAAAAGTTCTTCCGACTTATTGAACCATATATCCGAGGCGGATTCGAAATCTAAAGTTTGACATGTATCAGCAGCTAAAGATACACGCAAAATATGAGGAAACAAAAATAATACACCAGATTGCAGACCAGAACCAAGACCTATAGAGGAAAGAATCCCCAGACCTACCCACCAAACCAAATAAGATATCACAAAAAAGGCTCTTTCGATGAAACTTTGCCATGGACCAGGAATGTTGTAAAGGAGAAGAGTTATGGCTAGGAATAGAAACAGTGAGAATATCATCCAAGCATGGCGAAACAGTATATGAACACATTGAAAAAGAAGGAAGAAGAAGCCTTCACAGAATTTAGTTATGGTCTCAAACGGCTTTTTGGATAAATATAAACTTTCCCTCTTCAGCCTTCTCATGTGATCGAAATCACTGATTTGTTGAGGAGTGACATTTCCATCAAGAAGCAATAGATTCTCCAAGGATGAATTGATCATTTATTCATTGGCAAACAACTGCCATTCGATCGTTTTTCAATCGTTTTGAAACGAATTAATAGGAGAGAACAGCAGAAACCAATCAAATCACTGAACCCTTTAATAATTCTTTAACTTCGAAGATCAGAACGAAACAAAAATGGTAAATAGTCCTAAGTCTTGCCTCATCAGTTGGTCTAATTTTTACCCAAGCCACAACATGAGCATATGGAGCGACATCGTAAACGCTTCGGCGTACGAATGGACTCTCTGGAGAGAGAGAGAAAAAGAGAAGCAAGACGAGCCCACAAGACTTCTGAATTTGCACAAAAGGCACACGGCTTGCGTGCTAAGCTTTTCAACCAGAAAAGATTTAAAGAAAAGGCGACTTTACGAAAAACTATTGCACAACATCAGGAGAATTCAGTGAAGCAAAACTCTGATAAAGAAGCATCTGCAGGTATTTTCAGCTTTTGATTACCGTTTGATCAATTGATATTGTATGACAGGCGCAGTCCCGGCTTATTTACTTGACAGAGAGAATGTTACTCGATCGAAAATTCTCTCGAACACAGTGAAGCAAAAAAGAAAGGAAAAGGCAGGAAAATGGACAGTCCCGATCCCCAAGGTTAAACCTATTGCTGATGATGAGATGTTCCGTCAAATGGCCAGTGGAAAGAGGAAGAATAAAAATTGGAAAAGAATGATTACCAAAATGACCTTCGTTGGTGAAGGTTTCACCCGCAAAGCTCCGAAATTTGAAAGATTTATTCGTCCGACCGGTCTCCGTGTCAAAAAGGCTCACGTTACACATCCAGAGCTGAAGACTACGTTCTGCTTAGATATTTTGGGGATAAAGAAGAATCCCTCCTCCAGTCTTTACACCAATCTTGGAGTAATCACCAAAGGAACGATCATTGAAGTTAATGTTAGCGAATTGGGCCTTGTTACACAAAACGGAAAGGTTGTTTGGGGTAAGTACGCCCAAGTTACAAACAATCCAGAATTAGATGGATGTGTGAATGGAGTTTTATTGGTTTAATTAGATTTCTTTTTTTTCTTCTAAGAAATATTATGTACAAACTGTATATCATAATCTAATCGCTTTTGGTGACATCTTTCAAAAATTTTCTTTCTTTCTTCGATCGCATCTGACAAAGTGCGTTTGCTATCGTGTGGGTTTGGTTGATCATTTTAGCTTCCTCTTGAAATATCTTTGCATTGTTACGAGTTTGGGCAGTGGTGGAGTTGTTAGGGGCTTTGGAATAATCTCTCCATTGATCCCCTCCAACCTTGGCTAAATCCATTTAGGAGAACAAATAAAACGACAAGAATGCTCTTACCTGATGCCGGCAGAGAAATTCCGGTGTTTTTTCGAAACGGCCGAAAGCAATTCAATTTCATCTTTTTGAAAATCATGTCGATTTTTGTTCATACAAACTGTCAAATTGTTGGAGACACAGCAGTTAATCATTTAGCATGGAGTAATACGAACGCATTGTTAGCTCTATCAACGTATAGCATTGATGAAAATGACAGAGAAACCAACAAAGTTGTGATAGTAAATTCAGAGGTGGGGTTTCCTTTAACTGCTTTCTCAACTCATTTTCCCATTAGGGTGAGATATTAAGTCCGTCTTCTGACATCGAAAGTGAATTTGAAGCCTCGCACTTTGATTGGCATCCTCGAGATAAGCTTCTTGCTGTTGGTTGGACTGATGGTAAACTCTCTATCGACGAAAGAAGCTTCTGCTAATTCTAACTTTCTACAAGGAACCGTTATGATTATTGCGTCTGATTTGAAGATTAAGCCATCCATCATATTTGCATCTTCAAGTCAACATGGTTCTCCTATTTCACTCTTACGATGGAATCCAAGTGGAAAGAGACTTGTTAGTGGTGATAAGGTGAGTTTTCTCTCCCGTTTCTAGTCTATTGCTTATTTTTGGCTCAGAAAGGTTTGATTATAGTTTGGGCATGTGATTCGAGAGGAACATTATCGATGATCCGTCAGTATAGAAAGAAAGGGGAGATAACCAGTTTAGCCTTCTGTCCTTTTTCTCCGAGACTGGCAGAAGTTTCTGCAAAGGGGAAGATTGATCCAAAGCTTTCAAACTTTTCTCCTCCTTTTTTTGTTGGTACTGATAAAGGTGCAATTATTTATGCTGATGATGTTGGACATTGTACTGATGTGCATCAACTATCCTCCGCAATTGATGTGATGTTGTTCTTCCCACAAAAATCAAGGCTGGTAATCATTACGCGTAGTCTTCTCTTGACACAGTATTATCTCAGCGAAGAAGGAAAACTAACTCGCGCCATGCAAGTCAAACTGAGTGTTTCAAGTGATATTGTTGAAAAAGGGATAAAGTCTGCGACGTGGACTGTTCCTGGTATTTTTGTGGCATCGACTGAAGAAAGAGTTATACGATTTTTTGATCTAGCAACGGATGAAAATTATAATATTTCTTTGACAAATGCGCTAGGAGGCTTCGTTGATCGAAATGACAGGATTTCAGTTGTCGCATTCAGTCCAGCCGATCGTTATTTGGCTATTGGCACTTTAGCAGGAATTGTTGCCATCTGGAAATATGTTGGCCCGATCAGAGATTTGCAAAGTACAAATTGTTCTCCTACTTCTGCACAAGACTGGGAGGTAACAGCATGTTTCAAATCAAGTCTTCTATTACTCACCCTTCCAACAGTTGATCTATCGCTTATCGTTAGGTTCCTCGATCATGCAAATGCAGTGGTGGTATGGAAGAGGTTGCATTGCCGTTGTCACCGAGGATGATACTATTATTCTTTCAGAGACCGCAATGAATCATGGAGTCTGTGGTGGACTTGCTGTGATTCAGCGGACGATAAACGAACTTCTTGTATTAAACGGCAACGGAGGTGAAACGAAATCAATCAATACAGGTATCCAAGTTCGAGGTCTTTCGGTTGCGCCGACATGTTTTCTTGTTTGGAGTGGGAAAGTCGGCAAAGTTTATAGAATGGATTCGTCCAACCAAAAATATGAATCTTTAGAGCAAATTAAAACCTCGGGTACATCTATGGTTATTGCTGACTCAAGCACAATTATTGACGAAGCGATTTTTTTGACAGAAGGAAACTCTGTCAAAATCCTTAATTTTACGGGAACTCAGAAGGGGATAATTTCGTTTAGCGAATCGGAGGGAAATCCTGTTCAACTTGATTTGCACGGAAAATTCCTCGCTGTTGCAACTTCGAAAGGTTTCATTAAAGTTTATGACGTCCACACACCAACAAAGCCGAGACAACTCAGTGGCAATGGAGTATTCAACGAATACAAGTCCAAGGAGACTATAGAAACTGTCGATACACTTATTTTGAAGAGCGTGAAGATAAATTCGAGTGGAACAATTATCGGTGTTCTCTGTGACAAGGTTGCCAACCAGAATCTGTATTTCCCTGACTCCCGATTGTTTGTATTTGATCGCACGAAGGGTTCGATAACTCACTTCGATTTCGCTGCCTTCAAAAGATATCCCAAGAACCTGATTTGGGATGAGTTTGATGATCGTCTCCTGATTTGTGAGTCCATTAAATTCAGAGAAACTGAGCATGTGCAAAAAAAGGTTGAGGAGCAGAATTCTGAGACTGTGGAGTCAAGTTCCACCGTATCCGACAAAGATGCGATTGAAATCTTCACTTTCTTCGTGACTTCTGAGCATGGTATTTTAATGCAAGATTCCGCCGCCCAGGATACCGTGGATAGCACCTTGATAGGTCTCAGTGCTCCGAATATTTTTTACAAGAAAAGTTTCTCCATTGGCGCTGCGTTTGATGAATCAAGTTTGTCTGAAGTTGTGTTTACACGTAAAATGCGGGATTTCGTTGGGATCGACCGTGTTACGGATAATGTGAAGAGTTCGTTATTAGATTTTAGCTTTTTTCTTACCCTTGGGAAGCTCGATGAAGCATATCGAGTTGTGAAGGAAATTGACAGTCCCATGATTTGGGAGAATATGGCACAAATGTGCGTGAAAACGAAGAGGTTGGATGTGGCTGAGGTCTGTCTGGGAAATATGGGTCATGCTAGAGGAGCCGCTGCTGTGCGTGAATCAAAACGAGAAAATAACCTGGAAGTAAGCATCGGTGTTTTGGCAATTCAATTAGGTTTGCTGGACGATGCTGCTAGAATGTTCAAAGAGGCCAATAGACATGACCTCTTAAATCAATTATACCAAGCCGCTGGATTATGGGGAAAAGCAATTGAAGTCGCGGAATCAAATGATCGAATTCATCTGAAAACGACACATTACCAGTACGCGAAATATCTGGAAAATTTGTCTAAAATCGACGAAGCAATTGAGCACTTTCAAGTGGCGGATACAGCAAGAACAGAAGTTCCCCGATTGTTATTTCAACTTGGAAGAATTGAGGAATTGAACGAATATGTTATGCACAGCGATGATTCATCTTTGTCGAAATGGTGGGCGTCGTACCTTGAAAGCATAGATCGTTTGGATAAAGCAAAAAGATATTACGCTAAAGCCAAAGATTATTTAAGTTTAGTTCGAATATATTGTTTCCAGGGAGACTTCCAGAAAGCAGTGGATATAATTACTGAATCAAACGATCGAGCCTCGGCATATCATTTCGCACGTCAAATGGAGAACCAAGGCGAATTTCAAGAAGCCATTCGCTTTTATGCACTCTCTGGCTGCTATAATCATTCTATTCGACTGGCGAGAGCCTACAATTTGGATTCAGAGTTGATGCGGTTTGCTGTGAAATCTACCCAAGCGTTAATGATTGAATGCGCGCAGCATTTCGAAACCAAGTCTGAATTCGACAAGGCTATCCAGCTTTACCACAAAGGGGGAGATATTCCACGTGCTTTAGAGCTATGTTTCCGTATTGGGGAAGACCCGAAGCATCCACATGCAGCTGTTGCATTCGATTTGTTAAATGCAATCGCTCAAGACTTGGGCGTTGAATCATCTCCTCAAACGCTTGCTCGTTGTGCTGACTTCCTTGTCCAACATCAACAGTATAATAAAGCAATCGAATTATATGTGATGGCGAAGAGGTACTTGGCTGCGATTGAGATGTGCACTATTCAACGTGTTTCATTGACTGAGGAAATGGTGGAATCTTTGACCCCTCCGGAAGACTTGGACAGCGTTGAGCGAAAAGATATCTTGAAGTCGCTCGCTAAAGCATTGAAAAAGCAGGGAGCATTTACTTTAGCCTCTAAAAAGTATACTCAAGCTGGAGATCGAGTCAGAGCAATTAAATGCTTGGTTAGAGGAGGGGACACAAAAGCTGTTATTCAGTTTGCAAACATTTCTCGAAATAATGAAATTTATACGTTGGCAGCGAACTACTTGCAGCAAATGGATTGGAGGGAAAATGTCGAAATTATGAAAGCAATTATCACATTCTACACGAGAGCAAAAGCATTCGTTCAACTTGCGGGATTTTACGAGGGTTGTGCGCAAGTTGAGATCGACGAGTATCGTGATTACGAGAAAGCGCTGGGTGCTTTAAACGAAGCGATCAAATGTCTATCAAAAGATAATTCAAGAACGGCAATAGACATGTTGAAAAGCTTGGAAAAGAGAATCTTAATTATTGAAAAATTTATTGAGGCAAAATTCGCTAAAAATAACCCAAATCTCACAGTGACCATTTGCGAAGCGCTGTTACAAGATCCTTTGGTTGAGGAAGCGATAAGACTAGGCGATTGCTTGGCATTACTTATTGAAACATTTCACCAAAAAGGCAATTTCCCAGAGGCGTACCATTATTTACAGGAGTTGCAGGAGAGATTTAACTCAGTCCAGACTTACCTGGACGACAAGTTAATTCGGGATTTAGAGCAGAAGATGGGAATAAAACAAGTCGAGAGAGAGCGAATGAATGAGCGATCCAGCCGAAACGAGTCAACGCATCATGGAGAATCGAAAGGTGATATTGAGGATGAAATTGAGGAGGAAATCGACGAGGTAAGTTTTCTTTCGCGACTGGAAGTGACGATATTCAGCATTCTTCAGGATCTTGGCGGAGGATACGAAGGAAAGAGTCAGCATGCTGACAGAAAAAGATGGTAATTCATTTCCGCTTTGATTTGTTGCAGAGATTCCACAAAGATTCCCTGGATTTCACGCTCGACTTCTTTTGTCGTTTCGAACGACTATGATCACTTACTAGTTGGGTATCTTTGCGCTTCTTCAGTTCTCTTTCGGTATGATCATCAGATTCACTCCAATCAGCAAAATCCTCATCTTTACAGCGGGCATCACCACTGTTGTTAATATCCTCCTCCACAGAAGTTTTTGTTAGAGCCTTGTAGTCATGCGACGAAATTTTATCAATTATCACAATTTCCCATATTCGAATAGAATCTGCCTCTCTGAAATCGCCTAACGCAATCGATCCTGTAATTTCCTCAACATTTCCTAAATATGTCCATAGTTCCTCCAACATCGTCTCTATTTCATATGGCTTTCCACTGATAAATATTTCGAAATCAGTATGAACCTTCTTCTCACCAATCCAATTTTCTATTTCTTTCAAAAGAACTGGTAACTGAATAAGTGTGCTGTACTGAGGTCGGGTCTGCGCGTCTTCACATCTTATTAACTTCTCATAGAAATTAATTAGGAAGCAAAGGTTAATTTGCTTAAAGTAGGGAAATAGGAATATATCATCAATTCTGCTTCTTGATTCCACTTCATACGATTGAATTTGACGTAGTATGGAGAACGTACAAAGAAAGTTTCCACCGAAAACCAATGAGTCTTCAGGGGTATAGACAGCATGAATCCAACCACTCGGGATGATCAAAGTCTCATTTGGACATAGATCCAATACAAAGCATTGATTTGGTAGTTTGTCAGCAAGGAAAGATTTTGATTGCGAGCGGGAACAGGTCCACTGTTCATATACATCTAAGTTTCCATTTGTTGGAGGAATGAGGAAAAATCGCTTTCGTCCCCAAAGAATGTGGTACCAAACACTTGTACCTCCAAAATCAATGTGGAAGTCTGTGTAAGCTCCCGCCATACCTGCTAGACAATATTTCTGAACTCTAGGATAGTCATTCCGTGCAATTCTGTCAAGTGGCCAAAGAAGGGACACCCAATCTATTAAATCCACAAATTTGGGGGCACAGATCATATCGGTTAATTTGGTATTCGAAACCTCGAGAGAGATCATGTTAAGGATACGTGAATTTGGATAATTTTTCGTGCTTGACCTATTTGTGGAAAGGTAATCAGCATACTGTGCGATAGAAAATCCACAAAGTTCCGACTGAGTCCCAACTTCGATGATTCTTACAGGGGTTTCAGTTCCAATTATCGAGGCGATTTCCTTCAAGGTCCACGAAGCAGGGGGAACTTCCAGCCCAAAGTTAGAATGATTTCCTTCGACAACGAAGGGAACATCAAAGCCCTCTTTCTCAATATCTTTAAAATCAAAAAGGTCAGCCTGAAACCTTTTATGAGGTAAAGCGGGAAATCGTCTCTGTTCGAGTAGTTCTTCGTAATATTTGCATTTCGGACTGCGCTCGAGGTTCATTCTCTTTCCTTTGGGTTGTGCGCAATTAAAGTGGGGATGAAAATCTTCGAAAGCACGGTGCATATGAAAAAAGCACTATTCTCTTCGCAGCTTTTGCTTGCTTGACTAAATAATGCTCAGTTAATTTTAGCGTACCGCATCTTTCTATAAAATTTCCATCCAATCTTTTTAAGTATATTGCTTGTGCTCTTCCGCTATCACGTCATCAGGAAACTGTCTGTTGAAACGGAAGTC
>VFQN01006942.1_pt1 | contig 12518 bp, 9 predicted proteins | sample 3512371 | NCBI WGS metagenome assembly VFQN01 (sample SAMN10412370, study PRJNA504923) | tailings metagenome | isolation source: Replicate 2 from Balatoc abandoned mine | place: Philippines: Itogon, Benguet | collected 2017-08-28
ATTCGGCGCTCCGATATCAGCTTGATCACCTCTTTGAAACCTGTTAAGGTATTCTCTAAATTCAAAGTAGAGACAGAGGTCAATGTCCTTCCAACTTTGTGGTCCCATCGGTTGTACCATCAAATGTGTATGCACGATAGATCTCAGTCAATCCAGAAAGACGCGCTCTGCATTGCATGCTCGTTATTCCTCGCAAAATGTGAAGGGAATAACGGAAATAGTCTGAAGGTGGGATGTTTATTCCAAGACAGTTCAAATCAATTAAACTTACTGCACAGAACCACCACAATTAATGATGAATGGTTTAATTTGGGGTCTCTTTCTTCATTGCCTTGGAGGATATACGTGAGGCATTATCCCTCAGATTAAAGGATGACAAGCGATATTCATTATCAGGATCGAATCCGTCCACTAAATACCAGCCGATGGGAAACCCTATTCACCAAGAGTGATACTGGATTGGTGATACTTTGCAACACCATTGACCAAAACAACTGGTCTTGTATCGAAATATTGTGGAGGCAGGGAGTAAGGAAAACCTTACAAAAGCGAAAAATAACCTTTCAAAATGAAAACCGAGTTTTGAGAAACTCTATGTTTGGCCAATTGACTCCGTGTTTTTGTGTTTTTGGTTTTATTGCTTTTCTTTCGCCTCTTCGTTAGTGTTGGCTGCAAGCAAATAATCACAGCTCACTAATACTCTCCTCGAAACGTTTTTACTCACGGTGGAAGCGCAAAAGAGGTAAAAGAATGCTCTTAACTTAGAAATACATGATTTTTAATTCGAAGTTAATGGTTGATTGATTTTACTTTTCTTACTTCCCCAAAAGAATCCTCCTGTTCTCTTCTGGCTCGCCTCTCTCTGTATATTAGTCACTGTGATGGCAGTGTCATAGTTCGCATAGTCAACGAGTGGTTGCGTGGAATACGTCGTTCCATTAACATTCGAATCATCGAATAACTTCTTACAGGTGTCAATATATCCTGCTCGATCATTCCGATTGATGCAAGGATTTGACAAGAAGCATCCTTGCACTACCTTCAACCCATCGATGCCATACCTTGAAAACAATTCCTTGCAGTCATTCTCACAGCCTGACAGACTATGACACGACACAATACGAGCAAAGGAATACATTGGTTCTAACGCTTCATTCAATGCTTGTTCCAATGCAAAGTCACCACTTCCTGTCGATGATGCAGTTGTAGTGATAGGAGGACGCTTCAATGTTCGTAAACCACCACGTTGTAACACTTCCTTCAACTTAATAAAATAATCATAAAGGATTGTACGATCTTTAATAATCTTATTTGCAACAATTAATTCATTCGTAAACGTGAAAACACCATTCGCTCGTTTACGTATACTCATGATATAATGTCCAACAATTAATAATAATATCTCTTTCACTAATTTCGTATAATGATAATAAGTTAACCAATTGCTTAAATCTTCTAAATAGTCTTGTACAGTAATCACAAGTGTTGCCATAAGAGAAGAGGAGGTATCACTGTTATTACTACTATTACCTGATATTGTTTGTTGTTCCCATTCTACTGTAAATAATTTAGAGAAGATTTCTTCATCTAAAACATCCATAATACAACGAGCTAAAGATAATACACCTTGATTCGATATTAATAAATACTCTGTTGCAACTTCATTCGTAATCGCTTCTAATATATCACGATCATTACTATTATCGTTATTGTTATTATAATCTTTAGAATCTAAATATTTCATAATATCATCAGAAAATTCACGACATTTCTCTTCCATTCTTTGATGATCGTTAATGATTGCACATAATACTTCAGCTTCCATAGTATGATAATTATGTATTAAAGAATCATAGGATTGTCTTTGTACATCTTGTAAGACCTGTAAACATGCGATAGCAACTTCTTTAATATATTCTGGTGGTAATTTCTCCTTTGCAACATTTAATTGTGCATGAATAATATTAAACATATCTTCAGGATTAGAGGATATTAATATATTATCTGTTGATTTAGTAATCTCTAATTCTTGTTTCTTAATATTATTAAACCATGTATGTATTTGTAATTTAATTCTTTCTTTATATTCAATGGATAATTCATTTTTCATATTATTATATTCAATTAATGTATTATAATTGGATGTAAATCCAAAGTCAATAATCGAGGAATGTAAAAATTCATACCAGGAGATAAGATCTAATATCTCTGACACTTTTAATGTTGTTAATGTTTTCATAATCTCTTGTAGTTTGGGTAAGATATAAATATCAAATGATTGTAAGAAAATAAACATTACATCATAATGACCTGGTATACATGGTAATACTGTTGTTTGGAAATATTTCATCTTTGTTAGAATCTGTGTTCCTATCCATCGTATGACAGTAGCATGAGAATTATTCATTTCATTTAAATAAGATAGGTAATTGCTTAATTCTTGTTCGTTTATTTCGTCAATTAACTTACGAATTCTCCCTTCCACCACACCTGTGATATTCTCATATAACTCTACCTTGGTGTTATTGCTCGTGTTAGTTGAAGTCGCGAGATTGTTGATGGTTGTAGAGGGGATGACATCATCTGCTACAGTGTTAAACTTCACTGTGCGATTCTTCGCAATCCCTCCTCCTCTGACGTCAGATGGGTTGCGTTGTTGTTCATTCGCTTGCTGTTGTTGCTGTTGTTGTTTGAGTAATTCCTTCTTCTTAATCAATTGATTGTTTCGTCTGTCATTGTATTCTTGTTGCATTTCAATGATTTCAAACGTCATCACTAATAGATCAGGTGATTGTTCAGCTAATTCAAACATACGATCAACATTAGAGAATAAGATATCACGTAGTTCTTTCGTTAAAGCCGGTACAATCTTTAAATGACGATCAATGGCATCATAGACAATGCGCGACGTTTCCTCAGAATAATCACCGGTAGTAGAACCTGTCACAGAATAACGACGATTACGTGATACACGAATTTCTTTCATTAATGCAGCACGTAAACTTTCTAATTTCGTTGCTTCTAAGAATACCTCTTTCAAAGATAAAGGCTTCTCATGTAATAATTGATGTAACTGTTCAACCTTCTCTGGTACATGTGCGAAAAATTCAACTTGATCAATAACTTTTGTTAAATTTTCTTTCGCATTATGAACTTTTTTCAAGTTGTTATAGTTTGAGATAGCTGTATTGGTATTAGTAATCTTTTCATCAATTTTTTGTATATTTGTTGACACTTTTGATAGTTTTATCACAGATTCATCCATTAAATCAACGGCACGTTTCAATGAATCTAATTTTGTTTGAACGGCACTATTTAATTGTCCTTCAACAATGGATAATTGTTTTTCTAATTGATATGCTAATCCTCCTAATTCTTCGAATGATGTTGGATCATAGAATGTCCTTGAAATTGTCGCTCTTGCCCGTTCTAAGGCTTCTTGAGAAATTCTCTGTTGCATTGTTAATATTTCTGATAATGGATTGTCGCGAGAGATTGAATTCACTTATTTATTATCAATAAACTGTGAAATCAAAAGATCTAACCACCCAAATACACAAACAACGTCCTAAATACACAAATAGAATTTCGAAATTATACACTACTACTTTATTTTAATAAAATTGTAGTTTTTGACCTTTTCGTTCCTCTATGCGAGATTATCAGCATTGAAATAATCCTGAGAAGAAGACGAGAATGAATTATATGATCCAATGGAAGTTAAATGATTCGACCAATTACAATGAAGCTACAATGATTCTAAAAAGGCAGAAGAAGCAATGATCTTTCTGGGAAAAGTATCAAATTACCAAGAAAACAAGATTAATTGATAAAGAAACATGATGCTCTTTTTATTTGATTCGATATTTCTCAATTTGAATTTCTTCGCCAACATCCTCATAATCACCAAGATATCGCAATGATCTGAAATCTCCCCATCGAATAGGGCGGTAAAAAGGGGGCAACGCTGATCCATCTTCACTGATCTTGCAAGGGTGAGCGGTGACCATCGAATCATAGTTTGGGTTGAGGAAGAAAGCGACAGAATAACGAGGATGAGCGCTATCCGCTCTCGTAGCTCGAACCCTATGCTCAGGGGCCTTTAATCGATTATTTGTCCAGACTTGTAGCATGTCAGCTGAGTTGATAGTCAGAGCATTTGGCACAGGAGTGACAGGGACCCAGCGACCATTCCCTTCATCTTGCTTCGTACCAGAATAAACCTCTAAAGAAGAGACGTGTAAGTCCTGTAATAGGATTGTAATAGCACCAGCGTCAGTGTGGCGGGAGATCCCAAGTCTCTCGCTTATAGTGGTACCATCAGCATTCGCAATGACTGACGCAGAGAGATTCGAAGAGATAGGGTAATAGTTTAATCGCATTAAAGAACTATGCAAGTTAAAATTAGCATTATAAAACTCTTGTGATGAAGAATAAGTCTTTAATGTTGAGTTCGTTCGAGGAGAGGAATCGCTGCTGGAAGTCTCAAAAGATGATGTTAGAACTTCATTCTTCTGTAGAAAACAGAAATCCAACGAGTCAATAATTGCATTCACAAGAATATTAGATAACTGTAAGCTTTGCCCATAGTAGTCTTCAATGACTGCACGGAAGTTCGGGAGAGTGTCCTCATCAAGCCATTGGTTCACTCCGTCTAACTCCTGGTTAGACAACCCCACCGCACTCAATCCAGATGTACTGGCATTGTAAGGCTGTAGCTGACCAAGATCAAAGACCTCTTTTAAGTCAATTATTTGTTTTGTGTACTCGTTATCAGCATATCCACGACTGTTGTATCGATTTCTTCTAATGGTGTTTTTAATCTCTTTAGGAAGATCGAAGAAGCTCTTCATCTGTGACTGCAACCTCTCGATTGTCGCAGGAGAAATGTTATGATTAATGATATTGTAAAATCCCCATGTCTCAGAAGCCGAGCGAATCAAATTTTGGACGTGTGCAATTTCTTTCTGGGAATAACGTTCAGGGTGAATTAATGGGGCAATATCGATTGTTGGAGGTACAATCCCACCATCAGCACTGATGGAAGAAGTGGAGATGTCATTTGCTGCATCACTGATGTGGAATACAACATTGAAAGTTACAAAGATAAAGAACAAAGCAACAAACATATTTCGAAAGAAGATTATTTGTGCGCCGATCCCCGAGTCGAACAGTCCACGATCAGGCGGCATTAGTAGAAGTCCGGTATTTTCCGCGCGTTTCATTCTTTTTCTTTTCGAAATAGTAGTGAAGCGTGAAGTTTAACTTTAGCGTTAACAACAGCGATGTTCTTGATTCCAAAAGCTGATTTGACCGCACAGAGGCGAAAAGCACAAGCAAAGAAGAAGGCAAAGAATGAGGATGAAGAAGATGAGGCGAACGCAAGTTTCTTTGGAGTATATACTGAAGATGATGAATTTTATAAAAAATGGTCTGGACCCGTCTTAATTGGGGGTATCTTTCCAGCTATACTTTCAACACTCATAATAGTAGCAGGCGAGCTAATAATTAATGGAGAAACAGGAAGTTGTGGATATAATCTCTCAGGTAAGATTATCTCTCACTGAAGTCTATCCCTGCCAATCGACTCACTTTTTCAACAGCTTTTATTTCCGCTCAAATTGCAGTATGCTACTTGTTCCTACTTGTATTCACCTGGGTATACTTGGGAGATGATATCTATTTGAAGATTCCTTCATTAGGAATCAATCAACGTGTCCTCAAACCTTTTCGATCAATGAAATGGATTATTGGAATCTATCTTGCATTAGGTGGTATGAACTTTCTTATTAGTATAATAGGAACTGTATTAGTTCAATTATCATCATTCTGCGTGTCTACAGCGCCTAAAGTCTACCAATTTTCATTATTTTTAGTTTGTATGTTTTGGATTCTCTTCTTCATCGCAGGTCTTTACTCAGTCAAACTATTCTTTGGTACCACATTAGCGAAATTGATTAAAGAACAAACACGTGAAGAGACTTTAGAGGAAGTTGAAGAAAGAATCTTTAAGAAACAATTCCAACAGTTCGATCCTGAGTTAAAGCAACTCATCTCACGTGAAGATTTCCCTAAACTTTTACAAGTATTAGGTATATTCGTGCCAGAAGAAGAAGTGAATCAATTAATTGATACATTAGACTCTGAGAATACAGGTTTCTTACCTTATGATGCAGTTTATTCGTGGTTCAAAGAGATTACAAAAGAAGACGATCAAACCAATAAAAAGATTGATAATGTCTCTGATGATGAGAGTGGAGAAGAAGATGATAAATAATAGTCTATCTTCTATTCTTTAAATATGTATATAACCATCTCTTTTGAAGCGTTTTATTTGTTGTGGTGTTTTATTTGTGGATTTCCCCCCTTTTTTGTTTGTGGTTAATAATTACTTCCTATAACTTTGGAAAATCAGAAGAAAAAAAAAACAAAAACAAAATGTTACTGTTACTAACTAATAATTAAATCAAATTAAGATTTTCTTCTTGTGCTACATTTCCACATAATACAACTATACGACTATAACGAATCACTTTATTCGTATTTCTCTAAGTCTCTCTACCTTATACACCTTGACAGAACTTATTTCTTTCTGTCTGATGAGAACATTCGCTTCCTTCTTCCAGATCCTTTACTTTCACTCCCTCGAGAGTCAGTGCTCTTAGCAGGTCCTGTGCCAGTATTTTTGATCTCTCTATGCCAAGTTCTTCTTCTCACCACATCTAAAAAGTTTGAATAACAAAGATGAAGAGTAACATGAAGAATCACAGCGTACATGAAGAGCTCGAGTTTTGTGAGTACCAGTATGGAGATTCGAACAATGGCGCATATTGCCATCCTTCAGGGTCAAAGTCAGTACCATAAGTTCTCCAACTTTTCGTGATTTCCCATCCTGCAGGAAGTTGGGGAGCAACGCTTTCCATATCCTTGCCGAATCGTTTTCCATCCTCTGAGCACCATCTACCTGGGTCAGTGGGTAGCAGATGAATCGGAGAGTCTTGGTTGCCCCAATTATGCACAGGACTCCAGCGCTGAAATTCATAAACTGTGTGTTCCTGAACACTACAAGCTTCATCTAAGGTGAGCACGGATACAATAACCTCAGCCTAGCAAGAACATTTAGCTTCATAAATGCAAAGAGCTTGAACTTCTCTAACCTCTCCAGCAGGCTTTCCATTTTGAGGATTAATTATCTTCACAACCTTCAAAACCTCATTTGGGTTGTTTGAGGTAGATTCGGGCGAAAGAATACCAGGTTGGAAGTCCTTAAGTTTGATCTGAGCATCACCAAGCGGTACTGAAGCTTTCTCTTTACTCGAATTGAAGTGAAATCTAAGGTACAATTCAATTTTGATCCGAGTAGAGAAAATGAGCGATCTACTCACATTGATAGAATCACTTTGGAATCGTTTAATCGGGAAACAATAAACTGAAATCTCTCAGGTGGTTCCTACGACAATAGCAATCGATAAATATGCACGTGAAAATCAAAATTAACTGAAATACCCATTTTGGTGAACAGGATTGAGGTCGAACAGAACTTAATTGTTTCTGAACTCCTGCAATCGGATCTTCCGGCAAAAGTCGCAGTTCTACATATGCATCAGTAAGTCCACTATAAGAACTACTTGCAGGGATCTCTCTCAATGCAGATAGTCTCACAATGACCACTTTGCTTTCTGATGCTAACTTAGTTTTGATGTCATCCAATAAAGGCGATCCTAAATCCTTTCTAAAGGCACCATACTTCGCTTGACCACCACAACAAGCACCCATTGATGATACTTCTATTGTCTCTGAAAACTTTCACGGATTAAAACTGACTACTAATGAGATCTATGGAATAATGTGAAAACGAAATTTCAAAGGAAAAGTCAAATCTTTGAAGTGGAAAAATTGTGGGCAAATTTGGGCAAGGAGTCAACAAATTCTCAAAAACTAGAGTGTGGTTTGCTTAGAAGCTTATAAAGAAAGAAGAAATAAAAGGTTAAATAAGGATGAGCTATATAGAATTCTCTTGTGAAAAGTTTGTATGAGACCGTTTATTTGGTATTTACGGCTTTCACAGAACCAGCAAGATTGGACTTCGTGTTCAGGTTGGTAACAGTAAACCTTTTCTTCCCCGCTGACTCAGCGCGTTCTTTCGCGCTTTCAAACTTAACCGAACTCTTTCTTTTCTCGCTTGGTCCCGCAGAAGGAGGCCTAGGAAGAGGCTTATCATCGTGGTTCCAATGAAGATTAGTAGTCGCAGAGAGACGAGGGGAAGAAGAAGAGGTTTGATGTTCATCAAATGAAGTATTTTGCAACGATGCTCGAGGTCCATGCTCATGAGAAAGCCATTTGGACTCATGATTCACAACTCTTCGCGTTGGGAGCTCGTGGAACTTATTATCGACCTAAAATGACAATCAACACTTCCTTTGTTAAATCACCATCCAATAGACGTACCATGGATCTATATTTGTTCTTTTGACGAAGTCTGAGCCATTTCTTATACGCCTTCTCGCTATTTTTTTTCTTGATCTCCTCCTCTCTGGCTTTTGCTTCCTTTTCTTTCGCCTATACCAAGTGAGAGATAAGTGAAAACACGAATGCGGGAAAGGAATAGAGCTTACCAATTCTTTCTCCTTCTCTAATTGAGTTCGCTTTTTCTCCGCCATCCACTTATCATAGGAAATCTTATTCCTTGTATCTTCAATCTCGTGGTCATTGATCACCTGCTGTAAAGTTTGTTCGGTATTGAGGGTAAACAACTTCGATATCTTCTCTTTCCATTCCTTTGCAATTATATTACTCTTCACTTTGTGATCCAAGTTCTCCTGATCTTCTACCAGGATAGAAGTATCCTGTAACGAAAAATAGGGTGTTAAGATGGACTTAATATGATTGTCAAAGTCTTCCTTTGTTACAACTTCGCCATTACCAAGTCCTTTCTCTTTCGCCAATCTTCGAAGTTGAATAATACCTTTTTGTACTTGTAATTGATGATAATGATCTAAATGATTAATAATTGATTTTAATGATTTTTCTAGGCTAATTAATGGTGCAATAGATTTTTTCCTGGATTGTTGTTGTTGTAATTGTTGTTTCTGCAATAATTTTTCATTCTTATATTTTTCTAAACTTTTTGCAAATTTTTCTAAATGTGATATAATCCATTGATTCCAATTCATATCATTACTACCACGATCTTTAATAAAACCAAAAAAATTCCAGAATAATGATTTTGTTATTTCTTTATTAATTCTTTCGGAAGTTTTCAATGTTTCACGTTTTTCATTGATTAATTGTGTAATTATATTTGATTTAATACGCTCTTTCTCTTCCGATGATAATTTATAATACAATTTCCAGTATAATTTCTCATTATTCGGTATTTTAACAGGGTTACCACTTGATGATTGCTGTTTCATAATTAATTCTTCCCAGATGTAAGTGCGAATTTTCATGTTTAGTTGATGTTGAAAATCACGTCTTCCATCCATATCTAAAATCCATGCTTCAATACGATATTCAATCTCTTGTAATAGTGCCTCTTCTGGTAATATTGAATGATTTTTGACGTATAACTCAATGTCTTCCTTCGATAAGGTTGTATTCATATTACCAGACAGAATTTTCGTGAATTCTTTTGGTTTCTGTGGTCCTTTCACCATCTCCGATTGAAGTTTCTTTGCTAACCATTCCTTCCATGGAACAGGAATCTTCTTTTCCTTTCCACCGTCTTCGCTTTTCTCGTCTTTCACGGCGCTATCTGGATTTCCTGATGTGAATGGTCGCTCACTGTTTGTCCCAGAGGAGGCCAGAGGTTGGGCTGGCCCACCTTCCACTTGGATTGTCTTATCAATAATATCCTGAATCTCCTTCTCTTGCTGTGGATTTTCTAAATTATGCTGGTTGGAATGGTTGCGCTTCGTCAATCTTAAGTGGAGTAAATATTTTTTCAACCAAACATTATTTAAAACATTTCCCGGACCTTTCACAGATTTTGGTAAATTTTCTTCCATCTCATCTGGTGAGATTGGTTGTTGCTGTGATCGTCGCTGACTTGATAGTTGTGTCTGCTTTTGATGGTACGGGAACTTAATCATCTTTTCCAACTTTTCTTGATATAATTGACGATAGGAAGCTGCAAACTCTGTCACTAATCTCTTAAGCATCCATAATTGTTGTTCATTTAAGAATAATCGAGCAGATAAGAAAGCTGCATGAATATCACGATCGTTCAACCATTCTTTCATTTTTGACTGAATAATTTCCCCACGCGGTGGTATATAAGTATAATCATCTATATAACCTAATGAGATCTGTATACGATGATAGAGATCTGTTTTCTTCACAATATTCCGAATTAAATCTTCGACAACATCTTTCGCTTGATTAATTTCTTCTTCTGTTAATTGTGACGGTTTTAAATGAATACTTGAGGAATTGTGGAAGATTGGTTGACTCTTTCTTCCTGCACTAGAAGCTCGTCCTTTAGCAAAATGACCGAATCCCCCAAAACTATTCCTTCGATGAGGATCGAGAAAGTTATCATTATCATCTTTTGCATCTTTAGGGAAAATAAATGATAAAGGATCTTCTCGTAGTCGCCTCCTCCATTCATCTTCCTCTTCATTCGTACGATTTCTTGCAGAACTGTGGTCGATGGACTTGCTGCGCTGATCACTTCCTCTCTTTGCTTTTGGTGTTGCTGCCTTTCGAGCAGGTTGACTCGTTGAAGTTGGTCGAGCATGATTCGGTGTCGAAGATCGCTTTACGGTGTTTGACTTTACGACAGGGTCAGCCGAACTGGGTCGAGGTTTTGTAAGTTTTCCCTGTCCACTGCTTCCAACCCTAGTCTCGACCTTACTCTTTGCACCATCACCAGAAGCCATGAGAAAAAGTCGATTTTCTTCATGCCAGTCTTTTTGTAAAACAGAAGACGATTGACTTCTTGCATTAGGTCTATTGTTGGTGCTCTTAGCGGTGGCGTCTGCGAGCTTCTTGGGAACAGGAATATTCGTTACTTCAATATCGAAGGGCTGTGGTTTCTGTTTTTTGAGAAGATTTGCATTTGTGGTCGCTAAAGCGGCTTCCTTTTGAAGTAACTCACGAGATTTCACATACTCTGCAGTGTCAATATCGTCATCTTCATGGCCAGCGTCATGACCAGTGAAGGCATATTCTTCATCATACGGGGAAGGAGGTTCGGCAGACTTTGCCTTGGTAGTGGGAATCTTTGCAGAGTGGGCATGTTGATCGTCCTTTGAGTACTGTAGAGTTTGTTCCACTGTCTCACCTCTCTCCGTTCCTCTGCGACCAGATGGAGCGGATTTAGGTCTTGGAGCTTGAGCCTTCTCTCTTATATCACGGATATACTCTTCTGCTGAGACGTGGACAAAATCATCATCATCCTCTGGTAAGAGTAAAGGTTGTTTGGGCTGCTGGTGTTCTCGTTGTTCAAGAGCCGAGGAGATGTAGTCGGACACATGTCGCTCAAAGTTATTTTGATATAGTATTTGAATCTTTTCTTCTGGCTCCATCTCCTTAGATTCATCATATTCATTACCATCTTGATCTTCATCATCTTCTTCGTCGACGTCCTCGACGTCATATCGTTCGTCTTTCTTTGGCACTTCTGCGCGAATTAAATTTCCTTGAATATCGTATTCTCCCGCTCCCCAAGATCGAAAATCAGGCTGAGAAGACTGTTTTGTCTCTGAATGAGCCTTATCCGTCTGTGTTTCGGTGGGTAATTCTAAATTTTGGAGTTCAGCCATTTCAGCTGCCTCCATCTCCATCAAATAATGATTGACTCGATCTTCGCACAACTTGAAGAAATAAGTGACATTAATTAATGCTTGATGAAACTCATCTTCGCCAGCAGCACAGAGAGAATGCACCATACGCAAAGCGAGGGGAGATACAGCAAGTTCTAATTCTCTCTTAGTTTCAGCGTCTTGGTTTATGCCCATAGTTGAAGCTAAAGACAGTATCTTAGCATCAAAGTCTTTCATTGGAAGTTTCCCTTGATTTGATTTTTCATTAAACCAAATAGAAACATCAATACTTCTCGAAGGAGCCGTGGAAATAAGCAAAGCAGTTTCCATTCCTAACAACTCAAAAGGTTGTTTATCTGATTTCTTGTTCTCTGTCATCCCAATGATTCAAACGAAAAGAGATAAAATTAAATCAGTTTAATACGTTCTCCAATTCTCCTTGCAATAAAACAAAGAATTAATCGCAAGAGTATATAGTTTGAATTTTTCTCTTGTTAATTTCAAATTGACACCTCTTTAAGCAATTGCTTAAAACGAAGCGTTTTTAACGGTTCATTCCGGATTGACAGAAACCCGCTGTTAGACAATTGTTTATCTTTGTTTCTTTTTGTTAGATCAGAGATAAGAGATAAGAGATAAGAGATAAGAGATGAACTTCCTCTGGAGAAGCAATACCGACAACTCTCGCGACAAAATTGAATCTGTTGTCGAACAACTTGTCACAGAAGTCAAAACACAGACTGGTGAACGAAG
>VFQN01006943.1_pt1 | contig 12514 bp, 13 predicted proteins | sample 3512371 | NCBI WGS metagenome assembly VFQN01 (sample SAMN10412370, study PRJNA504923) | tailings metagenome | isolation source: Replicate 2 from Balatoc abandoned mine | place: Philippines: Itogon, Benguet | collected 2017-08-28
ACGTTTTTAAGCAGTTTCTAAAAATCTACTTTGGTTACGTTTCGCCCTAATTACCTAATTTTAATTTCGGCTTGGGCGCCCATTGGGATTGCAGTCGCTGACTCAGTCTGGAGCGCGCCACCCGGCACTTGGATGCCGCTTAGTGACAACCGAATTTCTCAGTCAGACTGCCCCATAGTTGAAGGCCGATATCACTCCGAGAATCCAGCACGCATTGCAAAAGCCGAGGTCGGTCGCATCGACGAACGGATACATGCAACGCGCTCCGCACGACTTCTCTTTCGCCACCCCCGCAACGACAAATCTCATTGGGTAATTACGAAATTTGAAAAGCCGATTGCCGAAGAGCAACTCTTCTTCGAAATCCTACAGCCGAACGAAAATGAGTTTGAATTGCGAAGGACGTTCGCGAACGGGGAGGCACTGAGGAGCGAGAAGTTCAATCGTCAACTGGGGGATTTTTCATGCAGGGATGGCTTCATAATTATCAAGCCCTATCTGCGAGACCAAACGGGCAAATACGTTAAGAACAGCCCCCAATTTGCGCGCGCAAGAGATGGCGCACTGTTGTACTACGAAAAGGCCGAGAGTGTAAGTTGGGAAATGCTTATCCGATCATCACAAGTATTCCACAATTGGTATCGATTTTCTCCGATGAGCATGGATAGCAAGTAATCGGGGACAGACCGCGATTGTTTGCCCCTTGTGAGCCGCCGAGCAGCACAGCCAAGCCGGGGGCCGTCGGCGAGCACTGTCTGAGCCCTCGCGTTGTTTGCGAGGGCGAGTTGCGCAGCCGCCCGGCTTGGCGAGCAGCGCAGGGAAGTCCGAAGGACCGGCGAACCAGGGTGCCCTTTTCTTTGGTGACTTTCTTTTGGGCAAGCAAAAGAAAGTCACCAGCCGCCGGGCTGCCCCCGGCGACTTTGACTTTTGTCACCGCCCCAACTGACCCCCTGCTATACAATCCCCCCCGTCAGACCCACCAAAAACAGGGAGAACATCATGGGCATCGGCACCCTCATCACCCTCGGCGTAATCGTCGTGGTCCTGGTCTACGGCATCACGATCTACAACAGCCTGGTCCAGATCAAGCACAACGTCACCAAGGCCTGGGCCAACATCGACGTGCTGCTGAAGCAGCGCCACGACGAGCTACCGAAGCTGGTGGAGACCTGCAAGCAGTACATGAAATTCGAGCAGGACACGCTGACCAAGGTCATCGAGGCGCGCTCGAAGGTGTTTTCCGCGCGCGAGTCGCAGAACATCCCCGCCCTCGGCGGCGCGGAAACCCTGCTGCGCGGCGCACTGGGCAACCTGTTCGCGCTGGCCGAATCCTATCCCGAACTGAAGGCTGACCAGACTTTCCAGCAGCTGCAGACGCGCATTTCGACGCTGGAGAACGCCATTGCCGACCGCCGCGAGTTCTACAACGAATCGGTCAACGTCAACAATGTGCGCATCGAACAGTTCCCGGACGTAATCGTCGCCCGGCTGCTGAACTTCAAGGAGGCGCAACTGCTGGAATTCTCCGAGGAAGAGAAGAAGGACGTCGACGTCAAGCAGCTGTTCAATTCCTGACCCGGCGCTGAACGGCGCCGCCGCGCATGATCGGCCGCACCCGCATGCAGGGCCCGTGGTGGCTGACGGGCACCGCGCATGCGCTGATCCTCGCCATCACCTTCCAGATCGATCGACCGGAAGCCTGGCCCTGGGCGCTGCTGGCGATGGCGGTGGTCAGCTTTTTCGCATGGCTCGGCAACTACCGCCGTTACCGCCAGATCCACGACCTGCCGACCTCGAAAGTCGCCTCCGCCGCCCAGGGCTACGTCGAACTGCTGGGTCGCGGCGACCTGATCGACGGCACACCGGTGATCAGCAAACTCGGCCGCCAGCGCTGCTGCTGGTACCGTTACCTGGTCGAGGAACGCAAGTCCGACAACAAGTGGCAAACCATCGACCAGGGCAGCAGCGTCGCGCACTTCATGCTGGTCGACGATACCGGGCAATGCGTGGTCTCGCCCGAGGGTGCGGAAATCGTCACCAGCAACCACCGGACCTGGTACGAGGAGCCCTACCGCCACACCGAATGGCTGCTGGTTCCGGGCGAGGTCCTCTATGCACTGGGTGAATTCGTCACCACCAGCGGCAATGTCCGCGAGGACATCGAGGAGCGCAAAGACATCGCCGTGCTGATCGATGTCTGGAAACGCGACCAGCAGGCGCTGCATCAACGTTTCGACCTCAACCAGGACGGCACCATCGACATGCAGGAATGGGAACTCGCGCGCATGCAGGCGAAACGCGAGGTGCGCAAAATCCGCAGTGAAATGGTGAAACCGCTGACCGAAGGCGTACACCTGCTGCGCAAGCCCAGGGACCGCCGCCTGTTCCTGCTCGCCAACGAAATGCCGGACGCTCTGGGCCGGCGTTACTGGTTGTGGAGCGTGCTGCACCTCGTAGCGCTGGCCGGCTGCGGTATCGGCAGCCTGCTGCTGTTTGGCTTTAAATGACAAAATTATCAATATAATCAAATATTTATGAAAGAATCGTGGTTAAAGGGCCTGGACAGCCGCGGTTTTCACCGCCTGCATTACAGCGACTGGGGCGATCCGTCGAATCCGCGGGTTGCGATCTGCGTCCATGGACTCACTCGCAACTGCCGCGACTTCGACACGCTGGCCGCGGCACTGCAGGATCAAATACGCGTGGTCTGCCTTGACGTCGCCGGCCGCGGCCGCAGCGACTGGCTGCCCAATCCCGAGGACTATGCCTATCCGCAGTACATGGCCGATGCGACGGCGCTGATCGCGCGCATCACCGCGGCCGGCGCGAAAGAGATTTACTGGGTAGGCACTTCGATGGGCGGCATGCTGGGGATGCTGCTGGCCGCGCGGCCGCAGACGCCGATCCGCAGGCTGGTGCTGAACGATGTCGGTACCGTGATCCCCAAGGAATCGATGGCGCGCATCGGCAGTTATGTCGGCAAGGCGCCGGACTTCGATTCCTTCGACGCGCTGGAGCGTTACATCCGCAAGGTCTCGGCGCCCTTCGGCCCGCTGAGCGATGCGCAGTGGCGGCATCTCGCGGAACACACCGCAAGGCGCGACGACGCCGGCCGCTGGCACCTCAACTACGACCCCGCGATTGCGCTGCCCTTCCGCAAGGCACTGGACCGCGACATCCTGCTGTGGACCCCCTACGACGCGATCACCTGTCCGACGCTGCTGCTGCGTGGCGCGGAATCCGATGTGCTGCCGCGGGAGGTCGCCCTCGAGATGACGCAGCGCGGCCCGCGGCCGCAGCTGGTCGAGTTTTCCGGCGTCGGCCATGCACCGGCGCTGATGGCGGAAGACCAGATCCGCGCGGTGCGCGATTTCCTGCTGGCGCCATGAAACGCGCGCCAAAACATGCCCTGCCCCTGCTCGACGCCCTCGCCGAAAAACATATCAATGAAGCGCAGGCACGCGGCGAGTTCGAAGACCTGCCGGGCAGCGGTGAACCGCTGGAACTCGGGGACGATGCGCTGGTGCCGGAAGAACTGCGCGCCGCGTACCGCCTGCTGAAGAACGCGGGCTGCCTGCCGCCGGAAGTCGAGGCACACGGCGAGATCCGCGATATCGAATCCCTGCTGCGCGCCGCCGGCAGCAACGACGAGCGCGGCCGGCTGCTGGCCCGCCTGCAGTTCCTGCTGCTGCGCGCGCCGCTGGGCCGGCGCGGCAACTTGGGGCTCGAGGCCGATTACGCCGAAAAAATCGCGGAGAAACTCGGGCGCGGCCGCTGATCAGCCCTGACGCGCCTGCGCCATCGCCTGCAGCAGCACCTCCGGCTCCTGTGCGCCGGAAACGCCGATCGTGCGGTTGAAAATGAAAAACGGCACGCCGCTGATGCCCACCTGTCGCGCCTCGACGTCGGCACTGTGGATCAGGTCGACATCGCGGTCGGTGGCAAGGTAGTCCAGGATTTCCGTACGGTCGAGCCCCGCCTGCGCCGCGTATTCCGCCAGCGTCGCATCGTCGGTCAGGTTTGCGCCTTCAATGAAATAGGCGCGGAACAGCGCTTCCGCCATCGCATCCTGTTTGCCGGTTTCGCCAGCGTGGTGCATCAGGCGGTGCGCCTTGACCGTGTTCGGCTGCACCTTGATTTTTTCGAACTGCATGTCGAGCCCGAGTGACTTGCCGACCGCGGCAACACGCTGGTAGCGCGAGCTGTCCCTGTCACCGAATTTGCGCAGGATGTAATCGGCACGCGAAATGCCTTCCGGCGGCAGGTCGGGATTCAACTGGAAGGGCAGCCAGCGCACGGCTGGCGGTGTTTCACCGGGATGCAGTTCGGCGAACTGCTGCAGCGCGATTTCCAGCTTGCGCTTGCCGATGAAACACCAGGGTCAGACCACGTCGGAAACGATGTCGATGCTGATCGGCTTGTCCATGATCACTCCTTGAATTGGCAATTTATTGCCATAATACACAAGTATTTGATTTTATTGATATTTTTATCAAGCACGCAGTGCAGCCAGATCGATCCTGCCGGCAAAGAAGCCCGGCACCGATTTCAGGAATGTATCGCATTGCTGAGGATTCCAGCCGCCGAACAGCGCGTTGCGGCGGAACTTGTCCTCGATCTCGGCGCGCGTCAGCGGTTCCTTCGCGCCGCCGCGGATATGCGGCTGGCGCTCCTCGAACACGCGGCCGTCCTTCAGCGTCATGCGCACATGGCCGGTATAGGCCTTGGGATAGGGATTGTTCGGGTCGACCACGTATTTGACCTTGCCCGCCAGCGCAAGGATGCGCTCGTCGCGCACGGTTTTTTCGGTGAAGGCCGCGAGCCCCGCCCCGCCGGTGACAAAGGCCACTGCGATGTTGAAGGGCGCGCTGAACTTGGCTGCATAGTCATTGGCCGGGCGCTGCTTGGCCGGCAGCGGATCCCACAGCCGGTGCACATAACCCTCGGCGGTTTCGCAGAGCACGTCGGCGACATCCTCCGCGGCGAAACCCTTCTTCGCCAGGCGCAGCGCACAGTCGACATAGGGCTGGTTCATCGTGCCCGTGGCATAGGGCTTGAAGGTGATGCGCGACATGTACCAGTCGCGGCCGAAGTCGCGGGTCAGCACATCGTAGTTGCCCTCCGCCGAACGCGCAAAGGCATAGTACAGGCCGTGCGTGCCCTCGAACACCGTGCGCGGTCCGAGGAAGCCCTGTTGCCCCAGGCGAGCGGCTTGGATGCCGACCTGGGCCGACCAGCCGGCATGCAGGCGCTTGGTCCATGCGCCCTCGGCGAGGTATTCGATGATGCCGCTCGCCATGCTGCCGGCGATGCCCAGTGCATCGACGGTCTGCCGCTGCGTGAGCTTCATCGCGCGCGCCACCGCCAGTGTCGCCGCCATCGCGCCGAGCACGGCGGTCGGATGGAAGCCGGACTTGTGGATCGCCTTCGGGATCACCATCGACATCCGGCACAGCGTCTCGACGCCCGCGACAAAACCCGCCAGCACGTCGGGGCCGGCGCAGCCGAATCGCTCCGCCGCAGCGAGCACCGCCGGGCCGATGACGGTGCTCGAATGCACCGGGCCGCCCTCGAAGGTGTCGTCGAAATCCTCGCCGTGGGTCGCGGTGCCGTTGATCAGCGCCGCATTTTCCGCGGAGAAGGTCTGGGTGTGGCCGATCGCCGTGCAGGGACCGCCGGCATCGACGCCGGCCACCACGGCCTTCACGTAATCGGTGCCGCGCGCGGCGACGCAAAGGCCGACCACGTCGATCAGCAGTTCCTCGGCGCGGGCGCGGACTTCGGCCGGCAGCTGTTCAACGGTCAGCGCCGCGCTCTGGGCGGCAAGTTTTTCGGCTATGGCGATTTCCGGAAGTTTTGCAGTCATCGTTTCATCAGTCATCAAAGAAAAAGCGGGGGTCATGCGCCCCCGCCGGATGGGCCCCGTCGCAGGGGCCCGTCATGCGTGATGCTCAGCGCACGACCTTGGCGCCGGCTTCCTTGAGGATGCCGCGCATCTGGTCGGTGTAGCTGTCAAAGAACTTCGCCAGTTCGGCCGACTTCATGTAGCCGTCCTGGAACTGCTGGTCATCGAGGTACTTCTTCCAGGTCGCCGTGCGGGTCAGGCGCTGGAACAGGTCCTCGTAATAGGCGATCACGTCCGGCGCAACGCCCGAGGGCATCACGATGCCGCGCACCTGTTCGACATTGGGTATGTCGAAACCGGCTTCCTGGATCGTCGGCACATTGGGGAACCCGGCCAGGCGCTTGTCGGACACCTGGGCGATGACACGCATGTTGCCGGCCTTGATGTGTTCGCCCGCCTCCTGCGGCTCGATCACCATCATGTTGACGTGGCCGCCGAGCAGCGCGGCAATGCGCTCGCCGCCGCCGGGGAAGGAAATATAGGCCCAGTCGGCGCCGGTGGCCTTCATCAGCAGCTGGCGGACGACGTTGTCGCGGCTGGTCACCGAACCGCCCGACTGCTTGAGGGTCTTCGGCTTGGCCTTGGCTTCATTGATAAAGTCCTTCAGCGTCTTGAACGGCGCATCGGCCTTCACCGCGATCAGCGCCGGCTCCAGCACCAGGCGCACGACCGGGCTCATGTCCTTGACCGTGTACTTGGCTTCGGCGCGGGTCAGCGGGTTGGTCAGCCAGTTGCCGGTGAACACGGCGATGGCGTGGCTGTCACCCTTCTTCTCGGCGACATAGGCCATCGCGGTCAGGCCGCCGCCGCCGGACTTGTTGTTGACCTGGAAACGCACGGGCGCCAGGTTTTCCTTTTCGATGACCTGGGCCATGAAGCGCGCCAGCACGTCGGCACCGCCGCCGGGACCGGTGTGGACGATGAACTCGACCGGCTTGGTCGGCTTGAACTGTGCCCAGGCCGGCGCTGCCGCCAGGGCCGCGGCACAGGCCGCGAGAATGATCGATGAACGCAATTTCATTGTTGATACCTCCTCGATGAACACCACATGGGATTGCCCCGTTTTCCGGGGTCAACCGTTTTCTTCAAGCGCCTTGATCCGCCATGAATTGACCTTCCGGAACAGCGGCAGGCACAGCAGGGCGACGGCCAAAAATAGCATTGTCGCGGAAATCGGTCTAGACACGAGGATCGACAGATCGCCGCCGGACATCATCAGCGACTGGCGCAGCGCGCGCTCCATCGAATCGCCGAGCACCAGGCCGAGGATCAGCGGCGCCGACGGGTAATCCAGGCGCCGCATCAGGTAGCCGAGCAGCCCGAACACCGCCAGCATCGCGCAGTCGAACAGGCTGCCCGACACCGTGTACACGCCGACCAGCGAAATGCCGAAAATGATCGGATACAGCAGGTATTCGCGGATCTTGAGGATCTGCGCGAACAGAGGAATCAGCGGCAGGTTCAACACCAGCAGCATCACGTTGCCGACGTACATGCTGGCGACCAGGCCCCAGAACAGCTCAGGGTTGTCCTGGATCATCAGCGGGCCGGGGCGCAGCCCCCAGAGGATGAAGGCGGCGAGCAGGATCGCCGTGGTCGCCGAGCCGGGAATGCCGAGCGTCAGCAGCGGCACCAGCGAGCCGCCGGTCTCCGAATTGTTCGCGCCCTCCGGCGCCGCCACGCCCTCGGGCGCGCCGGTACCGAACTTCTCCGGATGTTTCGACACCGCCTTTTCGAGGCCGTAGGAAATGAAGGACGCGATGGTGGAGCCGGCGCCCGGCAGCACGCCGATGATGAAGCCGATGACCGAGCCGTTGACGAAGGCGAAACGGCAGGCTTTCAGCTCCTCCCGGTTCGGCAGCAGGTTGCGCAGCCCCTTGGGCACCGGCAGCAGCGTGCCCTCACCGCGCTTTTCCATGTTGCCCAGCACCTCGCCCAGCGCGAACACGCCGATGGCGACCACGACGAAATCGATGCCGTCGAGCAGGTGCGTCGTGCCGAAGGTGAAACGCGAGGCATCGCTGAAGAGGTCGATCCCCATGCTGGCGATCCACAGGCCGACCAGCATTGCCAGCAGCGCCTTGATCAGCGATGCGCCGGCCAGCAGCACGACCATCGCCAGGCCCAGCGACATCAGCGCGAAATATTCCGGAGAGCTGAAGGTCAGCGCGAATTTCGCCAGCGGCGGCGCCAGCAGCATCAGGCCGACCACGCCGACGGTGCCGGCGACGAAGGACGATATCGCGGCTATGCCCAGCGCCGCGCCACCGCGCCCCTTGCGCGCCATCTGATAACCGTCGAGACAGGTCACCACCGAGGCCGATTCGCCGGGCACGTTGAGCAGGATCGCGGTCGTCGAGCCGCCGTACTTGGCGCCGTAATAGATGCCGGCGAGCATGATCACCGCGCTGGTGGGCGGCATGTTGAAGGTCAGCGGCAGCAGCATCGCGATCGTCGCCGCCGGCCCGAGGCCCGGCAGCACGCCGATCACGGTGCCGAGGAAGACACCGACAAAACACCAGAACAGGTTCATCGGCTGCAGCGCAACCGCGAACCCCTGGCCAAGACCGAGGAGTGCTTCCATGTCAGAACCCCAGCGGGCCGACCGGCAGGCTGAGGCCCAGCGCCAGCACGAACACCAGATAGAAACCGGCCGCGTTGCCGACGGCCGCAGCCACCGCGATTTTCAGCGGCCTGCCGTACATCACGGTCATCACGAACAGCGTCAGCAGCGCCAGCGACAGCAGAAATCCCAGCGGCTGGAACAGGGCCACGGACACTGCAAACGCCGCCCAGGCCAGCAGCGCGCGGCCGACTCCCGCCCAGTCAAGCGGCTTGCCGGGCGCCGTGCCCGCGGCGGAGCGCAGCACCAGCACCAGCGACAGCACCACCATCGCAATGCCGTACCAGAGCGGGAAAAACCCCGGCCCCGGACCCTCTTCGCTCATGTAGTTCCAGCCGCGGGCCTCGATGATGATATAGACGCCCAGCGCGGCCAGCACCAGGCCGGACAGCACGTCGCCGTTCACTCTTTTCATGTCCTGCTCCTCCTGCGGAAACCGGCGGCGTTGCCGTAACACATCCCTGCCGCCTTTTTCGGGTCCGGCCGGGCTCAGGCCCGGCGCATTGAAACGATCATCCTGCGGTGTTTCCCGCTTCAGGCATCGATCTCGTAGCCCGCGGCCACCAGGCTGGGCCGGAATTCCGGCGCCATCAGCCGCCGCAGGAATTCGCGCGCCAGTTCGGGCTGCGTCGCACGCGCGGCAATGCCCGCGGTGTAGACGGTTTTCATCTGGAACTCGTCGGGCAGCGGCCCGACATAAGTCACTCCCTTGATCGGCAGGATTTCGGTGTTCTGGGTGATGCCCAGCTCGAAGTTGCCGTTGCTCGCAGCGAGCCAGTTCATCGCCGCATTGCCGTTGGGGAAGAACTGCATGCGGTCCTCGACCTGCGAGGCCACGCCAAGGCGCTGCATCAATTGCATCACGATCTTGCCGGCGGTCGCCGTCGCCGGATCCGGACAGACGATCACGGATGCGGCGAGGATGTTGGCGCGCAGCGCCTCGCGGCTGCGCACTTCCGGCAGCGGGGTGCCGGCGCGCACCGCGACGCCGGTGCCCACCTTGCCGATGTCGGTCACCGAGGACACCGCGACCAGCCCGCCCGAGACCAGGTCCTGGATCAGCTGCGCGCTGAGGATGATCACGTCGACCGGCTCGCCGCCGACCATGCGCGCCTTCATCGCGCCGACCGCGCCGTAGGCCGCCTCAACCTGATGCCCGGTCTCGCGCTCGAATCCGGCAATCACCTGCTCGCATACGGCCTGTGCCGCCCCGGCACTCAGCACGCGCAATACCGCCATGACTGTATCTCCTGCCTCTTGGGTCAAACGCAGGATGTTACCAGCAACCCCCAGCCGCCTCATACCCCCGGGAACCGGAGCTTGCGCCGGGCTTGCAAGGCACGGACGCGTGACTTAGGCTGGCCCGGCATGAAACGCGTCCACAATGCGCGGCACGGCGCCGAAGCCCACCTGATCCGCGGCTATCTTGAATCCCATGGCATCGAAGCCGTGGTCCGCGGCGACCTGCTGGCGGGAGGCTGGGGAGAGCTGCCGGTGGACCTTTGCGCGGTCTGGATCACCGACGATGCACGCTTCGAGGAAACCGACCGTTTGCTGAAGGATTTCCTGAAGGGCGCGCCGGCGCGCATCCAAGGCGACGGCTGGACCTGCCCGCAGTGCGGGGAAACCATCGAAGGCCAGTTCACGGCCTGCTGGCAATGCGGGCGGGAGCGCCCCGCCGCAGACTAGGCCGCAGGCTGCCCCGCAACCTCCGCATCCGCAATTCCGAGCACCGCATAAACTTCGACCGGCTCCGCTTTGCCGCGCACCGGTTGCGCGCCCAGCGGCCGCACCCTGAACTGCCGCAGCGACTGTTTCAGCGTGTCCGCGGAAATCACGATGGCGGTATCATCGCCCAGCCGCTTGGTCAGCCCTTCGAGCCTTGCCGCGAGATTCACGCTGTCGCCGATCACGGTGTAATTGAGGCGTTCCGGGCTGCCGAGGTTGCCGGCGACCACCACACCGCTGTTGATGCCGATGCCCATCGCCAGCGGCGGCACACCCTGCGCCGCAAGATCCCGGTTCATCCGGGCCAGCGCTTCCTGCATCGCCAGTGCCGCCATCACCGCGTTGCCGGCATGGTCCTCGTGCTCCACCGGTGCGCCGAACAACGCCATGATGCCGTCGCCGAGGTACTTGTCGACCACGCCGCCATGTGCCTCGATCGCCGCGCTCATGTGGGTGAAATAGGTGTTCAGCAGGCTGACGGTGTCATGCGCGGAGCGGCGTTCCGACAGCGCGGTGAAGTTGCGCAGGTCGGAAAACAGCACCGTCACCATGCGTTCCTCGCCGCCGAGGACGGCTTCTCTGGACAGCAGTTTCTCGGCGATTTCCGGCGACACGACCTTGCCCAGCAGGTTGCGCACGCGGTCGCGCTCGGCGAGCCCGCGCGTCATGCGGTTGAAGGCGCCCGCCAGTTCACCCAGCTCGTCCTTCTGCACGAGCTCCACACGAGTGTCGTAATGCCCGCGTTCCACCTCGCGTGCAGCGGCCGCAAGATCAAGCACCGGGCGCGTCACCGTGCGCGCGACAAAAAAGGCGCCGATGGCCGACAGCAGCAGGCCGCCGAAGGACAGCAGCAGCACCGCGGTGCGCAGTTCCTGGAAAGGCTCCAGTTCCCGGGTCAGCGAGCGCTGCAGCAGCACGTGGATGTCCTCGGCGAAGGGCAGCATGCGGCTGAGATATTCCTCACCGGCCATGTCCACCGCCATCAGCGCCGCGGTCGCCGGAGGAGCCGCAGCCATCGCCGCCGGCAGGCCGCCGCGCAGGTTTCCCGGCAGCGAACTGGCGGTCATGCGCAGTACCGGGCCGGCCGAAAGAAAAGACACCTCCAGCCGCGTGAAGCGGGCAAAGTCACGGGCCAGCGCATCGTTGATCTCGAAGCCGATGGCGATCCAGGCGATCGGCAGCGGCGCCAGCACCGGCACCACCAGCAGCTGGTAGGACTTTCCGCCGAGGGTCACCGCGCCCGCCGCGCGCCCTTCGGTTTCGGCACGCCGCAGCAGCACCAGCAGCGGTTCCGGCAGCGCGCCGGAGGTGATCGCCGGCGTTTCCGCGACCATGCTGAAATCGAGATCCGCCAGCAGCATCGCGTCGGCGCCGACCCGCGCGCCGTGGTTGAGCAGCACCGATTCGATGGTCGGCACGTCGCCGCTGGCCACTGCGGTCTTGAATGCAAAGTCACCGGCCAGAATGCGCGCCGATTCGCCAAGCTGCGTGCTGCGGGTGTCCATCAGCTGACGGAAGGTGCGCACCCCGTTGTCGAGTGCGGCGGCGATCTGCTGGCGCGCGTGGCGCGTGTTGGTGATGTCCACCGTCAGGAACACGATGACCTGGACCAGCGACACCAGGCCGAGGATGAAAAAGACCAGCCGGCTCCGGAAACTGCGTACGCGGAACATCGGCGGCCGCAGCGCTCAGCGCGCGAGCACCTGGGCCGGACGCAGTTGCAGCGTGAACCCGGCCGGCAGCTTCGTTGCGGCGTCGGCGATCCTGACCCGGCGCAAGGGCGCCGCCGCCGACTGCGCGTAATGCCAGATGCCGATGTCGAACTCGCCGGGCGGCAGGTCGTCGACCACGGCAATCCCGGCCAAATCGGTTTTCGCGACAAAAGGCGTATCCACGACAAACACGAAGCCGCGCATCTGGTCATGGATATTGCAGCCGAGCACCACCTCGCCCGGCTTGTCGAACACCACCGGCTTCGCTGGCGTGCCGACATACAGCTTGATCTCGAAGGTTTTCGCCGGCGAGAAGGAATAGACGTGGTGCCGCACGTCATCGCGGTTCGGAAAGTTCACCGCAGTGCCGGCCTGGATCACCGACACCAGCGGCGCAAACTGGCGCCTGACCTGTTCAATGACGGCCTCGCGCCTCGGCCGCGGCGGAAGGGACTGGCGCGGCGTCGCATATACGGCGACGTCCTGCAAGGGTGCACCCGAGGCGTCAGTGACTCGGAATTCGATGCTGGCCGCCGGCGCAAGCCC
>VFQN01006944.1_pt1 | contig 12514 bp, 14 predicted proteins | sample 3512371 | NCBI WGS metagenome assembly VFQN01 (sample SAMN10412370, study PRJNA504923) | tailings metagenome | isolation source: Replicate 2 from Balatoc abandoned mine | place: Philippines: Itogon, Benguet | collected 2017-08-28
TACGGTAGGCAAATCGTCAATCCCTTTCCTAAAGGTTTTATCATCCTCACGTTTTTTCATTACAAAACTGCCGTACATTCCTATCTGCTCCTGCAATCCTGAATGGGAATGATACCAGTGCGTACCGTGCTGAATAATAGGGAAACGGTAGGTATAGGTAGTACCGGGCTTAATCGGCTGTTGCGTAAGATGCGGTACACCGTCCTCTTTATTGGGCAGGAACACGCCGTGCCAGTGCAATGATGTACTTTCTTTTAACTGATTGTGTACTACAATTTCGGCAGTATCACCCTCGGTGAAAGTGAGCGTAGGCATCGGGATTTGCCCGTTCACCGCAATCGCTCTTTTTTCTTTTCCTGCATAGCTTACCAACGTGTCTTTTACGTATAATTCGTATCGCACTACTTTTTGTGCGAATAGGGTTTGTGTGCAAAGCAGCATCAGTATTGTTTGCAGTATCCTTATGGATATTTTTTTATGTCTGTTCATTATTTTTAAATTTTATTTAATACTATCTTCCATTGTTTCAAACCACTTCATCAAAACCTGCTTATCTTCTTGTGACAATACTGCATTTCGATGAATGAGTGTATATGACGATAAGGGCATTTCTCCATCCTTAACCTGCCCCGCCATAGCCCTGAACTTATTTCGCTGCCTGCGGGCAGAATATGCTCCAAACTCGCTAAAGTTGAGTTCCTCCTTACCTTTTTTGATATGCTGTGCCATATACCACGCTCCCGGTTCGATATGGCTATACCACGGGTAACGGGTATTGTTACTATGGCAGTCGTAACAGGACTGGACAAGGATAGCCTTTACGTTTTGCGGTACGGCATATACTTTTTCAATATGGGAGGCTGTTACTTCATTCGACTGGTTCCGTAACGGTTGAAAAAACTGTATGCCGATTAAGATAACAGCCAACCCCAATATGATTTTCTTCGTTAAGGACATAAATATCTCATTGTTACTTAATTTAAAATTTGGCTACTGTTTCTTTAAATAGTTAGTGTAGTTGTCCTTGCTTTCAAAGTAGGACACTTCGCCGTTGTTTCCTGTAACGGCAATCACCGCAAGGGCTTTATCCACCTGTTTATGGGAATAAGGGTCTATTGCTACCCGCACTGTAGCATCCTTTGGAATACGCTCCTTGCACATTTCGCAGCAGCCATAGTACGTTTTATCTTCAAATTTTACGTCAAACTGCTTTTTGCCCATATAGGCATCATTTACCATGCAGACTTCATCCAATGGTACCAATTCGCCTATTTGGGCATTATGTTCGTGGCTTGCCGGAGTTGCCTGCGAATGATGCTGTGCCGCTTCATCCTTATTTGACCCTGTCTGCCCGCAAGCGGTGAATAGCAGGGTTAAAAAGGAAATAAAGCCAATTATTATTTTGCTCATGTTGAAACTATTTTTTGAAATTTTATTATTTACTTTCTTCAAACTCTTTCAGCTTGCGCTTCATCAATTCAATTTCTTCCGCTTGGGTCTCAAGTATGTTTTTTTGCAACTGTATCAGTTCCGGGTCGGTCAGCTTTGCCTTTTCGGACATCAATATTGCTGCTGCGTGATGGGGTATCATACCTTTTACAAATTGTTTGTCCCCCACATTGATTTGCTCCCTGATACCAAACCATGAAAAGATGCCAACGGCGACTGAAACTATGGCTATCATCCAGTTCATTTTCCTGTTAGCGTACATCACTTTCATTACCACTAATTCGATAAGCAACATTGCCGAAGTCATCAGCAGGGTCATATACAAATTGTTGATATTGGGTATAAGGTTGTGCAACCCGTCTATCATAGCGTACATAATAAAATACATTGCACCGAACATTACGACAGCCATAATCGCAAAGCGTTTGTACATGGCTGAAGCATGGCTTGAATTGTGCGCACCATGCCCTGAAGCATGACCTGTATGGTGGTTGTTCTGCATATTTTCCATAACCCTGAATTTATTTACCGTTAATTGTTTGCTGTACCTTACCGCAGCTAATCATTTTTGAACCGTAGTAAGGATTTTTGATTTCTTTGCTTTCGCTTAACCAAACAGCTCCTTTCCCGTCATTGAACATCGGGCAATGGTCTTGATACAATGTTTGTGATGTGCCGAACAAACTAACAAGGTCTTTCAAATCTTCGCTAAGCGACGCTAAATGTTCTCTTTGGTGGTCTATCTTCCCGGCATTTTCGCCAATGTGCTCGGCATTTTCTTTTGCACTTTCAAAAATTTCCATAAACTCTTTATGCTTATCGGCTGGAATAGTTTTCATATCCACCTTATTCAAAGTACCCAACAGCTTTTTTCCTGCATTGGCGGCAGCTTTGTCATTATCTGAAGCAAGTGCGTTCTTTAATGATAGATAATCGGTAACTATGGGTGAAATAGAAAAGGTGGTGGTTGTTTTTGCCGTTTCACCTATTGATGTATCGGTAGCAGCAGAAGTTGTTACTGTATCATTCTCTTTTGGTTGAGCAGAGGACTGTTCTTCTGATACAACAGCACTGTCATTTGAAGACTTTTCACCTTTGTTGGAAGTCTGATTGCATGACACTGTTACAAATGCCATGATAACTGTAACGATTGATAATGTTATATTTTTCATTTTTATTTATTTTTTGATTTTTAAAAAACTTGCATTAATAGCCACTACAATGGTGCTTACGCTCATCAGCACAGCACCCATAGCGGGGCTTAAAATAAATTTGGGGTAAAGTACGCCTGCGGCAAGAGGGATTGCTACCACGTTGTAGCCAACTGCCCAAAGGAGATTTTGAACCATCTTTTTATAAGTCCGTTTACCGAAGTCAATCATTTTTACTACATCTCTTGGGTCGCTGTTTACCAGAATAATATCGGCTGTTTCGGCTGCTACATCCGTACCTGAACCAACGGCAATACCTACATCTGCCTGTGCCAGTGCAGGCGCATCATTCACGCCATCACCTGTCATAGCAACTACTTCACCTTTGGCTTGATATTCTTTTACTTTTTCCTGCTTTTCGTGAGGCAGTACATTGGCGATATAACCGTCCATTCCCAACTGCTTTGATACGGCTGCCGCAATTTTTTCATTGTCGCCTGTAAGCAGAATGGATTTGATGTTCATTTTTCTTAACTCGTCAATGGCTTCTTGCGAACCCTTACGGATACTGTCTGCCAACGTGATAATCCCTATTACTTCACCGTCAATAAAAACATAATTGACTGTTTCAATGCTTTGATTGATTTCTTTTGGCGTTTCAGGCTCTGTAAGATTGTTTTGTTTGAAATAATTAGGTCCTGCCGCTACTATTTCCTTTCCGTTCACTACTGCTTTTACACCTATACCTGCCATATAGCTGAAATTCTCTGACTTCCATAGTTCAAGGTTTCTTTCTTTTAGAGTTTTCAAAATACCTTTCGCAATGTGGTGTTCGGAATATTGTTGAACGGCTGCTGCATATTGTATTATTTCATCGGCTGCATATTTATCGGTTAATGGAATAACCTTTTCAACAGCGTGAGAACCTTGGGTAAGCGTTCCTGTTTTGTCAAAAATAATGGTGGATAAGTTGCGTGTGGTCTCAAATGCGGTACGATTGCGAATAAGCAAACCATTGGTTGCCGAAAGCGTTGTAGAAATGGCAACCACCAACGGAATAGCCACACCCAAAGCGTGTGGACAAGCCGTAACCATTACCGTAACCATTCTTTCCAATGCAAAAGCAATATCTCCGCTACTGCCAAACCAATAAATAAAGGTGCTTACGCCTACTGCAATGGCAATATAAGTAAGCCATTTGGCTACTTTATCGGCAAGGTTTTGCGTATTGGATTTTGCTTCCTGTGCATCCTGAACCAAATTGATAACCTTATTGAGGTAACTGTCTTTGCCCACTCCGGTTGCCGTAACCCGTAAAGCACCTTCGCCATTGATAGAACCTGCAATTACTTTTCCGTCCTTTTCTTTCTTCACCGGAACACTTTCGCCTGTAAGCATACTTTCGTTTACATACGAAACGCCATCTATAATTAGTCCGTCAGCAGGAATTTTTTCACCGGGTTTGATGATAATGGTTTCACCGTTTTTTAGGTCTTCGAGTTTTATTTTCAAAGCTTCTCCGTGTCGTTCCACAGTAACATCGTTTGGTAACAGAGCGACCAAAGACTGCAAGGCTTTTGAAGCTGCCATAGTAGAACGCATTTCCAGCCAATGCCCCAAAAGCATAATCACGATAAGGGTTGCCAATTCCCAAAAGAAATCCATACCTTTCAATCCCAGTGCCACGGCTACAGAATATACATAAGCGACAGTAATAGCGATGGCTACCAAGGTCATCATTCCGATGGCTTTGGCTTTGATTTCGCCCACCATTCCTTTCAGGAAAGGCATTCCGCCATAGATGTAAATAATAGTTCCCAATGTCAGCAGTACATATTTATCTCCCGGAAAAGCGATAGTAAAACCGAACCAATGCTGTATCATTTCCGATAAGAGCAAAATGGGAACGGTAATAATTAAACTTACCCAAAAACGTTTCAGGAAATCGTGGGTATGATGTCCTTCGTGTTTGTCGTAGCCACTATCGGAATGATGATTATGGTTTTCACTATGATGCGAATGTTCTTTATGTTCGTGATGTTGGTGTTCGTGATGGCTGTGAACTTCTTTTTTTGCTCCACCCATCGGAACTAAATCCATTCCGCAAAGCGGACATTTCCCCGGTTCGTCCTTCATCACCTGCGGGTGCATCGGACAAGTATATTTTTTCATAAGAGAGATTTTAAAAGTTATGTTTTACTTAATTTTTTTGCCATCTCATGGGTCATTTCTTCGGCATAAGTACCATAGGCATCAACAAGTACCCCTTTGTTCTTACCGTCAGTGGACGATATGGCATAAATCACGGCATTGTTATCAGGACTGCTGTCGAGGCTTTCAAAACGATGTGTTTCTACCACCGTAAAATCTTCCGGCTTTAGTTTAAGGCTCTTTGATGCGCAGTACAGACAGTCTGGCAACAGACTAAAATCCATATCGTACCCCCGTTGTTTTAGGTCTTTAAGAGCCTGCACCATATCATTGTACTGTACCATAGCTTTCAGACTTATTGTTTGATGGTTTCAACAGTACTGCCACAGGTAAGCATTTGTGCGCCGTAAAATGGATTTTTAATTGCATTCTCTTTGCTTAACCAGTTTGCCCCGCCATTGTACATAGGACAATGTTGGTAATAAACGGGGACATCCTGCTTGGATACTTTAGTCAGTACGTATATATTGCCCGAGAGTGTAGCAAAAGCATTTCTCTGTTTTGCAACATCTTTTGATTTTGAAATACTTTCTGCATTAGCTGCTAAGTCTTGCATTACTTTCATCCAAACAGTATGCTCTTCTGCCGATAGCTTACTCATATTAACTGCTTTAATAGATGCTGACAATTCAGCAGCTTTGGCGGATGCGGTTGCCGCATCTGTTTTTATCAAAGCATCTTTCACTGAAAAGTAGCTGTCAAGTACAGGTTTTAACTGTGATTGATTTTGAGTTGCATCCTTGTTACCTTGTGCTGTCATTTCACTATGGTTGTGATTGCTATGTCCGGCGTTCATATCCATTCCTGCCTCTTTGTTTTTGGCAACCGTCTTTAAAGGTCTATCATACTGGCAGCAGCCAGCCAGTTTTGCATATACATCATCTGGCGCACGGAACTTCTCACTGTCATAACCAGCCAAAGCGATACGTTTTAGGATTTCGTCCTGATTTGTTTTGTTGCCGTCATAAGTGAGCGTAGCCATCTTGGTATCTTTGTTCCAATCCACACTGGCTACCTTTTTTACGTTACCTGCTTTTTCGATAGTGGTTTTGCATAAATCACAATTACCATAAATTTTTACGGTTTCTGTTTTCGCATTTTTTATCTGTGCGAAGCTATTTATTGATGATAGTAATACAGCGATTACCATCACTATTTTTGATAATGGTTTCATAATAATTACATTTTAGGAAATGGGGCATTAGCAAACCATTTCTGTTTGGAAATTTTAAATAAATGCTACAAATAGGGAGTTTACAAAAGCCGGAGCAGCTTTTGACAAGACACACCTATGGCTGTTAAGCCATAGTTTTAGCTTATTTTAGGTGGTAGCCAAATAGAGAAAAAACCCGAAGAACAATAGGCTTCTTTGAAACCGAATTTTTGCTTCTTGTCTGCTGCAAATTGATTTTTTGCTTTTAATTCGATTGCGAGAGGTAAACTTAAAGAAGTTGTTGAAGCAGCGCATCTGCAAGAGCTATGTTTACAATTGCCCCCGCAACCGTTGCTGTCTTTGCATTTTTTGCAGGATTTACCCTTGCAACTGCTGTGTTTTGATTTTTTGGATTTCTCTTTTGAGCAGGAAGACTGCTCGGTTTGTGTTGATTTTTTGGAACAAGCATAACTCTGATTGGGCATCAGGAAGAAACCCAAAAAGAAAAGTATTAAAATGCTTATATGTATTTTCAAATTTTTCAACGCCACAAAGTTACAAATAAGATTAGCTTTTTTATCGTTTTTTTTGCTATGTAAACAAAAATTACTACCTCCGCAATAGTCTTTCAGTCTTTTTTTTAATTGATAAAATACCCTTTCCTGAAAACCTACCTTTATGAAAGTTCGGTCAGAAAAGGGCATTTTAAAAGGCTTTGGGCTTACGTGTTCAAAGGTTCTATTTTGAAGCCTGCCTTTTGTATGGTCGATATTACTTCCTGCTCGGTAATGCCCTCGGACTTCACCGTAAGTACCTTGTCCTTATTGTTGGTGTCCACTTCCCAATGGCAGATGCCTTCCGCATTGTCCAGGTGTGGTTTTACAGATGCTATACAGCCGCCGCAATTAATGTTTGTCTTGAATTGAAATTGTTTATTTTCCATTGCTAATAAATTTTAGAGTTATTGATACTGCAAATTTCAGTGCTATTTGGTTCAGAATTATTGTGTTATTTCTTATTTGATTTGTGATTTTTACTGTTTTACTTCTTCCACTTCAACCGCAGGCTGTTACTTACCACGCTTACGCTGCTCAATGCCATTGCTGCGCCCGCAATCATCGGGTTTAGCAAGAAGCCGTTAATTGGGTAAAGGATGCCCGCTGCCACCGGAATACCGATTAGGTTGTAAATAAACGCCCAAAACAGGTTTTGCTTAATGGTGGCTACGGTCTGTTTTGACAAACGTATTGCCTGTGGTATCTTGGTAAGGTCTGATGAAATGATGGTCATTTTGGCTACGTCCATTGCGATGTCCGAACCTTTGCCCATTGCGATACTTACATCGGCTGTTGCCAATGCAGTGCTATCGTTAATACCATCACCTACCATTGCCACTACTTTGCCTTTGCTTTGTAGCTCTTTCACAAAATCGGCTTTATGCTGTGGCAATACCTCGGCTCTGTAATGCTTAATGCCAGTATGCTCTGAAATGGCTTTGGCGGTCGCTTCATTATCTCCAGTCAGCATATACAGGTCAATATCCATATCCTGCATTTCCCTGATAGCTTGTACCGAAGTTTCTTTAATCTTATCGGAGATAGCAATTACAGAAAGAGCTTGTTTGCTGTTTGCAAACCAAATAACGGTTTGGGATTGTTTGACCCATTCTTCGGCTTTGTTTTGTAATTCGTCGGCAATAGTAATGTTGTTTTCTGCCAATAGCTTTTTATTGCCTACATAATAGGTTTCGTTGTTATGGTCTGCTTTTGCGCCTTTACCTGTAATGCTATCGAACAATGATAAAGTTGCGCTTCCTGCTCCGTTCAAATGTTTTACTACTGCTTCCGCTAATGGATGTTCCGATTGCTTTTCGATGCTTAATAAAATATTTTTGGTCGTATCGTCATTATTCAGCCAAGCAATATCTGTTACCTGTGGTCGTCCCTCGGTAATGGTTCCGGTTTTATCCAATACAATTGCGTTTACCTTTTTAGCCAGTTCAAGGCTTTCCGCATCCTTAATCAAAATACCGTTTTCAGCACCTTTGCCAACGCCTACCATAATAGCGGTCGGGGTCGCTAAGCCTAAAGCGCAGGGACAGGCTATAACCAATACCGTAACGGCTGCCAACAAGCCTTGCACAACTCCGTTTTCGCCTCCTAATACCAACCATAAGATAAATGTAAGGATAGCAATACCCATTACTACCGGAACAAAAATACCTGCAATCTTATCTACCAATTTCTGTACTGGAGCTTTGCTTCCCTGCGCATCCTGTACCATTTTGATGATTTGTGCAAGCATAGTTTCTTTGCCAACTTTCACCGCTTTGAATTGAAAGCTGCCTTTTTGGTTAATCGTTCCGGCAAATACCTTTTCATTTTCCTTTTTCAAAACAGGCACAGGTTCGCCGCTTAGCATACTTTCGTCAACATAGGAATTACCTGATGTTAACATACCGTCCACTGCAATTTTTTCTCCCGGTTTTACAAGGATTATATCGCCTGCGTTTACATCTTCAATGGCTTTTTGTCTTTCTGTGCCGTCAGCTTCTATCACAATAACCGTTTTTGGCTGTAAGCCCATTAGCTTTTTGATGGCTGAAGATGTATTGCCTTTGGCTCTTTCCTCTAACAGTTTCCCCAAGAGGATAAATGCGATAATTACGGCAGCGGCTTCAAAATAAACGTGGGCGTGTAGCCCTCTTTGATGCCAAAAGTCTGCAAATAACATATTGAATACACTGAACAGGTAAGCAATACCTGTACTTAATGCAACCAATGTATCCATATTGGCAGAACGAAGTTTTGCCTGCTTCCACGCATTGATAAAAAAGTCTTTTCCTAACCAGACAAGTACCGGAGTTGAGAAAAGCCACATTATCAGGTTTGCATAAGGCATATCCATAAAGAACATACCGATTACCACCACAGGCAAGGAGAGGATGATTGCCCAAATGGTTTTGTTTTTGAGTTTCCTGAATTTTTCAGTGTGGATAGCTTCTAACGTTTCCTGCTGTGTGGTTTCGTCTTCAATCAATAAGTCATAACCAACTCCTTGTACTGCTTTTTGCAGCGTGGAAGCATTGGTTATATTCGGCAGATATTCTACCGTAAGATTGCCCGTTGCAAAATTCACAGAAGCATTAACTACTCCCGGTTGGTATTTTACAATGCTTTCGGCACTACCTGCACAAGATGCACAGGTCATACCCAATACAGGAAAAGCATTTTTAACCGTAGGAACTCCGTAGCCTAAATCTTTAATTGCCTTAACCGCTTCGCCTATTGCTTCATCGCTATCTACTGTAATAGCTGCCCTGCGGTTATTTAGCTCTACTTTTTGGGTTTCTACGCCTTTTACTTGTGCCAACCCTTTTTCAACGATTAATGCACAATGTTCGCTTTCTACATCCTCCAATGGAATGTATTTTGTTTCTTTATTATTAGTTGCCATATTCTGCTTGCTTTGATTAACAATGCAAAATTGGCTATTATATCAACGGGTGCTATTGTGAAATTTTGGAATTGATTTGTAAAATTTATTTACACTTTATCCAACGGCTTTCTCTTATCCTCTTTAATCTGTTTAAAATGGCTCGGTGTTAGCCCGGTAACTTTTTTGAACTGATTGCTTAAATATGCTACACTCGAATAGTTCAAACGAAAAGCAATTTCACTCAAAGACAGCTCATCATATACCAACAGTTCTTTTACTTTTTCAACCTTTTGGGCAATAAAGTATTTTTCAATAGTTGTACCATCTACCTCTGAAAACAGATTGGACAGGTAATTATAATCGTGATGCAATTTATTACTCAATACATCTGAAAGATTGGTTTTTATATCATTATCCTGATGATGCACCAGGTCAATGATAGTGTTCTTTATCTTCTCTATTAACCTTCCTTTTTTATCGTCAATTATCTCAAATCCCAATGGCTCTAAAGTTTTTACCAAAGCATCTTTTTTTGCAGGGGTTATCTCTTGGGCTAAGGTTACTTCGCCCAATTTTATATTCTTAATGCCTAAACCGAGTTTTTCTAATTCATTTTGCACCACCATAATGCAGCGGTTGCAAACCATATTTTTTATAAAGAGTGTATTCATATTTATTTACTGCCCGCATTTTGTATTTAATATAAAAGCAATAAACAAATTTACGATTTAAGTTTAATTACTCTGACTTCTTGCCAAGAGGAATAAAGGCTGTGTACATATATGCTTACTGTTTTTCATCTTGTTCGTCCATTTTCTTTATCAGTGCTTCACACAGGCTGTCAAGGAATTTCGTTCGATTTATCTTACGGGCTTTGAGTTCCATAAACGTGTGGTAAAAGTCGCCCAACTCAATATTAAAGGCATCTTCAAATGCTTTGGCAATTAATTTTATGTCTGTATTCCCACCGTTAAATACACCGTGAGCGTATAGTGCATAAATGAGTTCCGTCAGTGCTGTTTTGCTTGCCGTCCATTTCAGCGAATTGTCTGAACCTTTTTTTTCATTGATGTTATTCAGCCTGTCCTCTAAATAAACTTGTATCAGGTCATTGGCAATTATCTTGGCAACCTTATAATCGTGTGAAGTAGAAAAACGATGGTCTGCTTCAAAATAAAAAGTGTCCAACCACAGCCTTATATCGTGTTTTCCCCGCACAAAAAATTTCTCATCAATGAAAGAATTATTGCTGCGATAATACTTGTAAAAATCAAGGTTGTTATCAAAGAATTTTTTGAGCTTGTTTATTTCTTTGTTCAGAAATTTTTTAACCTGTTTTTCTCCATAAGGTTTTTTTGTTTCTATTTTATAAATGGCATTATAATAAATTAGCTTTGAAACAATAACAGGTTTCTGATACTTGAAAAAATGGATTTCTTCTTCCATATTCTTGAAGTCATTTTTCAGCACAAACTCTTTTAAGTCTGCAAGGCTTTGAATGATAAGCTGTATAACCGCTTCTATTCTTTTTATGGGGCAGTCAGTTTCAATCTCCAGTTCAGTGATTGTTATTTCCAGCTTATATAGTGTTTCCTTGAAAAATCTATCCATCCAGTTGCCTTTGTATATTAATCTTTGGATTACTCATAGAATAGTCTAAATCTGTTTCATCTATGCATTACCGAGTTCTCCACTTGTCATTTCAATATATCGTGATTATTGAATAGAAGTGGTCAAGTATTTTCTAAAATCAAACAAATCATTTTAGGGCTGTTCTTTGTAACTGCAATTTGTTTGAAGAAAATGGAATAATATACTTTGTTTGGCTTAATCGTTATACACATTTCTATTTATTCTTGTAATCATAAACAAGTACATACCGTTTTGAATAATAGGGAAAACGGTATGTTTAGCTTTAACATAACCAGCAAATTCAAGTCTGATAGGTCATAAGGTTTCTTAATTCCTATTTTGATACTCGTTTGATTGGTTGCAACAATAATATTGAGTTATGTCAATCATTTATTCATCATAATGTCGTATTTTTTTGGGTTTATATCCCATATTTGTTAGTATATTGGCGAGTTCCTTTTCATCAGTTACAGATGGATTATATTTAACGGTAACCAATTTTTTCATTACTTTTATTTTTACATCTTCCACACCATTGATTTCTTTTAAAATCTCTGTTATTTTTTCTGTGCACCCTTGACAAACAATATTTTCAATTGCAAATGATACTTCTTTTATACTGTTCTTTTCCTGTATTAAAAAGTCATAAATTTTATTAATTTCTTTCATTTTATCGGTTAATTCATAAAGTCCCAAATCGGGAAATTGCTCTCTAATAATTGCTATTTTTTCTTCTTGTCCACAATTGCCTGGGCAAGTTTCTAATGCCTGGGCAATTTTCATTGCTAATGCTTTTCTAAAAACTTCATCCAATAGTAAGTTTTGAGCTTTTTCAAACCCTTTGATGACTGCTTTAAATTGATTTAAAATTTGAGTAGGGTCATCACTTTCGTCAAGCATTTTGACAATACCTTCAATCTGACCCCTGATATTATTCAGGCGGTCTCTAAGCTCTTTTGTTAAAAATCGTGGCAACATGCGTTAGAATTTTTATTATTTTTCTATCCCTGTAAATCAAAAAACACTCTTACATAATAATAGCAGACATACAGTAAAGCGAGACCGCTAACTATTTGAATACTTCTTCTCAACCAGGTAAGTTGAGCAAACTTTGTCACAGCACCTGCAAAAGCACTTACAATCAAGAAAGGCAAACCTCTCCCCATACCAAAAGCCGCTGCAAGTACAAATCCGTATACAGGATTTGTACTTGCAGCGGCTACCGAAAGTAGTAATAATAAAGGAGCCGCAGATGTTCCTAAGCTAAAAACTAGCCCATAAACAAAAGATCCCCCGACTCCTGGCTTGCGTATGGAAGCTAGCTTTGTTACATTCATTCTTGGACCATAAAATGCAAATACAGCAGCCAAAACTGAAATTAAAGCCATTGCTAAGGCCCAGTACTGACCAAATTCTTCAGTTAGAAAAACACCCAATTTACCAGCTACGGTTATTGATTATTACAAGTTGAAAATACCAA
>VFQN01006945.1_pt1 | contig 12513 bp, 15 predicted proteins | sample 3512371 | NCBI WGS metagenome assembly VFQN01 (sample SAMN10412370, study PRJNA504923) | tailings metagenome | isolation source: Replicate 2 from Balatoc abandoned mine | place: Philippines: Itogon, Benguet | collected 2017-08-28
CCGAATGGACCCAAACGCTTCAGCCAGCGTATATACATGCACAATATGTGACCGCATGGTCGCTGGTCACGGGCGTGGACGGTGCGCTGGCTGGGAGGGTGTGGAGTGCAGGGGAGCTCCCCTAGTGGAGAGGGCGTCACGGTGCGGGTAACCGTGCGCAGACCATGGACAGCAGGACTTCAAGCTCTTATGTTGAGCATAAAAAGTTGCTTGAGAAGAGTGCACGACCAGAGCATTGGAAGCGTGGAAGCGTTGCCGCACTTCCCTTCAAATGCATTGACCCCCGCATACTTGAGATGATGGTGGTCCTGCTGCAGTGGAACCAATGAATCTACAAAGCCATACAGCAAAGTTATGCATTAAAGTTCGCCACTGCTGGATAGTTGACTCTGAACGAGCCGCTGCGGCTACACAAAAAGCTTCCGTACAAGGGAGTTACCGGTGACAGCTGGCCTCCCCCGCCCGTGCAATTGCCTTTGCTGGCGTCCTGCGGCAGGCTATGCACTCAGCCGCCATAATTATTTACAAGTATTATAGACCTGGTAAAAGCATAATAAATGCTTCTACCCGCAGGCCAGTCCTGTGCTGTCCACCGTACAGCATCCCGGGCGGACAGGCAGGCAGGTGTTCCTGCCGTGGCCCCACGCGGCACCATTTAGAGCAGGCGACGACCAAACGGCAACACAGTGTAGATCATACGGGACACAGTGCTCAATAAAACGTATGCATCTGCATGCAAGGAATGCAATACAAGTTAATGTGAATGATAGGGCACGGCAGGCGTGGTGTGGAGGTAGCATTACTCCAGCATGGTGTCATACTGTGTCTGTTACGCGCAACTGTTAGGCTGGTGTGTCGGGCCCTAGCGCCAAAGACCGCTCCCAGTGCCTTCAGGAACAGGCTGCCTTCGCCTGCCTTCAAGTACAACAATCCGACGTAGGCATAGGATAGGCACAAAGATAGAAATCCTGACACTGTACTTGCGCCAACCGAGCAACACTCGCCCCATCCATCATCTTGATGCATGTGAGGGCGAAACCACACCAAGTCTAGCGCGGCTCACGGCGGGCCGCTTCTACTTCTCGCCCACAGGTATGAGACGCATCCTGCAAGCGTGAGCACGCACGGTGTGGTCATGCGCGTGCCGCGGGGCAACCGCCACAGCCGGCTTTTCCTTTTCAGCTTAGTATCCCAGCGCGTCAGCTTCAGCGACAGTGACCTTGGTCCCCGACATGCCACTCTCCGGCTTGCCTCGCCTCGCACCTTTCTGCTTGCTACTCCTATATGTCTTGTATCGTATAAGGCTCACTTGCCTACATCCCGCACCGCATCTGCTACACACCAAGTCCAGCGCTTATGGCAACCTCCTCACACGGCCCGCTACAAACGCGAGCCAGCATCCTCGCCCTCCTCCTCACTCCCGCTTTCCACCGGTATAACGTGTGTAGCTGCAACAGCCTCGCTCACCATTTCGTGCCCCATGAGCCAGCCACCCACCTGCCCCGCATGCTCCGGCCCCACCGCCCCCGGGCTGCTGCACACCCCCGCAACCGGGTACCCACCAACCGAATGCGACCTGGGCCCCCGGTCACCTCCCGTGCTCGGAGGCGACCCCAGTGCCACCTGCCCAGCCTCACTGGAAGGCTGCGGCACGGGTTCGCCTTTACTAGCTTGCAGCGACTCCCCTTCCTCATCCAGCACCTCCCAGCCATCTGGGTATGACCCGCACCGCATGGGCGCCTTGTCTGTGTCCCCAAATAACTGCTGCTGCAGCAGCAGCAGCAGCTGCTGCTCCTGCTGTGGCGGCTGCAGTGGCAATGACGCCTGCGGGAGCTGCACCACCTGCTGAAGGCCCGGCCGTGCGGTGCGGGGTGGCTGCGGCCCGTCCCCGCCGCTCGAGGAAACCCGGGCGGGCGGCTGAGGCGGCAGGCTGGGCGCTGCGGCACGGTGCGTCAGGGGCGCCCCCGTTGCGCGGGAGGCGGGCGGGTACAGCCGCTCGGGCTTCGCCGCGGCAGCTTGCTCGCTGCTGGCTGCAGTGCTGATGTCCGCGCTGTTGCTGCTGCTGTTGCCACGTGCGGGCTGCGCTGCCGCGCCCTCGTCCTTCACTGCTGCCGCAATGCTGCTGTGCAACAGCAGCTCCTGGCCGCCGGCTGCCGTCCCGCTCCTTTCAGTCTCGGCATGGGCTGGCGGCCCGTCAGGAGGCTCAGCTAACGGCACCCCTGGCGTCGCCTGGTCGGCGAGGTTATGGTGGCTGGCTTTAACGTCGCCTGCGAGCGAGCAGGGCGCGGTTGGCACAACCTCCACAGGTGCAGACGTGCCAGCGCTGCTGCCATGGGAGCTGTCACCCTCATGCTGGGCCGCTCCGCCTGGCTCAACCTCACCGGGCAAACCGCATGCCTCACCGCATGCACCGCATGCCTCGAGTTCGCACGGTATCCGCCCAGCCTCCTGCGGCTCGCCGCTAGCTGTGAGGAGCACCCCTGCTGCCGCCCCCGCTGCCGCAGCTTCTGCTTCCAAAGAAGGAAGGCCAACACCTGCCAGCACAGCAGCCTCCTGGGGCACGGGATGCACCCCTGCACTGAAGTCGGCATGCAGCTCCTCCATGTCATGGAGCGGGGCCAGCGTCGAGAGCTCCCCTTCCAGTGCCTCCCCTAGCCCCAGCCCCACCTCCAGCTCTACCCAGCTGCAAGCCGCCCCATCCCACAGCTCCCCAGCATCCTCCACCCCGTCCACACCCCCTATGCTGCCACGCCCTGCTGCCCCAGCTTGCCCAGCGCCTTGCACGTGGGGGTGGCGCCCATCCCCTGCAAGCGCCTCTGCTGCCAAGGTGCCCTCCGCGCGCGTCTCCTTGCCCTCCACCGCCGGCGCCGCGTCCCCACTAGGCCCGCCCACTGCTGCCACTGCGTCAGCGCAAGCGGCCGCAGCCGCTGCTCCACCATCGCCACCGCCACTACCCACACCAGCAGCTGCAGCAGGAGCAGCTGCAGCAGGTGCAGGCTGCTCCGCAAGCGCCTCAAGCGCGGCCACCGCCACAGGCCTCAGGGAGCGTTCGCCCTCAGTCCCCAATTGTAGCAGCTGCGCTGGTGGCGCGTCCGGGAGCGTGTACGGGTGGTCGAAGTGGGTGTACGGCTGGTGTTCGCCGTACAGCGGTTGGTCGGAGAAGCCGTACCCGTAGCCGTCTGCGTCCTCCGCTTCGCTGAGGCCGTACGCGCCCCCGGACTGTTGCTGCTGCTGCTCCGTGGTGTACGCCAAGAGTTCCTGTGAAACGTCACAAACAAGGATTTGCTTCAGGGCTGCAGCCGACATGTCACTGTGCAACACAATAATCATCACGCTCGGGCGTTTGACGACTCCCCAGCCGCAATCGCGGCCCCTCCTTTTTGTATACGCGCAAACCTATGGTATGGGCTTGCACCCCCGCCGCTCACGTGCCGGGCGCTCAGTGCCAGCCCCTCCTGCCCGGGTCCGCACCTCACACCCTGTATCCCAGTTACTCCCGTGCTGCAGCCACCCACGTACAGGCCGTTCAGATACCCCCGCCTATCCTCCTTAAAGCGTCCAGGTGCCAACCCCTCCTCCTACCAAAAGCCTGCATTTTCCAGTCCCACAACCCAGTAAAACCATAACCAACACACCACAATAACTCACGTGCAGGGCGTTGAGGTGGCGCACCAACTGGTCGTTTTCCTGCGCCAGGCGGGCTTTTTCGGCGAGAGCAGCCTGCAGCTGCGCCGCAAGCGTCGCCTCCACCAGCTCGTCCCCGCGCACATGTGTATTAGCGTGCTGCTGGGGTGTGGAGCCGGCCGCAGGCGGGTGCTGTCCAGGCTGCTGCGGCTGGGAGGCAAGTCCTGGAGACAGCAAGTGGCCGGGGGTGCTGGGCGTTGTGGGGCGGTGCTGCGGCGTGTGATGCGAGGGTGAAGCAGCAGTGGGGACCAACGCGTGCGGGGGTAACGGAGGGAGCAGGATGGCAGAGTATGTCCCAGCAGGGCTGCTGCCGAAGCTACCCCGCCGGCTGTGCATGCTGCCGCCACCGAGGCTGCTGCGGCGGCTGTGGGCGCCAGGGGTGGCTGCGGCCGCTGCCGCTGCTAATGCAGCTGCTGTGGCGGCAGCGAGTGCGGGGTTGCCGTAGCTGCCGCGGCAGCTGTGGCACGGCCGGCCGCCCCCTAGGGTGGCGGCGCCGCTTCCGCCCGCTTCCGCTGCAATTGGCATGAGCTGTGGCAATTGGAGGGTTTGCGGGTGTGGGTGGAGGCCAGGCAGGCTGGGCGGACGGGGAGGCGTGACGGTTGTTGCGCTGGTGCTTGCGTGTGGCAGGTGTGACGCCGGGCTGCTCCAAGTGGCGCCGCTCGGTCCGCCCGCGGCGGGTGTTGCTGCAGCCATGCAATGGGCTGCCGCCCCGTGGCCGCTAGTCAGCAGCCACTGCAGTCTGGCGTTCTCCTGTGGGTCCGATCGGCGCAAGGAGCACGACGGTAGGACAATTACCAGTCCGTGCTTTTCAATGCCGGTTCAGGAGCGGGCTGCGACCTGGCCCACACTGCAGCGCCACCGCGCACACCGGTATCGCAGCTTCGCCTTGCGCCACCTAGCTCACACGTAAGAAGCCCATAGCCCCGCCGCAAATGAACTATCAGCAGTATGGCTCCCTCGTCCCGCAGTAACCCTGTCCCACCTGCTCCAGCTCCTCGCACCGCCTCCTGCTGGCGGCCAGCTCGCCACCCAGCGCCGCCAGCTCCGAGCGCGCAGCGGCCAGCTCCTGCCGCAGCCCCGACACCTCGTCCACGTGCGCTCCCGGGCCCTCTACCTCGCCCTCTGCTGCACCTGCGGGCGTCGCCGGGCCAGCTGTGGAACCCTGCGCATGCGAGGCCGCTGCAGTAGCACCGCTCGAGCGGCCGGTGCCAGGCTCTGCGCCGACTGCTCCTCCACCCCGTGCCTCCGCCGCTGAATCCACCGTTGCAGGTGCGGCAGCATCCTGTGCGGCACTTGCTGCCGGCCCCATCCCTTCGCCTGCACCAGGAGTCGTAGCATCCGCAGCAGCCACCGCAGGTGTGTCCACGGCTGTGCTTGGCGGAGCACCAGCTGCCGCATCGGCGGTTGGCGCTTGGGGTGCAGGCGCGCCGCTGGCACCATGCTCCTGCTGGTGCTTCTGCTTCTGTGCCGGCCGGATGACGATCCGCCTGCCGCCACCGCCGCCGCTGCGCGTCTTCTTGACGCCAGCTGCTGCCCCGCCAACCCCCGCAGCAGGCGCTGCTGCCGCGGCATCCCCGCCGCCGCTTGTCGCACCTCCTGCCCCTGCCGCCACCTCTGGCCCTGTCGCTGTCGCGACGAACTTGCCAATGCCCCCACCTGCGTCCTCCTTTGATGCTGAAGCGCCAGTAGTGCTGCTTCGGGCCCCTGCCCCTGCCTTTGCCGCTGCTGCAGCCAGCCCCGCTGTAAGCCCCGACACCTGGACAGTGCGCTGGGCAGATGGCGAAGCATTGCGCTTGGAGCCGCCCTCCCGTACGGCGCTCCCCACTCCCTTGCCCTTGCTCCCAGCATCGTCTCCGGCGCCCCATCCCCAATCGTCCTCGTCGCTCCCTCCTGACACGCCCCACCCGTCGCTCGCCCTTCCCTGCCGCCCTTGGGAACCTTTGCCAGCACCACCCTTGGGTATTGAACCGCCACCGGCTGAGCCCGTCATCTTGCCACGTGCCGCAACCCCTGCAGCTGCCGGCTTAGCTCCCCTTGCATCGCTCTGGCTCCCGGGTCCCAGCGCCGCCGGCGCTCCGCCACCGACCAGCTGGCCATGGTAAGACACAGAACCTGTAACGCTTTGAGCGGAGTGGAGCAAGGACTGCTGCTGCGGCTGCCCACGCTGCCAATCGAGCGACGCACGTTGCTGCAGCCGTTGTCCCAAGCTGCCAGCAGCCGGCCCGCCCTCCCCCAACCCCCCAACTCCGCTGCCTCGCCTGCCCACGGCATCCACCGACCCAGCCACACGGCTCCTGGCGCTGCCGCCGCTCACCCGTGCCTTGCGCCCAACCGGTATCGCTTCGCTAGGGGTCGCAGTCCCCCGGCCTGCGGCGGGGCTGGGGCCGGGGCTACTGATGCCCCCGTCCTTGCTGCTGCGTCCGCCAGGGCCCGACAACCGGCCTTTGAAGCCACCGGCGGGGCCCTCATCTGGGTCTTCTTGGTTGTCATCCTCGTCATCACCGTTGAATATGTTGTCAAAGTCCTTGTCCAGGCGGTGCAGCAGGTTGGTGGCGTGCTGCCCCAAAGAGGTGAAGCCGGAGAACATCTGGCGAGGAGAAAAGGCGGCATGGATACGCGCAGAGCAGGGTTGACGTGACAGCCAAGCTCAAGCTACGACGGCGCAGGGCACAGCCGGCGTAGGCCGTGGCACTCAGGGGATGCAGTGCCTTCGGAAGACTGGACCGGCAGCCCTCGTTTCCTGGCGTTGCCTTGTGCAGCACACGGCGTTCGGCACACAACGGCCATGGTGGTAACAACGGCCATCCTGCGACTCACCGCGCCGAACAGTCCGCCTCGGCCGGTGGGCGACCCCACGAGGCTGTTGGCCGGGGCTGCGTCCCCAAGGCGCCGGGAGGTCGACCATGGCACGCCGGGGCTCGCCTGCTCCTGCGCGTCCCACACCCGACCGCCCCCGGCCCGTCCCCGCCCCCTGGCGCTGCTGCCGCCCGCACCATCGCCATCGCCGGCTCCGCCGTTGCCGCTGACACGCCTCCGAGGCGGCGGCGTGGATAGCCCCATACCAAAGGCGCTATTGAACGGAAAGGGTGACTCGTCTGCCGCTGCCTCTCGGCCGGACCCGGCTGGGCGACCGCCACGCGCCTCGGGCGAGTGGGGTCTGGAACCCCTGCCAAGGCCTGTGAACAAGCCACTGCTAGGGCCCGCACCCCACACGGCTGCCTTGCCGCCCCCACCGCCACCATTGCCGCCATGCTGCTGGACCGTGGTGGGGGCTGCTGGGGTGGCTGCCACTGAGGAAGCGGACGAACTGAGGGATGGCTCTGGGGAGATGTCGGGGAGGAACAGCTCCGTCACGCCCCCCACGACGATGCTGGACAACTCTGCCAGAGTTCCAATGATGCCTGCGCCTGCGTCATCCTCCGTGTCCTCAGTGTAGGTGTGGTCGTCTGCATCTGAGTCATCCGCTGTCCTGCTGCGCGCACTGATGCCCCCAGGCTCGGCATCAGACAGGCCGCCTGCACACAGGGTACAAAGTATTCTTTTCTTCGAGCTGCTTCAGCGGGGGAGCCATGAAAGCCCCCAACAAGGGGGCGCTAGTCACTGCTGCATTATCACGGTGCGCAGTGTGTCGAGGTGGAATGGGTGCAAGCTACGCCAAGCTCAAGCCAGTGGTGTCGTCCCTCCCACACAGTGCAGGGAGGGCCCGAACGACAGCTCACAAGCGCCCACCCAAATAACCGTCAGGGCACAGAAGTATTCTGCTTACCTTCCGTAGTGTACTCGTGGTACTCCATGGCCTATCTCGCAGCTGCTCGAGTGTTTGAGTTGAGCAATTGGCGTTTCCAAGCCTTGCACAGCGCCTTGCTATGCATATCGACGTCTATCCACTTTATGTCGTTGTAATATGAGGCAAACCTATAGCCCTGCGTCCTGGCCTTGAGGCACAGTAGGCAGCAGGGTTTAAAGGTGGCCACGACACTGGAGAGGTTCGACCCTGCCTAAGGACAACGTAACAAGCTGTAGATATCTTAAGCAAAAACCTCATACATGGCCTGCCGCTAACACGACTTGCTCTTGACCTGCTATGACTTGCTCTTGACTAGGATTCTTGGTCCAATCCACGTGTCTGTCTTCAAACAATAATGTAAAGCTACAAGCGACCGCAGTTGCTGCACATCCGCACAGTGTATGCGTTGACAAAGGCCGTGTTGGTTGACGGTTGTGCCGCTTGCTCACTCCTGTGCAATTGCGCGTTGTGTGAGCTTGGTGAGCGCATCAGCTGTATAAGCCAACCGCGACAGCTGGGGAGTCCTAAAAGAAGAACGCGTCGGCTGCTACCTCGTGCGCGCCCCGTTCCCTGTGTCCCCTCCTTATGCAACCCATATTAGCAGACTGCAAGCACCGTTGTACGTAGCAATTTATAGCGCAAGGGTGTACTGCTCCTCTCGGCAGGGCGGTAAGGTAGCATGGCCGGACTTCTAAACGCAAACCTGCCATCTAGCGACGAGGAGGACGACGACTACAACCCCTTGGCAGATGACACGGCAGAACGCGAGGATCGACCGGCGCAGGCGCAGCAACCGAAGCGCAGGTCCAACAAGCGCCGGTGAGAGGGGGGAGCGAGTGCACACCCAATTCCACAACCAAGCAGGCCTCCTGGGCATAGGTTACAAAGAGACCGACAAACGAACAATCGTGACAAGTCTGTACCCTCGTTGTGGATCAGCTGCTTATTAGCGCAGCGTCGGTGAGCTCTCCTGAGCTGGTGCAGCAGCAGGGGCACTGAAGGCTGAACCTTTACCCCGTCGGTGCCCCGGTGTCTTTGCCCAGCGTGGCCGTCGCCAGCTGGGATACATACCATGCATGCGACTGCTCCTGCACTCAGCACCACGATGCTGCGCGCCGCACCTGGGGGCGCAGCTCTCACCGTCAACCGCAAACTACTGCCGTACCTTTACGGCCGCCTCGGGCGGCTGGGTCCCCGCCAACAGTACCCCTGCTTACGGAAGGCATACAGACACAGCATATCCCGCCCACAATGCAATTCCTCGTGCGCCTCCCCTGCCCATGGCACCTCCTGCTGAAAGCCTGCACTTCCTTGCTCCCTTGTGACACCAGACGCGGGGCAGTCGCATCAGAGGAGGACGCTGACGGTGGCGGTGACGATGAAGATGGGGACGGTGAAGCCATGGAGGAGGACGGGGACGACGGCGCAGACGCAGAAGCAGATGCAAACGACCCCCGGACACTGGCGCGCCGGGAGAAGGTGTCCAACCTGTGGGAGGCCATAAATGTGCGGGCAGCTGCCAATGGGAGCGCCACGGATCGGCCGCCCTCCTCCAGCACGGTCCTGGCGGCCCTTTGCCACTCTACGTCCGGCCTAGGGCCTAGGGCGAAGAAAGCAAGCTCGGACGAGGTAAGGGTTGGGGAACGGGCTGAGCGAGCCGGTGGGCACCTTTTCATTGGCAGGTTCCCAGCTAAGCAAGGGATTGCGAACTTCCACTCGTCTAGCAGTGCTGGTGAAACGCAATCCAGTACCTCGAACAGCGGCCTTAATAAGCTGCTTGCGGCCCAACGCCCTGCGTCTGCTCCAGATCTGGATGCGCAGTCTGGGACTGCTGCCCAAGAGAGGAGGGGGCGCCGGCGCAGCGAAGAAGCCGCCTGCCTCGAAGCCTCAAACCACGGCGGATGCTGTACCGGCGGCAGCCGCAGCAGCAGGCGGCGGCTCGGTGTCGGCTCAGGCCAACGGGCACAAAGCAGCAGCAGCGGCTGAGGAGGCGGGGGGAGCTGGTGGGGAGGGGGCAGCGGGCCGGGGCATGTCTCCTAGGAGCGGGGAGGGCGGTGAGGAGGCCGAGGGGCGCCGGGCGATTGCGGCGGCGGCTCTGGCGGCGGCACGTGACGCTGTGGCGGCTGGCGGGCGCATCAACAAGGTGGTGGTGAAGAAGGTCCGGCGCTTTGCGGGCAAGGACGTGGAGGTGAGAGGGGACGAAATGGCCAAGCCTGCGAACGGCTGTATGCCCCCTGCTAAACGGGGATACGTGCTTGCATGGTGTCCTTGCTGCCGCTGCTTCAAGTATGCTGTACGTGCTTGCACCGAGCCTTTTGTGCCGCTGCTATGATGGGGTAGGACGTGGATTATGCCTTAGCTGCAGCAGGTCATCATGCACGTGCCCACGGACTCAGTTGCGTCGTGCTTTTGCTGCCGCTGCTATGGTATGGCCAGATTCGAGGTGTGTACTCTGATGCCGCAGGTCATCATGCACGTGGACAAGGACTCCAAGGAGGCACAGCGCGCGGCGGCCAAGGAGGCGGCCAAGGCGGCGGCGCCGCTAGCAGCCAGCGCCGGTGGCTTGGACGCAGTGCTGTCGGAGTTTGAAAAGAAGAAGAAGGTGCGCACCGGGTTGCCGTTTGGCAACAGGCACCAAGTACGGCTCGTGGCCTGGCTCAGTCAGCGTTTGAGTTTCGGGTCCTTGCATGGTAACCGAGCCGCAGGCCAGCGACCACAGCTTGCCGACACGTGACTGTGGTGGACCCGAGAACTGCTGCGGTTGCTGCATGTGCCGCTGCGTGACCGAATGCCTGCGCCGCTCTGTCCCTCTTGCGCAGGTCACCGTGCTGGACAAGACAAGAGCTGACTGGTCCGAGTACAAGGTACGCGGGCGGGTGCCGACCACCTCCCTTGGCACTGGGTGCTGCCGCCACGGGACGCGGGGTTGGAGGTGGGTGGCATGCACAGCCGGCAGGCACCGGTATCGTGCTTAAGGGTTGCCAGGCTCTTCGCGTGACGTGCTCAGTGGACAGGGGCAATGGGCATGATAAGGTGTTGAACGGTAGCACGCGGAGCTGTAACAAGGCAGCACGCAATGTGGCCGACCTAGCAGCCACCATTGGCCAGCAGAGCGCCCATTTCAGGAATGTAACACCCCCGTCAGTTCACTCGCACGCCCTTGTTCAGGTCCTGGTGTGTGGCCCATGATCCTGTCAAGACCATTTGCGTGCTGCTGGCTTATGATCTTAACATGCTGTGCCCCGAACACTACAGGCCACCAACACGGAGGTGGAGGAGGAGCTGGAGCTGCACAAGCGCAGCGGGGCACAGTTCCTGGAGAAGCAGGTGCGTGTGCATGTCTTCGCACGCACTCGCGTGGGTCACCCATGTGGCCTCGTCGTGAACTGCGTGAACCATTCCTGAACCCAGCTGCGTTACGGTGGAAGCCCTGTGTGGCGTCTGCACACTTGGTATAATCCCCAGCCTAAGACCAAAGCCGTGGCGTTGGCACCGGATATATCGTGTGTTGTAGTTAGGGGCATGTGAGCGACGAGGGCTGCATAGGGCTGCTGCATTCCCAAGCGAGCCAGTACGTCATAACTCGCTCCCTCCTTCGTGGACAATTGCCTGAATGGCATTTGCTTTGATGCTGCTGTGGTTGCCTCTGCAGAACTTCCTCAAGCGTGCGGAGCTGCGCGAGTACGAAAAGGAGCGCGACACGCGGCTCGCCTCGGACGTGCGCACACGTGGCAGGCTGTAGCAGGACGACGTTGGTGGAAGAGCACGCTCTTGGGGATGTCGCACGCGTGGTTGTGGCTTGGAGCATGGACTGGTAGCGCGTGGGCAGATGGCATGGTGGAGCGCTAGCGGCAACTGCCGGTGAGCATGCTGGTTGGGCTTTGGTCTGGTGGCCGGTAGCATGCGGGGGAGTTGAGCGTTAAACATGAACGCACATCCTGACACGGGTTGGCAATCAGCAAGGCCAGGCTGGGCATGGGCGCATGTCCGAACGCGGTTGGCCATCAGCTCGGCATGAGGTGATCATAAGGTGTGGTAGGGAGCTGGTTAAGCCGCTGCGATGCTTCTTTTGCAGGGACTGGAGCCGTGCCAGGCTGAGGGCGGGCTGACTGCACGTGGTGCAAAAGCCGTTTCAGGACACACGGAACGCGCACGCCTTCTTGCACTGACAATGATACCGGTGTCCGCTGCGTCTACTGCGTTCCACACTCATTGTCGGCAGGTTGTCAGAAGGAAGCGGCATGGGGCGAAGCACTGTGCAAACAGGCGGTGCGCCAGGGTGCACAGAGCAAGGGAAAATCACAGGTCGTAACTCGTAAGGGGGCTAGTTGGCGGCCAAACCCACAGCCAACTCAAATCCTCCGTTCGTCGGGGCGCGAGGGGAGAGCTTTACTCGAGTAGCAGCTCCCAGACCAGCTGGCATTGGCTGTAACAGGATGCATTAGTGTGTCGTTCTTCGCCGCACATGGTGACATGCATGGGAAGCGCGTAAAGTGGCACTTGGGGGACTCCCTTGCGCTTCGCTCTTGGTTCGCCGTTCCATGCTCTTGCCGTGGAAGAGTGTGACATAGCGGTCTAATACGTACATCCTAACTGGCGTTACAGTTTGCCATTAGCAAACAGGTCGTCTCCCTTGTAAGGAGCTTCTGGAGTTCGCTGGCTGGCGCAAGGAGCTGCATGCTTCCCTAGCTGCTTTTGGTTTGGTTTGGTTGTTTACAGGGGACCCCTTCCGGTCGGGGTGTCGCCACTTACCCAGTACGGCAAGCCCATTCCACAGTGCTCCGCCGCTGGCAGCGGCTGCTCCACGACGGTGTTGGGGTGCTCCGCTCTGCTCCACGTTGACGGGCGGGGTGTTTTACAGGCTAGCTAGGGGCCTGCGAGCGCAGGCGCGTCTACTGCTGTGGGTGGGTGGCCGCACGCGGCCACCTGGTAAGGATCGGGGCGCGAAAGTTGGTTCTTAGACCGACTTTCCCGGAAATTCCAACCCGGGTTCGAATCCTACCTCAGGCGAGATTCCAGTCCTCGTCTGCCTGTGTGGTCTG
>VFQN01006946.1_pt1 | contig 12512 bp, 12 predicted proteins | sample 3512371 | NCBI WGS metagenome assembly VFQN01 (sample SAMN10412370, study PRJNA504923) | tailings metagenome | isolation source: Replicate 2 from Balatoc abandoned mine | place: Philippines: Itogon, Benguet | collected 2017-08-28
CAGGTATCGAAGGAATATGATTCGAGTAAGCCAAAACTGATGTTTCAAAACAGAATAGTCCTGTTTTCTCGAAGGAGTTCGCCTCTTACCACTGCAGTTTGATAAATCTTCATTCGATGAATCTTGCAAGCAAGAGTTCTCACCAGTTTCATGAGAAAGTTCGTTCATTTAAAAAGAAATTAGAAAGTAATGTAAATTATAGAAAACCCGTGATATCCGAAACAGTTTTTTAATTGAGATGGAAAATGTCTTTCTTCACTCAACTGTTTAACTCTAATTCCAACCTTAAAGCCTCATTAACAGAGGAGAATGGGATTAAATCTCATCATAGTTTGATTTTAGATCATTTAGGGAGAGATTCCTTTCAATTTGAGGCACATGGCAGTGAGAAAGGATATTTTAAACTTCTATACACTTCTCCCTCTTCCAATTCGATTCACAATAAGTTAACCAACTACTTTAAACAACTACCACATTATGAAAAGTGGCATTTAACGAAAGAAGGGTCAATTTATGCGTATCAAAAGAATGCTAGGCAATGTATCTATCGCACTGGTCGAAAGCCTACGATTTACTCTGAGGTGGCTGAGCAACTACCAGAAAGAGATAACGTCCAAATTCAAATTATTAATCGTCTCGGAAGTTCTTCTTATGCGTTTATTGCCCCTAATTTTATGTGCTTATGTAAATTTCCGAGTCAATCTGGTACCTGTGATATCGAATTCGAGGAAGTTCAATGGAAGAGTAAGGAATATCATCGATTTTACCTTGAAGATGATGGCTCTATTGCAGCAGGGCATGGTAGTGCGAAGGAAATGGTATTAGATAGATATTTTAAACCTGTAAATACTATGGAAGGAGTTCTGAAGAAAGAGGCAGAAACACTCCTATCCATTAGAAACTTCCTCAAATCAAATTATGAAGTGAAAAATGATAAAATTTTGCAATATTCCTATGATATTCCTTCTTATCGATTAACCTTTCTTGGATTGATCCCATCCATTGCCACTTATGAGGATCTTCTTATCATCAGAGAAGAAGTTTATGGAAAAGCCCCCCAACATCAGAATCCTGTCAAGCTTGTTAATGCAAATGGACTTCCAACATTAGAATTCAATCCGACACCTTATTTGGCTGTGGTTTTCCTTGCTTTATTTCTTGTTCTTTCTTTAGTCTCAAAATTAAGATCGAGTAAGAACACTGCCATTCTACTCATATTAGGTGTCTCAGCTTACTTGACATCATCAGTGAACTCAATGGCGGTGATTCGACAAAATTTACTTGAACAACAAAAGAAATATAAGGAGGAGGAAAAGAAGAGACAACAAGGTCAACCCTTCTCGATCACGAATAAGATCATGCAAACAGTAGTAAACTATGCAGAGAAGATGTTGTGGGAAGTGTGGTTAGAGAGTTGTCAAGTTGAAGAATGGAATCTCTATGCAGTGAAATTCATCTTTATTACTCATACAAAATTACCACCAAAGCAAATGACGTGGATTGTAGTGTTTGGACAAGTGTTTCTTGTAAATGCTTCAAGCGACTAACCTAAATTCAAAACTAATATGGAGACTAATCTAAAAATTAAAAAAAGTTCCTACGATGTATATATATCCTACTCTCATTCGACGAATAAATGAGTGGATGCCTTGCTAGTTAACCTATATTTCCATTTGTATTTTCTCTCTTTCGAAAAATTTATTTTTTCTCTTTGCTTCTTTCTTTCTCAGGGAAAACAATGTAGTATCCATACCCAAAAGTAAAAATTAAATCAGCAAAAGTTGAAATCATAAATCCTGTAGTGATTGGGTCGTATCTCCCACTTTGCCACATTCGACATCGGAGAAGAAAAGCACCAAAATTCTTGAAGACATGAGCCAATGTAATAAAATAACGTGCCTGAAGATTATCGACATATTTTGCTACAACAAAAGCAATAATTGACTGGAAAAGAATCCAAACACCCAAAAGTCGAGCAAAATCCCTCGTTTCTTCAACCTGCCATGAGTTCAAACCCCAAGATTTTGCAATCGAATCTGGTCGAAACAAATGATTGACTCCATAAATCAATGCTAATAGACTACCAAACCAATACCAGAAATTCAATCCAGTAAGAGTAACTCCTGGCATTGTTTCACGTCAAAGAAAAGATACTTAAAGATCACAAAAACGAAAAATGAGGAATAATATCGGTAATCGGTAATAATCCGGTAAGTTATTGGTAATGTTTTTGAAAGTGAAACAGAAACTTTAAGAACAAAAGAACGCAACTACACTCTCTACGTATTGAAAGCCTTTAGGAAACATTCTTATTATAAGAACCTTGTTATATTTACATTTACGATACTGCAATCTTTTGGTTCGAAGAAATGCTAAGCGATTTAGTTGGAAGACAGAAAGCCAATGAGATAATGGTAGAAATTGAAGATTTAATTGAAAACATCCAATCATTAGGATGGAAAGAAGTTCGTCCATGGTCAGAATTTTTTGCGACATTTAAACCACCACAACAATGGAATAAACAACATTTAGAAGAACGTATCACTACGAACTTCTTACATTATCGTTCAAATTATTTCTTATTATGTATTTTCTTATTTATTATTCAATTAATCTTCTCACCTATTATTATCTTTACTGCGATTATTATTGCTTTATTATATATTGGATTATTTTCCTTTGTTAAAAATAATACTCGTATTGGTGATATCATCATTACCTTTAAGATAAAACAATATATTTTTCTTATTTCTACTGGTTTATTATTAATTTTATCTGGTAGTTTAACACGCCTTGCTTGGATATTTATTTCAAGTATATTAGTATGTGGTGGTCATATGGTCTTTCGTCCTCGGAATATGACTGCAAAGGCGAATAAGGTTTATGAGGAAATGAAATTAAATGGATATGATATTAATAGTATCTTTCATTTTTCCTCATCATCTGGTAGTGTCGCTGGTGCTGCATCGTCATCAACGAGTTCTTATAACAAATCTAACAAGGATAATACTTACAATAATGATAAACCTTCCTATGCTAATTCCGGTAAGAAGGATTTAGAAGATCCACCAAATGAAGATGATATTCCAGCAAGTACCCCTTACTCATCCACTCCTGCTGGATATTCCTCTAATTTCCAAGATACATCTGGCAATATGCGCAAACGTGGTCCAGGGGACTACGACTATAAGAATCACAAATAAGCCGAATAAGTTATGTTGTTATATTTCTTTGGTTGCATTTTTGAGATTTTTTTTGTACAAACACAAATTGTATTTCCACGCGGCACTGCCACATTCCTTTATTGAATATTTCAAGGAGAAAATTAAATTCTTTAAAAAAAATCTTTTTTTATTCTTTATACAGTGATTAGTTTAAACGAAAGTGAAGACAATTCAATTACGCCGTAGCAGAAACTGCCACTTCGTTTGTTGCAGCAGCTGCCAACAGAGCAGCGGCTTCGGCAGCAATCTTTTTCGAATTTTCAAGATTGAATTGCTTTAGATAGTTGATTCGATGCGCTAAAGGAGTCAAAGGATAGCTTGAATGTATAATTCCTTGAGAAAGAGCCACTAATTTCAGCTGATCTCCGATATCAGGTCCACTCATCCGACCAGTCAAGGCAAATCTTAAAGGATGAAAAAGATTTTTCCCTTTTAATCCCAATTTCCCACCTAATGTTTTCACATACGCCTTCCAAAGATCATTGAAATTCGATTCATCTCCTTTGGGTATTAGAGTTTGTTCGAAATCCTGAATCAGTTGATTTACGATCTTTACCAAATCGTCATTTAAAACTTCATTAATATGAGGATCTAAATGGAGGGATTGTTCAGGGTGGTATTGGAGGCAGTTTCCTAATAATCGATTCGTATCGGTGGTTAAATCCATATCTCTTTGAGCGATCTTAGTAGCAATGTTTAAGAACTCATTGAAATGACCAGGCTTCTCTGCAGTGGGATTTGAATAGTGGTTAGGGTCTAAAATTGGTTGTTCTCCTTTCTGCATCATTTTTAAAACGATTGGTTGAATTTGATCAAGTGGGAGAGATCGGCAATGTTGGGAGTTAATCCAAGTCAATTTATTTAAATCGAAAACAGCTGCACTTTTAACAATGCGATTGACATCAAATGCTTGAACTAACTCTTGAGGAGAGAATATTTCTTTATTAGTTCCATCACTCCAACCTAAGTTAGCTAAATAGTTAATCATAGCAGCAGGAATAAAACCCTGTTCACTAAATTGCTTCACTGAGGTTGCACCGTGTCTTTTAGAGAGTTTGGATCGATCTGAACCTAAAATCAAGGAGCAATGAGCATAAGTTGGAGGTTTATAATTCATAGCTTCCAATAAAAGCATCTGTCGGAGGGTATTCGTAAGATGTTCTTCTGCACGAATGACATGAGTAACTTTCATCTTTGCGTCATCGACAGAAACACAGAAGTTATACACCGGCATACCACTAGATCTCATAATGATAAAGTCACCTAATGAAGCGTCTGCGTCCCAAGTGACTGTTCCACGAACCACATCATTAATAGAAACAACTTTCCCCTTTGGAACTTTGAAACGGACTGTGTAAGGCGCGCCAGAAGCAAGCATTTCCTCGACTTTCTTAGGATCTGCATCACGCCATGTTCCATCATACTTTGGATCTTCACCTTTTGCTTCAGCTTCAATTCTTTTTTTCTCAAGTTCCTCCTCGGAACAGAAACATCGGTAGGCCTTCCCTTCAGCAATTAATTGTTCAGCAACTTGCTTGTAAATTTCCTTTCGCTCTGATTGACGATAAGGCCCATAAGGGCCACCATTGTCAGGCCCTTCGTCCCAATTCAATTGCAACCATCTCAAGTCATTTAATATGGAGTCTTCAGATTCCTTGGTCGAACGAGCTTCATCGGTGTCTTCAACTCGAATAATAAAAGTACCTTTAGTCTTTCTTGCTAGTAACCAATTAAATAATGCAGTTCTTGCACCACCAACATGAAGGGATCCGGTTGGAGAAGGTGCAAACCTGACTCTAACAGGTTCGGTTAGACTCACCATTTGAAACCTCCTTCCTTTCGAAGCATAGCGAAGAAAGCTACTTTGATAATTCAGTACTGGCATACGAAATGCCCTTATAGAATATGTTAAAAACATAATCACAAAAGCAATTAAACAAAATCTATTATGAACTGTAATTGAATGACGATGACTTGAATAACTCATATGATGATTAATCTTCTACTCTCTGAAATCTCACTTACAGAAATCTGAAACAAACTTTCTTTTTCAAAGATTATGGATATAGTTAGATCACTATGGTCACTGAAATTTTTTTGTATCTTTCCTTACCTGCAAATTTCTGTTTAGTAGTGCATCATCTTTCCCATTCAATTTTCAACATACGCAAGTTTCTTCATTTAGTACGTCGCCTGGGACGATCTTCCAAAAGCAACAAAACATCAACAAACAACAAATATGATGCGAAAGGTTGCTTATTTAGCTTTTTTTCTGATTTATCTACAGATTGAGATTGTATCATCGATTTCTATTGGAAAGGGGTTTAATATTTTCAGTAGGAAAAATGTCGATTCGACAGAAATTGAAGAAGTGAATGATGAAGAAAATCAAGATAGGATCCTTCTCCCAAAATTACTTCCTCATCCTGATAAAGATTTCATCTTAGAGTTTTACCTTGAAAAAAATCCAAGTTGTGAATACATGCGTCCTATTGTAAAACGAGCTGAAAAGAAATTTAACATCAAAGTCAAGAGAATTCCATTAATGGCAAAATCTGAATATTTACAATTATATGATCTCGTTGGTGGGAATGAATATGGTAATGCACCTTTCTATTATAACCGTCGAACAGCTCAAGCTATTGGTGGTGCAACAAGCTACAATAACCTCTGCTCTCTTATTAATGGTGATAAACATGTATTTATCGCTCCACCAGAATTTGAACTTCAGAAAAATGAATATAATCCTGACGCTTTACGTGGTATAGGTGTGCAAAATTATTGGCGTGAGAAAATTACTAAAACTTTAATCAAATCTATTAAATCAGAGAAAACTACTGATAAAACGAAAAATCCACAAAGTAGTAAAAAATCATCGAAGAAGAATAGGAAGTAGGTGATTTTATGTAACAAACAAAACCAATAATTAATTATATTTATTTACAACAACGGATCTCTTGATTCGCTCTCTTTTTCCTATTTACTTCATGCTAATTGAGTGTGCTCAAATCGGCAATCACTGCCACGATAGCACTCTCCTTTCAACCAAGCAAAACACGTATTATCCCTCTTTTCTTCAGCTAATGCAACTGATCCTTCAGGATTATTTCGTAAAATTCTTGGAGCTTCTGAGGCAATAACTGCAATAAATCCATCTCCATGAATTTCCTCTGTCGTTAGGGAGCTGACTGCCTCCTGTGCGGTTAATCGATCATTTAACTCCATAATCTTCCCACTGATTGGTGATTTCAGCGAAATCGTTCTTCCACTGGGATCAAGGGAAAGTTTTGCGACTTCATCTCCAACATTCACCGTCTTTGCTCCTTTCTTGTGCTTTCCTGAGACATTCATCTCTAGAAAGACATCTACATATTGAAATTGACTTGATGGTATAGGAAAAGCTAGGACCAAAAGAGAAATTTTATTATCTAAGACAAGAGCATTCAACCATAGGCTATCAGAAATCTCAGATAAAGTTTGAGGAATCGAAAAAACGCATTTAAACCTCCTTTCAACTTTTTTAAAAGCATACCGGTCACAATAATGAATAAATAGATTAGGATCGTATAATAACTTGAATGATTTTGATGATTTTGAAGTCTTTTGCTTCTTTTTTGGTATTATTGTTGTCTCATCCATTCTTGTTGCGTTATTGTATAAATTTCTCACTCGCGATAAAGAAGTTTATTTGCAAAATGATGGCTCAAATCTGTTGATTGAAGATTTCAGTTTTTTGGTTGATCAGCGGGTAGACTAACAAGATCCTACAGACTCCCAATATTTCGTTATCTTTTGAATGATACGAGAAAAGAGAGAACTTTATTCCTCAGATCATAATTAAATTACTCGAAAACATTTTTAAAAAGTTTGAAATCAAAGCAAAATGAAATTGGCCGAGCAAGCGGTACATATTAAAGGAGAGACGAAAAATCCCTTCCCTCATCAAGAATTTGATATTACGAATTATTGTGCTAGAATGATGTGTTTTATTGGTGCACCCTATTCAACGATCTTAAATCTAGAGCCGGAGTTTGTGGTGATTGAGGAGAAACGCATTTGTGGAACTAATCGACGAAGAATTCCTTATGGTGAAATGAATGTTGATAAAACCAACTTTCTTTGCATTTCTTGCATCAATGAATTGTGGCCTGGTTGTTTTTGTAACCAATCCCTTGTCGAAGATATCGCAGTCGAGTTGCAAAAGAGAGTCGGAGCGAGAGGTATCACAGGACAGTTACAGAAGCAAGAAGAGATGCTGGAAAGATTTTCCCGTTTAGAGAAAAGAATTGACCAAATTGAAAAGAAAATTGATATTGTAGTGGAGAAAATGTCGAGATAGACTGATCCTACAAAGTATTGTGAGCGCCTGAGAGTTAATAATCACAATTAATACGTCTTTAAGAAGTAGAATTATTGTAGTATATAGGCACATGTATAGAAGTTGCTGTTACGGAAGCGTTGTTAAGCTCTTATTGCAAGATTGAGTAGAAAAGTTTATTCTATAGTAACGATAAGTTAAGAAGTTAGGAGTTGCTTTCATTTTAGTTTAGTTGTGTTCTTTATTGTTCTTATTATAGTTCGATTTTGTTAGCAACTTTCCACAAGGTACTATTCATATCATTAACTAAACACAATATTATCACATTATTCAACCAAAACAAAGAAAAACAAAACAAAACGATCTGATGTTAGGGACAAAGAAGAGATGAGTTCGAAATACAAGGAATGTGGCTTTGTAGGGGATGGACATTTATCGTAAAGATTTGCCAAGTTCACGTTGATAAGCTTCCTTAGCCTCACGCTCTAACTCAGCGTCAATCTCACCACTTACAGGGTCCTATATGAGAATCAATCATCAAAACAATGTATGAAATCAAATAATGGTTACTTACAGTGCCTAGTGGACGACGAAATAAAAGAATATGTGGCTCAGGGCGATGATAGGCATAGTGTTCCCATCCTCGACTTTGTTGCACTCCAATACCACGCCACTCCATTTCAGTCATTGTGCGACCCTTAGGAAGATTCTTTGCCATCTCCTTAGGTAATATGACATGACGATATTCAAATTTACCATCTTGGTATTTGTCAGAGTAGTCGATCTGTGATTGATATTGAGTGCAAGAAGCAACAGTTTGAGGAAAGCATAGCGTAGAAATCGATCAGATAAATGTCAATGAACGACTAAAAATCATCCTCACCTTGCCGCTCATTGTAGAAAGTTACTGAATGTATACAAAAAAGAAGTTTCAATTAAAAATCAAGTAAAATCAATCAAAACTGATAAAATTACTGTTAATTTTACCCAATCATTTTAATCCCAAAGTCCACTGGGAAATAAGACATCCTTTCACTTTATCGCCTATTTAACCCAGAGTTACTTTTTCACCCATCATTTGAATTTTCAAACTGCCATTTAACGAAAAATCGAAAACTCTTTTTTTGATGACTCAATCTTTTGTATGATAGTGGCACGGGTTTCGTGGGATGTAATTGTTGGATTACAGTTCTAAAAAATATCTGTACAGTAAATCATATGTTGTTATTTCTATGCAACATAAGTCAAATTCATTCTATTTCAAAAAAAATATTAACCAAGCTCATACTCATTGACAATTAGTCAGTAACATTACATCACACCGAGAACAGCAGAGCTCCACGAACCATTCGAATCACCTTGGTTGATTGCCCAGTTCATCACACCGCCAAAGGAAGAACCATACTTTGACACCAACTTCTTAGTAAAAGAGGCAGCTTTATTTCCATCCATATTGTAATTATCACAATCGGTGATGCAGTAACCAAAGACAACTTTCTTAGCATCTCCACTGAAGATCTCTTGAACAACAGCATCATAGTGGCTTAAAGTCTTACTCTCGCTGGTTACAGGAGCTGGCTCGTCATTGTAGTATTGAATGGCAACAAAGTCCACTCCTTTGCATTGCTTCAGAATGTTCCAATAACTTCCTCCTTTCACCATCATATTGTTCTCCGGGGCATGAGTTAAGAGCTTTCCCGACGGAAGCGAATCGCGTAATTTATTGTTAAGATTAACAACAAAGGACTGATTAGGCGGGTCGACTTCATAGTCAATATCAACACCATCAAATCCATACTTGTTCACAATGGAAACAAGCTGGGAAACCAGGCTGTCAACAGAACAATAGTGCCAGTAATTGTCCATGCTCGCACCTCCAACTGAAGCAAGGATCTTTGCACCCGCCTCGTGAACTTTGTCCACTGCTGATTTTGAAGGTTGAGACAAGGTACAAGAAGATGAACTTGTTTCGACAAACGCATACATTACATGAGAGTAATGAGAAAGAACTGATTTCGAAGGAGTTGACTCCCAGTCCTCTAAATATCCAACCATACGTTTCGCGGTTGATCCTGTTTCATTAAAGAAAATACCAAACGAGAGTTTTCCCCATATAGCAAGGGAAAATAAGGCAAAGAAAAGGAATCGATTCACAAACATCGTGAAAGAGTATCTTCTAATTGGTGAACTCTTCAGAACCTTTCAACCTGTTTTGAAATGAAAAATCACCTGTCTACTCTGTAAATATAATAGATTTTTCTCTTGGAACTTGAAGATTGTTGGGATGTTTGTACACGTTGGATTGGTTGTGTTTTGCTTGTATTCAGTGACCTGTGGAGCATATTCAACTTTACAAAGATATAATGTGTCAGATATTACTGTATCAGGTTTATCATCAGGTGGATTTATGGCTGTGCAGTTACATGTAGCTTTTTCATCGTTGTTTAGCGCTGCTGCAATCTTTGCTGGGGTAAGACATTGAAATTTTTGAATTTGGGCAGAGTTTAAATCACCTTATCTTGAATAGGGACCTTATTACTGTGCACAAAATAATGACACGAAATCTCAAACTGATTGTGTTATTTGGACACGCGAAGGTCCTGATTTACCTGCACTCCTTGATTTCACCAGACAATTTGAAACTGAAGGGAAAATAGATCCCACATCAAATTTATATGATGATCAAACATTTGTTTGGATGGGTAAATATGATACAGTAGTTGGTTTAACAGTAGGTATTACTGTAGAAGATTATTATAAGAATTATGTTAATAATTCTCGATTACATTTAGATCATGAATTTCCTGCTCAACACTGTTTACCAACATTAGAATGGGGTATAGAATGTACGAAGTTACGTCCACCGTTTATTGGTTTATGTGAATATGATGGTGTTGGTGATGCTTTCCAACATTTTTGGGGAAAGTTACAACCTAGAACAACGTCTATTGAAGGAAATTTATTAGAATTTGATCAAACACCATATATTCCAATTAATTCTCCATTAGCATCCTTGAGTGATAAAGGTTTTATCTATATTCCAACATCTTGTCAAGATCCTAATAATCAATGTCATTTACATTTTTCTTTTCATGGTTGCATGCAACCTGAAGCAATTATTGGTAATAAATGGGCAGTACATGGTGGTTATAATGAATGGGCTGAAAGTAATAATATTATTGTTATTTATCCAAATACAAAACCATCATTAGAGGAACCAGACAATCCTATGGGGTAAGTTACTGCTCTATTTCTAACCTTTATTTTTAATTCCTCATCTTAAAATTTTTAGGTGTTGGGATTGGTGGGGATACACAGGAAGTGAATATGCTTGGAAGACAGGTGTTCAAATGCAATTTATTCGTAATATTATCACTACTGTTGCTGGAATCTAAAACATTCTTTGTTTTTCTTTGCTAAGTTTTTTTTTGTGTATTTTTTAAGCCTATCTCTACAAGTATGTATAGATAAAGAGAATTGAAATAGACTCTATTAAAGTAAAAAAACGCTAATCGCTAATCATAAACTATTTCAGATTAGTCATGGCCTCACTATACCATAACCTTGGCTATTATTTGCATTTTAAACTGTGGAAAGTTTAAGGAACTATACTAGAGACATTTTTTCATGTTACAAGGATAAGGTCTCGCTCTACCTTCTTTCTTTTTCCTAACTACATACTTACATAGGTTTACTCTTAACGGCTACTTTCTAACCACTGCGACTCATTACAGACCATTGTGGATAGAAATTTCTTTTTCAATTTTCCCTCCTAGTTTGATCAAGTTATCGATTAAATACAGATTGACAAAAATTTGAAATATCATCGATAAATCTTTTAATAAATCTCTTATCATGTGATAAAAAGTGATCAGCATCTTCATACACAAGTAATTCGCCCTTCTCAGCTAATGATTTCCAAATAAGTTCAGAATCACGATGATCTTTCGATCCATTGATAAACATAACAGGATTTTTATACAACGGTAATGTTAATCGAGGGTTTGAACCTTTTAATATTGCGATTTGAGCAGAACCTTGGTGAAAGAACATTCCTGCAGTTAAACTTGATTCCATCACAAGAGAATCATCCAAATGACCATTTTTCTTAGCCTCGGAGATAAGACCAGCTATGAGAAGTTTTGTACTTAAAACACTGCTCACAAGACCTAAAGCACCTAATCCGAGAGAGGCAACGTAGGATCGATTCACTCCAACATTCTGCCCACACATTGTGATGACTACCCCAGATGTGGTAGTCGGAAAGCGTCCAACGAATTCCATGAGGATGTAGCCCCCTAATGATCCACCAACTGCAATAGGAGGCATTCCAAGATAGCTACCACAGTGATTTGTAAGTGCGTCTTGGATGGTAGCGCATGCAGTCTCCATCGTCAAGGGTACATCCATTAAAGCGCCGTGTCCTGGAAGGTCAATCAACACGCATCGATAGTGTTGAGCAGCTAACTGCTTGGCATGATGCTCAAACATCGTTCGACATCCACCTCCTCCATGAACAAACAGGATTGCTGGTGCTTCTCCCATAGCAGGACCAAAGATAGTACAAGAAGTATTAAAATCTAAAGAAGAATTCATTTTAAAACATTCTTTACAATATGAACTAATTGGTGCTTTATTTCCTAATTCTTTACTATTCTTCTCATTAATACATGAATAATTTAAACACCATCCACAGAAATACTTCCCACATCCACCATCAGTACTGGAACAAAGATATCTTGGGACGAGAAGAGTCCTGAATCTTCTCTTACAATTCCAACAGGTTGACATAGGATATGTGAATGACTCGAGAGTAACTTCAATATGGCTGTCTCTCTGACTTTGCGATTAAAATATAAATTTCAGGATACTCAAATTGAATCTGAAACCTTTCAGGTGTGCAAACACAAAGATTAAGACCCAATTCACAGAATTCCTACGACTTTTCGTCCAATAGAAATTTCTCGGAG
>VFQN01006948.1_pt1 | contig 12503 bp, 7 predicted proteins | sample 3512371 | NCBI WGS metagenome assembly VFQN01 (sample SAMN10412370, study PRJNA504923) | tailings metagenome | isolation source: Replicate 2 from Balatoc abandoned mine | place: Philippines: Itogon, Benguet | collected 2017-08-28
TCGACTCACCGTACGCAATTTTACTACCTTCAGGCACATAATCCCAGCCGTTGGGTTGGTGATAAATGGAATGCAGTAACAAGCCCTGATGATGGGGGTTAGTACTTAAGTAAGGCTCTTCGAGTAATGAGTTCAAAACCGTCAAACCTGCCTGCCAATAATTCTTCCCTGACTCCGCATCTCCTTTGGCTATCAAATAGTTGCCCAAACGTAACAATCCCTGCGCACCGATGGCGGCGGCGGAACTATCGACGGGCTCGTGGTCGTTGAACGGGTCGGCAGGTCGGTTTAAATAATCTCCCAATTTATGGAGATTGGGCGCGCCTGTATCCCAATACGGAATGCCGTCGGTAGGGGTATGTTCGATGTAAAAATCGCAGGTAGCGCGGGCGGCTTTGAGCATCATAGCCTCGACGGCTTCGCGCCCGCCAAAAGACACCAATTCAGCATCAGAAATACTTTCCAAGGCTTCGAGTTGCTCAGGAAAACCGCACATGGCCCAGGCCAAACCGCGCGTCCAAGTACTAAAACCAGTGTAGCCCTGTTGCGAGTTGGGACAACGGAAGTTGCCATCTTTGGTATTGAAAACACTCTCGTGGGCAGTACGGCCCCACAAATCGTATGAATCGCGGCCTTCGCCGTAGAATACCGAGAAGTCGGCGGTGGCTTTGATGTGCAGCAATGCCCGTTCGAGCAGATTGATTTTCAGGTCTCCTTCTCCCTGAAACACATGCCCTAGTTGGTGACTCACCACCAACGCCCGGCACGAACGAATGGTATCAACAAACAACGAATGAGCGCCGTTGAAAGAATGAATAAAACCGCCCAGTCCGCCGTCACGGTTTTTGATAGAAGTCCAGCGGCTTGCCTGTACCGCGCCTGAGATTTTGAGGGCCAGTTCGCAGAAATTTTTCTCCCAATCATTGAACTCAATCTTGCCTTCGTGCATCCGCCGCAGCAAATTCCCGTAGGTACTGACGTTGTTGAATCCGTGGTCGTGTACGCCGATGTGGCTCACGTGCGGGGCCATTACGGTGAGTGTATTTTTACGCCCGTATTCTAGAAAATCGGTTTCGCCCGTGGCATCAAACTGTAAAATGGCGGAGCCAAACTGAAAGCCCTGCGTCCATTCAGTCCAACCACGAGTGGTATATTGGCCTTTTACGGTAAAAACGGGAGAGCCGTTGGCAACGTCATAATTTTCTTCAATCAAACGGATTTTTTGGGCCGAAAGCGCCCAGAATCGCTGCAATTTGGCCGACAAATCAGTGGGCGTAAGGGTGGGGTTAATGTGAATCATTCAGGGTGTAAAAGGAGGTTAAACGTGCTGAAATGAAAACAATCGCTGTGTTCATTATTTACTTTTAACAAAACATTTTACCCCTAAAATCTACTTTTGATTCGGGTCTAAATTGCGTTTTCAGATTAAAAACAGGCATAAGAAACCCCAAAAGTAGGCACCACATCCACGATTACCAAGTTAAGTCAATCAGCAGGGTAAGCGCCATGCCAACAAATCCGCTCAGCGTACTGACCAAGGTCCAGGCCCGCAGGGTTTGTCCTACGGTCATACCCGAAAAGCGGGAAATAACCCAAAAACCCGAGTCATTGGGAAACGAGCAGCACATGCTACCGCAGCAGATTGCCAGGCCGACCGTGATGGGATTGGCCCCCGCCACGGCAATCATGGGTGCCACAATGGAGGATGTAGTTACGGCCGCTACCGTAGCCGAGCCTTGGGCCGCTCGCAAAATAGCCGTCAATACAAAGCCCAACATCAAGAGCGACATATTCATGGAAGACAACCACCCAACAAGGGCCGTAGCAATGCCCGAGCCGTTGATAATGGCGCCAAACGAACCGCCCGCGCCCACAATCAGCGTCAGCAAACCCGCCGAAGCGCCGCTTTCACTAATGAGTTCTTCAAAAGTTTTCTTGAAATAAGGACGCAGTAAAACTCCCGCCAGAATCACCCCCAGCAACATCGCCACGTTTTTATCTCCCAAAAAAGCGATTATCTGACGGCTAGCGGTACCTTTAGGCATCATTTCAGACACGACACTGCCAAACAAAATCAATAGAATCGGAAAGAGAAGCAGCAACAATGAAAGACCGCCCGAAGGTTTTTTACGGTCATCTTCCAGCACGGCCTCCGCAGTACCATTAGGCTCGGCAATTTGCATGTGGGGCATTTTAATCAGGTACTTGGCAGCCACCAACCCTAGCAATGCTGGAGGCAACGCCACCAACAGCGACCAACCGATAAACTGCCCCGAGGGCAGATTCAGCGTACCCATCACGGCCAACGGCCCTGGCGTAGGCATTACCAAACAATGCGTAGCAAAACCGCCAATCAGCAACGCCGTCACCAAAGAAATTAACGGCAGAGTAGTTTTACGGGAAATGTCCCGCAAAATTGGCATATAAATGATAAATACTGCGTTGAGAAATACAGGAATACAAATCAGATAACCCGTAAGATTAACGGCCAAAAGCGCATTTTTTTTACCTACCGCCCGCAACACAAGCGCCGCAATTTGCTCAGTGGCCCGCGCCTCAGCAAGCAGGTTGCCGAGCACAATTCCTAACCCAATCACAATCCCGATGCTGCCAAGGGTTTGTCCAAAACCCGTTGAGATTTGCTTCGTTACCTCATCAAGCGGCATTCCGATGGCTACGCCTGTGAGCAACCCCACCCCCAGCAATGACACAAATGGATTGATTTTCAGGCGGATGATTGTAAAAAGCAACACCGTAATAGATACCAAAAAGATAGCAAGGGGATAAAAATGCGGGTTCATGAAAGTGAGGTTTTAGGTAGTCAGAAAAGCGCGGGAAACGGCCTTTCTACTTTCTGTTTGCGGCCTCACTTTCTACCTCTATACCCTATACTTTTTGCTTAATAATCGCAAAGGCTTCGTCATATTGTTTGTTTACTTTAACCAGCGATTGCTTCACATTTTTGAGTGCTTCTTTGTAATTGTCATTGACCTGCATCAACCGGTCGGTGATCTGCTTGCCAGTGGTATCGTTGATCTCAAACGTCCAATCTTTAAACCCGAGGTCATAATACATTTGGCCCTTGATTGTATCTTCGGGCTGACGCAGGTAAAAGGCGGGTGTACCGTTGGTGATGGCAATGATGGGCGAATGGCACTCATAGCTCAGCACTGTGTGCGCATGAGCGTAGAGCGAAGCCGCTTCGTCGGGAAGCCAATAGCCGTGCTTGACGACAAATGGTTTGACATCATCGGGCAACGGATTGACCAATAATTCATCAATAATATCCACCTGATACGTCATTTCTGGACAAACTACGATCTTATTACCCGTTTTGCGCACCCATGCCACCATTGCCTCGCGCACTTTGGCGTGGTCAATCTCTTTCCATTTATCGTTCAGCGTTTCGATTTCTTTCATGCGCTCTTCGGTGTAGCCGGCATTATTGGCCCTGATTTTGTAGTAAGGCGTAACCCGCAGTCGAGGAATGACACAGATGAACTTGCGGTGTTCCAACTTATTATCTTTGATAAATTGGTCGGCTTTGGCATCGTCATGAATTTCCAGTACGAAGGTAGCATCGGGAGCAAAGGCGATGTGGTTACCTTCCAATCCCGCCTCTTTCAGTTTTTGAATGGAGGCCGTTTCGCGGGTAAAAATAAACGACGCATGTTGCAGCAGGTCTTTTAACGAAGGCGAAATATTCTGAGTTGTAACGCCGAAAATCCCAAAAGGCTTCTGCGTTTGTTTGTACCACGATTCTACATAATCAGCCGCCACAACCGATGGCCCCGAGCCGTGAATAAAGAAATCGGCTTCCTGAAACGCCTTTTTTACTTCGTCGGTTTGCGGCACAAAGCTCTTATCCACCGCGCCGTGTATGATTCTGACGTTTGGATAGTACTTATTGAGCATGGTTTCCACTTTCTCACTTTTGCTCTTTTTCCAAAGGATGATTTTGGCCTTGGGGAGTCTTTTTTGTAACAACCCGATCAGACCAGGCGTGTGGGCAATATCGCCGATATTAACATCCTGCCAGCCCGACGTAATGAGCAATACCGGATTTTCTTTGGTAACGGCTTGGGTAATAAAAGGAGCAAAAGCAGCCGCAGAAAGCAGCCCAGTCTGTTTAACAAATTGGCGACGATTCATGGTTGAGGATAGTATTATTAGGTTAATGCCAGTTTTTTCACCACCGACATGGTTTCTTTTTGTCGGTTTTTCACAAAATCCATGGCTTTTTTGGCTTTTGCTTTGGCGGCGGGGTAGTTTTGATGAATCGCCATCACGGCCCCCGTAATAGCCGTTGACGGGTCTTGGTCAATTTCAAACAGCCACTCCGGCACGCCAATGTCCCGAAACATCCAGCCTTTGCGGCCGTGCTTCAACGGTCGGGCGTGAACGACGGGTACGCCCAACGCTAAGCCCATGATCAGCGAGTGCGGCTCCATTCCAAACATGCAATGGGCCCGGGCATAGACCGACATGGCTTCGTCGGCGCTCCAAAAGGTTTCACGACAAATGACCTTGGCTTTGATATCAGCGTCCAGTTGGTCGTAAAGCATGGTTTTGGCGTATTTTGTTTCTTTGAGGGCCTCGGGCGCAATCAGCACTTTGAGGCCGGTGGTCTGTACCCACTGCGTGATGAGGTCTTTCACTTTACCGAGCCGCACGCTGTCCTGCTGCTGCTGTTCGAGACTTGGGGCAGGGTTCATCAGATCGCCTTTGCCGGAAGTATTCAAATGCGGGGTGTTGGTACGAACCACCACCACCAAAAATTTCCCTTCTTCCAGTCCTGCCTGTTTAAGATAGGCTAATCCTTTTGCTTCATCACGAACATCAATACCAAAACAGCCATCGGGGCCAAATTCAAGAATCGGCGTTTTGAATTGATTGTCTTTCAGAAACTTCACCGAATCGCCATCCCGACAATAAATGAAAGCAGCCCGGTTGAGCACATCGCGGTAAAGCGACATCGAAGGCGGCGCAAACTTATCAAACGACTGTCCGTACAGCCCAAACGGAATATTGTTTTCGATACAGTAATAAAATGGAGCGAGGTTGGACATAGTCGAGCCCCATTCATAATTGAACAGGCCATAATTCATGGGCATTCCCGAATTATGGATGTACAGATTCGCCTGTTCAAAGGCCGCTTTCAGCTCTCCCGTTAATGACTCATCCTGATTAAAAAATGCCCCGTGAATGATCTTCACCTTGGGGAAGTTTTTAATAATCAGTGCCTCCGTCACGGGTCGAGGCTGGGCATGCCACAAAATGATTTGGGCTTCAGGGACGTAGCGTTCCAAGAGTCGCAGCGTACCAGGCGTGTGCCCGATGTCTCCGATATTATTGTCATTCCACGACGAACGCAGCAGAATGGTCGGGGTTTTTAATGATTGATGTGCGCCTTCGTTTTCCCCTTCCATACCCGCAGGGAGCACAAAAGGAAGAAAGGATAAGGTTGTTTTTTTGAGAAACTCCCGGCGATTGTCTGTATTCATGAGGTATTGGACGTTTGTCTATTTCCGGAACGGCACACTTTTTTCTTTTTTGCCGCAGGGAAACCAATGTTTTTACAACACTATTGATTAATAGCCTGGGTTTTGCTCCAATTTTGCCCCCGTATTGGCATCAATTACTTTTTGGGGAATGGGCCAATATCGGTTAAAATCCTGAATGGTTTTGCCAGAAGAAGGCCCGTTTGGCACAGAAGGTGCTGAGTTGTATTTTCTAACCCTATCCACCAATCTTCCCATACGAATGAGCGTACGTAACCGCGGTTCTTCCACGATCAATTCTCGTGTACGTTCATCCAGAATAAAGTCTTCCGTCACCTCAGAACTACTTATCAATGAGGCTTTGGCGCGTGCCCGTACTACATTGATATCTTTGGCGGCATTGGCCAGATCACCTTTTCTAAAATAAGCTTCGGCCCGCAACAGGTAGGTTTCGGCTACCCTCATTCGGCTAAAATCTTTGGCCGTATTGCCCGAAAGTATATTGCCGTTAATGGCAGCCCCTTCAATTTTTCTGAAATAAGGGTAATATTGTCTTAACGTATCCAAAACAATGGTGGTCGGCGTTCCGTCATTTTTTAAAACAACTAAATTCCCGTTCACTTTTCGGGTTAAAATAGGCTTACCGAAGTATTCTTTATCGGCTGGGTTGTTATAGTAAAAGGTACTTCTGATGTTAAAATTTGAGGTTCTAATGTCTTTGGGGTCTAAGGCCCAAACATCATACTTGGCGTAGTTGGTGGGTGAATTTACCCCAATGCCCCTACCCAAACTATCCGGAGATATATTTAAGATTCTGTTGGGGGTTTGGAGCCTGTCATATTCCGGTGCCCAATACCGTATGCTGTTGTTGGCCAAGGCTACTGAATAACCTCCTCCCAATGTGGTGGACTCAAACTGCCAGGCCCACATCACTTCTTTATTGCCGGAGGATTTATTGATTTGCCCGTCGGCAAATACATCCGAGAATACATCGCCCGGTTTGGACGCCGCCGGACCAAACCGAGTGGTCATAATTTGATAATCACCGGCTTCTTTGTTGATGACCTTGCTCGCGGCACTGATGGACTTATCATACAGGGAGGCATCTTTGGTTTCCATTCCCAAAGAGATATACACTTCGCTCAACAAATGAAAAGCCGCCGCGCGGGGTATTCTGCCGTCTTTTACGTCTAAGGGTAAAAGTGTCGTAGCTTCTTCCAGATCCTTTGCCGAAAAGCTCAGCACTTCGGCCCTTGAATTACGCACAAAATCAAATTTTGGCTCAACAATTCTTTCTTTTACGATCGGCACTCCTCCGTAGATATTTGCCAAAAAATTATACGTATAGGCCCTGAAAAACAACGCTTGTCCTTTGATATTTTTCCGGGCATCATCCGCAATGGTCAGAGCAGGATTGTCAATGTTTTCAAGAATTAAATTAGCCCGCACGATCATCTGTTTGTAGGCCCAATCCCAATACACAATGGTGGCATCCAAATTTGAATTTAACAGGCTATAATCTTTATTGCCTCTTGCATCATTTCGACCCCATTGGGTTTGGTCGGTGCCAACGGTCATGTACTCAAAATTGGTAGAAGCAATGATATGCTCCTGTCTTGCGCCCTCGTAAAGTGCCACTACTGCGGCGTCAAACCCTGCGGCATTGGTCAGCAAGTTTTCTGGGCTGAACCTATCCAAGGGCACTTCATTGAGAAAATCGTCTTGACAAGAGGTCGTGGCAAGCAGGCAAAGTACGATAATCGTTATTTTGTTAATTGTATTTTTCATCTTTTTAAGGTTCTAAAATGATACATTAATACCACCTACGAAGGTTTTCAGCAATGGGCCATTATTGCCGGGGTCTCGGCCTCCGCCGCCAAATTCAGGGTCCCAACCGTCCCATTTCGTCCATGTATGAAGGTTTTTGCCGCTCACGTACACTTGTAAACCCGAAATTTTAATTTTATTGAGCCATTTTTCGGGTACATTATATGACAGCGACACATCTTGTAATCTCACGAAGCTTCGGTCCTGATAAAAGCCATAACCCAGTGGATTACGGTAATTTATTCTTGGATTTGTATTGATCGGATTTGAAGCAGTCCAATAAGGGGTATTCAGGAAATTGGCTTGGTCAAAAAAGTTAGAGCCGGGATTGATAAGTGAATTAGAACTGTACCCACCTTCTCTAATATTTAATGCAACAGAAAGGCTGAAGTTTTTGTAGTTGAATATATTGGTGATACCCATGTTAAATTTAGCCTGATTATTGCTTACCACCATTCGGTCCGCCGGGGTGATCTTACCGTCGGGTACGCCGTTAGGGCCGCTGATGTCTTTAAATCTAATATCGCCAGCTTTGGCACCGGGAATTAAAGAAAGGTCTTCGCCTTGCTGAAAAATACCATCGAATACATAATCGAAGTTAGACCCTAAAGGATACCCAATGAACCAACCGCTCGCAATATCATCATCTTCTACACCATCTTTGTTGATATCTCGACCGGTCAGTTTTACTATCTTATTTCGGTTCAATGAAAAAGCCAGATTCGTATTCCAGGTAAAGTCACCTTTTTGAATATTGACGGTTTTTAGGTCTAATTCAAAGCCCGTATTTTTTGTTTCGCCGATATTTCTTAAAAAATTCTCAAAGCCGTTGGTGTTGGGAATGGTTTGATTGAGCAGCAGATCAAACGTATTGGATGAATAAAAATTGACGGAAGCGGTGATTCGTTTTGAAAAAGCCTGAATATCAGCGCCAACGTTAAAACTTTCGGTGGTTTCCCATCCGAGATTTGGGTTAGCAAGGGTGGTGGTGCTTAAACCAACGGATGTGGGTGAACCATTACCAAATACATAGTTGTTTTGCCCCACTTGGCTTAAAGAAGAGTATTCACTCACGCCCCGGTTTCCATTTCTTCCCCACGACGCCCGCAGTTTCAGGAAATCTATTTTTTTGATGTTCTTGAAAAAATCTTCATCACTTATGTTCCAGCTAAAAGCAGCGGCAGAAAATACCCCGTATTTTTTTCCTGCACCAAAGGCCGAATAACCATCTCTACGCATACTTAATGTGAAAAAATATTTACTCGCGATGTTATAGCCAAGCCTGGCCATGCTTGAAATTTGCCGGTTTTGGGCCGCACTTGCATCAATGACATATCCTTCACCAATTTCTAAGGCATTATATCCTAAGGCATCATTAAATATATTTTGACTTGACAAAAAAGACGATTGACTGGTCAATTGATAAACTCCATACAACAGGGTCAAATCAAGGCTGTGATTTTTCGCTATTTTTTGTTGGTACTTTACAATGTTTTCCAACGTTAAATTTTGATTTTCTCCCTGTCGTTTTGAACCCGAACCGGGTCTGTTCAACGGTGCGTATGATGGGCTGTAAAAAAAGCTTTTTGAGTCTGTTCGAGTGTATCCTGCATTCAATTTGTAAGATAAGCCTTTCCAAATACTTACATCGGCGTAAGCATTGGAAAACAAAATATTTGTAACTGCTTTATTGTTATCTAAGAGCGTACCCAAAATAGGATTCGATACGAGGCCCCAACTTTGAGGAAGCGGGTTAGGCGATACGCCGTCTTCTAAAAACAAACTTGCATAAGGGCTTAGATACGAAGTGTTTAACAGCGAAGCTCTTATACCTGAGTTATCTCTAGAAGAAAAACCCGAATTAATGCCGATTTTCAGCCAGTCGGTGGCTTGTACACCTAAGTTTAACCTGCTTGACAAACGCGTAAAATTGTCTCCTTTGACCGGTGATTTTGAACCCGTATAAGCTCCCGAAAAAAAGTAATTCACTCGGTCGGTCTTACCGGATACACTCAACTCGTAATTGTACATCGGTGCCGCCTGTTTGATTTCATCAAAAGGATTGATGGTTTTTCCAGCGGCAATATTCGCCAACTCAATGACCGAGAAAGGCACCGCGCCCCCTTCGGCAAGTTCAGCGTCTTTGCGGGCGGCCAAGTACTGCTCTGCGTTCCTGTAATTGGGCAAATAGGCATAATCTGACGCTCCCATGTAGGAATTCAAGGAGAACTTCGGTTTGCCAGATTTGCCCTTTTTGGTCGTAATTTCTATGACACCATTTGTAGCCAATGAACCATAAATAGCCGTAGAACTGGCATCTTTTAAAATATCAATGGATTCAATATCATTGGGGTTAATATCAGCCAAACTGCCGCCCGCGTAAATAATCCCATCCAATACAATGAGCGGGGCCGTACTGGCCGAAATAGAATTGATACCTCTGATTCGTATGCTGCCAGCTTGCCCGGGTCTTCCATTGTCTGTCACCTGAACACCCGCCGTGGTCCCTCTCAAAATTTGGGCGGCGTTGGTGTTGGGCTGAAGCCGGGTATCTTCAATATTAACACTCGAAACAGCACCGGTGAGGTCTTTCTTTTTGGCGGTTCCGTAGCCTACAACTACCACTTCCTCCAGCGATTTATCATCGATATTCAGTAGAACAGGTATTTGTGTGCGATTTCCTACCGGTATTTCCTGAGCTGCGTAACCCACAAAACTAAAAACCAGCACCACGTTATCATCGGCCACGCTCAACGAAAATTCTCCATCGGGATTGGTCGTAGTACCTCGTTGGGTTCCTTTAATAATCACATTGACACCGGGTAGGGCTTCGCCTTTTTCGGCATCGGTCACCTTACCTTTTACGATTTTATCAACCATTTTGGCCGCTTCTGGTACGGCAGAAAAAGGCGTTTTCAGGGCATTTTCGGCGGCGCTTCCTACGGCTTTCGGGGTGGTTGGAAGGTCAGTTTCGGGAAATCGTGCCTCACTTTGGTCCGACCTCCTCTCGGCACGTTTGTCACTGATAACGTAGCCACCGTTCTTTGATTTTTTATACCGCAACCCCAGCGGCTTCAGCACGGCATCGAGGTTCTGTTCCAATTTCACGTTGGGTTTAACCACGTTGCTCATCACGGTCAATCCTTCCACGTTGCGGTCAAAAAACAAAATATCGACCTGATACTGCTCTTTGAGTTCGCGCAGAACTTCTTTCAGTTTTTTTTGGGAAGGTTTATTAGGAGCGTCTTTGCTTTGTGCGGTTTGCGCACTGGCCAAAAGTTGTGAAAAACTTGGCTGTACTCCTCCCAGCAATACACCCAACAACAGGATTTGTATTGTTCTTTTCATTCGCAGGAAATTTTTATGTTATGGATTGGTGGTAATGATGATCTTGTTTTCTTCTTTTCGGTACGACAGATTGGCGGCTTCGGTGAGGGTTTCCAGCAATTCTTCGGCATTATTGGCCGTAAAAGAGCCCGAAAGCGTCCATTGGGCTAACTCCGTTTCGGGGATTTCAACGGGTATCCCAAAATTATCTTCAAAGAGTTGGGCCAATTCTTTGAGCGTGGTTTCTTCAAATACGAATCGGTGGTCCTGCCAGGCCGCATAGTTTTGGGGCTTGGCAATTTGACGGAGACTGGCCTTTCCACTGGCATCCATCGTGACCAAGTCGCCGGGTTTCATTGTGAGTTGTTTTTGGGCGTTTCCTTCCTGAAAGCGCAGTTGCACTTTGCCTTTGTTGAGCACCACTTTGGCAGCAGCAGGACGGGTATTGACCACAAATTCCGTTCCCAGCACCACCACATCAAACGCCCGCCCAGTCTTTACCACAAAACTCTGATGGTTAGCCATATGCGTAACAGAAAAATTGGCTTCACCCGTCAGATACACTTCTCTCGTCTGGTGCCCGAATCCAAAACGCGGCACTTTGAGCGACGAGTTGGCATTGAGCACCACTTGGCTGCCGTCTTCCAACTTCAGCGTGCGGGTTTGGCCGTACGCAGTGGTGTGGGTTTTGTACAATAGATTTTCCCTGAATACCCAACCGCCCAATAGCACCAAAAATGCGATCGAGGCTGCCATCATTAAACGGAATGAAATACGCCGCTCCGCCACCAACTCTTCGGTTTCCAGTTCATTTTCGTTTTGCTGCGCCATGCGTGCCCGATGCCGCTCCAGAGCGGCCTGCGGGTCTGCCACGTATTGCGGGTGCTCGCGTTCCCACATAGCCAAATAGCCGTAAAACAGCTCACGGTTTTGCGCGTCCTGTGCCCAATTCTCGATCATCTGCTTCTGAAAAACAGTTGCCCTTCCGGAGAAATAATTGTACAGCGTTTCTTTGGTCACTTGCGTTTTCATATTGAAACAATTTAAGAGCAGGACGTTTTCAGCGCCCAAAATAGGTAGTGGTGTGGATAGTAATTAATTCAAAACCAATCATTGCCTGCCAGGAGCATCAGCATTAGCCATTTATCTTTCAATGAGGTACGAATCTGACGAATGGCCTGATATAAATGCGCTTCGATGGTACGAAGCGAAAGGTTTAACTCGGTGGCAATCTCTTGGTATTTCTTGCCTTCAAAACGATGCATGACATAGATCTGCCGACGTTTGAGCGGCATATTACTGATGGCATTTTCTACGTCGTGATACAACTCTTCGTACTGAATGATGGAATCCGGCTCCGACGCCGAAGGGCTCAGGTAGTGGTTGGCACTGTCTAATGAGGTATTGCGGCGCATTTCGCTGCGTACATAATCAAAGGCTCGGTGGCGCACTGAGGTAAACAAAAACGCCCGATAGGAAGTGGTCACGGTCCGGTACAGGTGTTCGGAATGAAACTCGTAAAAAATATCCGAAACGATATCTTCGGCAATGGCTTTGGAGGATACATAACGCACGGCGTGGCTACAAAGCAAAGGATAATAATACTGAAACAGCAGCGCAATGCCCGCGTCAGCATTGGCCTCAAAAGCCTTTCGAATCATCAACTCAGGATCCAGCACGGCCTGTTTAGCCGACGATTGTCCCGAATCGCTCCTCCTGAAAAGCGGTTGTGCCTTATCTTCCTCCTCTTGCATATTCTGCCTGAACGGTCTCACTTTCTATATAAAGATAAGTTTTTTCCTGGAACTGTATAATCTACTCCCTGCTTTAAGATAGACCTTCTGCACC
>VFQN01006949.1_pt1 | contig 12500 bp, 9 predicted proteins | sample 3512371 | NCBI WGS metagenome assembly VFQN01 (sample SAMN10412370, study PRJNA504923) | tailings metagenome | isolation source: Replicate 2 from Balatoc abandoned mine | place: Philippines: Itogon, Benguet | collected 2017-08-28
ACCAAAATATCTTTCGTTTGCCCATTATAAGGCGAGCGACTATCAATAATCTTAACAGAACGAATCAGTAGCATATATTTAAAAACTTTCACTTATTCACATTGCGGGTGAAAGGCTAAAAAAAAAGCCCCTTTCGGAGCTTCTATTTATTCGCCAATCAATTCTTTGTATTCTTCTACCGAAAGTAAACTATCTGTTGAACCCGTAATTTTGATACGAACCATCCAACCTTTGCCATAAGGGTCTTCGTTGACCAACTCGGGCGCGGCTTCTAATTCATCATTAAATTCAAGGACTTCACCTGATACGGGAATAAAAAGGTCAGAAACGGTTTTAACTGCTTCTACGCTGCCAAAAATCTCACCTTCTTCAACGGTCTGGCCCACCGTAGTGATGTCTACATAAACAATGTCACCCAGTTCTTGTTGGGCAAAATCCGTCACTCCAACTACTGCGGTATCATCGTCTTCAAAACGAATCCATTCGTGATCTTTGGTGTATTTAAGCTCTTCGGGGAAAGTCATGGTTTGTTGAGGCTTTTGTTTGGGCGTGCAAGATAATACGAAAACATAAATTATGCGAAATCCTTGGGTCACTTTACGTGTTTTTCTAATTCCTCCCACTTAATATCATTTTGTACAATGTGTCCATCGGGCCCAATCAATACAGTGTCGGGGATTCCTGAAATTTGATAATTGCGAAACACATCGTTTTTGGAGCCTTTTACATTTAAAACATGTTTATATCCCTCCAAATTATCAGCTTTAATGGCCTTTAGCCACGCCTCTTTGTCTGAGTCCCAGGAAATATGGATAATGGTAAGGGGTAATGAAGCAAGAGATGACAATAAGGCAGGTAATTTTTTATTTTCTCCACGACACGGCCCGCACCACGATGCCCAAAAATGCAGAAGAACATACTTACCCTTATATTCCGACAAGATATGCTCTTTGTTTTCTAAGTCAACAAATTCAAAATCAGGAGCGAGGTTGCCTGCGCGTAAGCTCAATTCCTTTTTTAAGTAAGCGCCAATTTTTTGCCCGTATTGTGAATCTTTTACCTTACCTGAAAGCAATTCAAACCGCTTTTTCAGTTCATCTGGCGGAAGTAATTTGCTGAGCTGAATAATCTCAAAAAGAACCAGTGCTGACGATAACTCAGATGACTTCTGGATCACAAAATCGGTAATTTTCTGAATGTATCCATCATAAATTCTCCTCCTCACCGCTAGGAGAGAATCATTATCCAACGAATCAACCGCCGGTGAACGCTTTATAATTTCCTGCTGAAAAGCTAAAAAGTCCTTATAGATTTTTTGAAAATCTACATTCAGTACGTTATTAGAGCGGTATTTCACCTCTCCATCTGAATCAATTTCGATGGCCAACTGCTTGTTATCCAAGACTAAATATAAGTCATCCTTCAATGCTGGCGAGCGCAACTTGAATAGGCTCGGCTCTCTAAGTTTATGGGTAAAGGAAAATCGTCCGTTTTTGATGGCAACGGAATCGGTGGTTTCGTTGGATCGATTGACCAAATAAAGCGTGCCTGTTTTGATGGCAGAACACTTTCCTACGAGATTTTGGGCAGCGAGTACCGTATATGAAAAAGACGCAATGAATAGTATAATGGCCTTCATAGGTGTTTTAAGGGTATTTGTCATACAAAACGTTCAGAATGAAAAAATTAGTACGTAATAAAACACACTGAATCTGCTTTATAAATAACCGTCAATCCCTTTTACCAATATGAAACTCCTGCGTATTCTGCTTGTTCTTCACTTTCCCGTTTTTCTTTTTGCCCAAACACCATTGCGGCGTTCAGAAAGTTTTTTTGGGCTGCATTTTGATTTTCATGCGGTGTTGGAAGATACACTTATCGGTAAAACCCTTACCGACAGAATGATAGACTCGCTGCTACAAAAGGTAAAACCCGATTTTATTCAGGTAGATTGTAAAGGACATTCGGGCGTAACGAGTTATCCTACAAAAGTGGGCCATACCCCCAAACGCTTCGAAAAAGACATCCTTCGCCTATTTCGAGACGTGACAAAGCGCCACGGCGTTGCGCTTTATTTGCATTATTCGGGCGTGTGGGACAATGAAGCCGTGAAGCATCACCCACATTGGGCAAGAATCAATGCGGAAGGCAAACGCGACGAAAAAAAAACATCGCTGTGGAGCGCGTATTCTGACAGCTTGCTCATTCCACAACTAAAAGAAATGAGCGACTACGGCGTGGATGGCGTTTGGATCGATGGCGATTGCTGGGCCACCGAGCCCGATTACTGCGCTACCGCGGTGGATGAATTTCAAAAAACTACGGGTATTCAAGAAATTCCAAAAAAAAATCAGACCCAAACTATGCACAGTGGCTGGAATTTCACCGAATGGCATTTCGTCGATACGTACGCAAATACACGGATGCCTTGCATAAATACAATCCTCGTTTTCAGGTAGCCAGCAATTGGTCGTTTTCGGCCATGATGCCCGAACCCGTGGATATCAACGTCGATTTCCTTTCGGGCGACACCGAGCCTCTAAACGGAGCCAATCAGTCGGCTTTTCAGGCACGGTGTTTGGCGCCGCAAGGAAAACCTTGGGATTTGATGTCGTGGAGTTTTGGATACGGCTGGGACGACCAAGTTTTCTCGGCCAAAAGTGCCATCCAACTTTCTCAAGAGGCCGCGCAGGTGATTTCGATGGGCGGTGGTTATCAAGCCTATTGGACCCAACACCGAGACGGAAGCCTTAAAACCTACGCCTACGGAACAATGGCCGATTTAGCTAAATTTTGCCGCGAGCGTCAGCCCTTTTGCCAAAATACCAAACCCGTTCCTCAGGTAGGTCTGCTGTATTCAAATACGGGGTATAAAAGCGAAATCACAACCGTTTACAATACGGGAGACGGCAAGCAAAGCTCCATGATTGGCACGCTCAATGCTTTATTATACAGTCAGTTGCCAACAGAAATACTACAAGAACACCATCTTCTCGGACATACGAAGGAATATCCCGTAATTGTCGTTCCAGAATGGAAAAAGATAAACGAACACCTACGAAACGAACTAGTAGAATACGCACAACAAGGTGGCAATCTAGTTATAATCGGTAGCGAAACTGTTAAAATTTTTGAAAAAGAATTGGGCGTTACATTAAGTCCAACCACACATCCTATTCCTTTTTGGGGCTTTGATAACCTAATCACTGGTACCAAGACAACCTATCGACCGTTTCAGTTATTGTCTGGTACACAGCCCTTTGGCCAATGGTACAGTCAAGAAGATACTCGTTTTGCCAAAGGGCCTGTGGCTACCGTTGCTTCGCTAGGAAAAGGGAAGATTGCGGGCGTTTATTTCAATTTTGGCGAACAGCATTACAAGCGCGAAACCTACGTAGGCCGCGATTTTTTGGGGAAACTGGTAAAAGAACTTTTTCACCCCAACGTGGAGGTCAATGGCTCAAAGCTGGTAAACGTGGCTTTGAATCAAAAAAATGGCACAACTTACGTAAACCTTATCAACATGACGGGCAATCACGCCAACAAATCCATCCACGCAAACGACGAAATTCCGCCGCTTTATAACCTTCAAGTGTCGATAAAAACACCGCGTCGCCCTCGTCAGGTGATGTTACAACCCGAAAATAAACCTCTGCCATTTGCGTATAAAAATGGTAGCGCAGTCTTTGTAATAAGTAAATTAGCTATTCATTCGATTGCTGAAATCAAACTATGATTCTGTTACAAGCCTCTGATTGGGCCGCGTTTATTGGTCGTTTTCACCCTGTATTGGTTCACTTACCCATCGGTTTTTTGATTTTGGCGGGGTTGCTCGAAATCGGCCGATTGACCAACAAAATTGAAGTCAAAGAATCAACTATCACCTTTGTACTTTTTTGGTCAGCTATTGGCGCTACGGTTTCCTGCTTAGCTGGATATCTGTTGTCATTAGGAGGAGGTTATGAAGTCGAATTGTTGGATGAACATAAATGGCAAGGAATATGGGTGGCAGTAGCCGCTTGGGTAGCTTGGATGGCAAAATCGGAGTTATTGGTCAATAAAATTCCTTTTAGTAGCTTGCTTTATTTACCAGCTTTGACCGTTGGGGCAGTATTAACCATGGTTGCGGGGCATCATGGCGGCTCTTTGACCCACGGAGAAGGATATTTGACCCAAGAAACACCAGAACCTTTTCGCGGCTGGCTGGGCATGGAGCCCAAAGCCGAAAAAGGCTCCGATGAAATCAAACCCATCACCGACGTCAACAATGCGATGATTTTCCAGGAAGTCGTAAATCCTATCCTGAAAGCCCGTTGTGTTCAATGCCATAATGCCAATAAATCAAAAGGGGATTTGCGCATGGACCAAATCGAACTGCTGAAAAAAGGCGGCGAAAATGGTCCCATTTTCGTTGCGGGTCAAGGCAGCGAAAGCGAATTAATCAAGCGTTGTCTGTTGCCGCTAGAAGATGAAAACCATATGCCTCCAAAAGGCAAAACGCAACTGTCGGACAACCAGATTGCGATACTTTCGTGGTGGATTGACCAAGGTGCACCTTTTGACAAGAAAGTGGCTGAGCTCAAAACTACCGATGCCATCAAACCCGCCTTAGCCTCGCTGAGCGGTTCGTCGCCGTCTGTTGGAAGTTCTCAGTTGACCACAACGGCCAAAGAATCTCCCGTGTTAAGCTTAAAAGTGCCCACCCCTGATGCAAAAGCCGTAGAAGCACTAAAAAAGGCGGGCCTATTGGTGATGCCGATTGCTAATGAAAGTAACTTGTTAGAAATAAATTCGGTAAATATCAGTACTTTAACCGACACTCAAGTCGCGCTTCTGGAGCCACTTAAAGAACAAATCATTTGGTTAAAATTGGGGGATACAAAAATTTCTGACCAAGCTGCAACCACAATTGCTAAGTTAAAAAACCTTCAAAAATTACATTTGGAAAATACGGCTGTTACAGATGCTACCATTCGCCAAATCAAAGCTTTACCGTATTTGGAATACCTCAATTTGGTCAATACTCAGGTAACCGATGCAGGTATAAAAGAGCTTGCTTCCTCAAAAAGCTTGATGAGTCTTCACGTTTGGCAATCAAAGGTAACAGAGGGCGGTGTAGCTGCCTTGAAGCAAGCAAAACCTAATCTGGAAGTGACTATTGGCATAAACGAACAACAAATCGCGGAGTTTATTAAAGCTGGTGAAACAGCCCCCAAACCTGAAGAAGGAAAGAAAAAATAATCTGCATTTAAAATAAAAACCACCGTAACTAGGTATCCGAGGTCTGTTGCTTGTGTGTAGAGCTTGGTTAGGCAAACGGATAAGGATATTAATACCCAATAGGGCTCATTTTCCAATATTTACCTTTTAGGTATATTTCAACGCATTGTGTATTCATCCAAGAACCAAAAATATCTCTCTTATTTTTATCGCTAAAAAGTATTTTTTCGTTTTAAAAAAACTTTGAAAATGCCTTGTTACGAGCATGTAGAAACTTAACTATAAGTACTTTATGCGATATATTTTTGGCTATTTAAGGATTTTTGCCATTTTTTTACCCTTGCTATTTCTTCCAAAAAAGCCTTAATTTGGCTTAAAGTTTCGTTTTCTTTCTTTACTCTATTATTTATTGATGATTTCCGGAAATACCTTTAAAACCGTTGTTCTAGGCGGAGGTGAAAGTGGTGTAGGCGCAGCATTGCTCGCCCAAGCCAAAGGATTTGATGTTTTTCTATCAGACAAAGGCACTTTATCTGAAGAATATCGTAATATCCTCAATGTCCATGGCGTTGATTTTGAAGAAGGGAAACATACAGAGGAACGAATCTTGGCTGCTGATGAGGTCATTAAAAGCCCCGGAATTCCCGATACGGCTCCGTTGGTCAAAAAATTATATGCTCAGGGAACACCCGTTATTTCAGAAATAGAATTCGCCGCAAGGTACACGAAAGCAAAAAAAATCGCGATTACGGGCAGTAATGGAAAAACCACCACTACCTTACTCACCTATCATTTACTGAAGTCGGCGGGCTTTAATGTAGGCCTCGCTGGCAATATCGGCGAAAGCTTTGCTAAGCAGGTCATTGAAGATAAATTTGATTGGTTTGTGCTAGAATTAAGCAGCTTTCAACTGGATAATATGTACCAATTCAAAGCAGATATTGGTATATTGTTAAACATTACACCTGACCACTTAGACCGGTACGAGTATACTTTTCAGAAATACGTCGATTCAAAGTTTCGGTTACTTCAAAATATGCAACCGAGCGACGATTTTATCTATTTTGTTGATAATGAAGCCATCGCTTCTGAATTAGACAAGAAACCGTTCATGGTGAATCACTTACCCATTTCTTTCGTAAAAAAGGATAGCAATGGCGGTTTTTTTCATGAAGGAAAATTGCATCTGACACGCCATCCCCGTACTTTTGAGATAAGCGCGAATGAATTACCGATTAAAGGTCCTCATAATGCCATCAATGCCATGGCGGCAACGTTGGCAGCTATGGCGGCAGGAGTAAGTGATGAACAAATTCGGCAGGGTCTTTTGACATTTCAAAACGCGGCTCATCGGCTTGAGCCCATCGCAGACATCAACGGCATCAAGTTCATCAATGATTCAAAAGCCACCAATGTAGACTCGGTTTATTACGCACTTAACAGTTTTGATACCCCAATTATTTGGATTGCTGGCGGAGTGGATAAAGGCAACGATTATACCCAAATCGAAGACTTAGTTCGTCAGAAAGTAAAAGCCCTTATCTGTCTGGGCAAAGACAATAGCAAACTTCTCTCGTTTTTTACCCCTATCGTTCCTGTAATCATTGAGACACAGGACGTAAGTAAAGCTGTAGCTCATGCTGTTTCGTTAGGTCATCCTGACGACGTGGCGTTGTTATCGCCTGCTTGCGCCAGTTTTGACTTGTTCAAAAATTACGAAAACCGCGGCGATTTATTCAAAGCGGCTGTTCTGGATTTTGCAATTAATTCCCAAAAAAACGATGAATAACGAGATGAATGCGCCCCAACCACAGTCCACCTCCCCATTTGACCGTTGGCAAAACGCCAAGGAATGGCTTCGTCAAAACCTGAAAGGAGATATTGTCATATGGATTATTGTAGCGCTGTTGTCCCTTGCTAGTATGCTTATTGTGTATAGCGCAACGGGAACACTTGCTTATCAGCGAGGTGGTGGTTATCCTGAATCTTTTCTGTTTAAACACGCCTTTTTTACGGGAATCGGCTTATTGGTTATGTGGGGCGTTCATCGTATCAATTATACCTATTTCTCGCGGTTATCGCGGGCTGCCCTCCTAATTTCTATTCCTTTATTGATTCTGGTAAAAGTAGCGGGGGTTACCATCAACGGCGCTACTCGTTGGTTGGCAATTCCAGGCACTGGCTTAACCTTTCAGCCCGCCGACTTTGCTCGTTTGGCGCTGATTGCCAATCTGGCAGCAATGCTTGCCAAACGTCAGCGCGTGCAATATGACTGGCAGATTTTCGGAAAAATGATTTTGTGGGTTGGGATTATCTGTTTTTTTATTGCCCTTACCAGTACCTCTACGGCCGTTTTGTTGGGATTCTCGTGCTTTTTGATGCTATACATTGGCCGTGTACCAGGCAAATATTTAGCCGTGATGGTCGTTTCTATTGGCATTGCGGGGGCAACAGGTCTTGTGGTAGGCCAACGCCTTGATACCGCTCAGGGACGTATCGAGCGATTTCTCAAACGTGATGAGTATCAAGCTAAGCAAGGTTTTATTGCCATCGCCAATGGCGGAACGCTCGGACAAGGACTCGGAAAAAGTCACCAACGAAACTACCTTACCCAAGCCTATTCTGACTTTATATACGCCATTATTATTGAAGAATACGGCATTATCGGAGGAATTATTATCATGATTTTGTATGCTATTTTGCTGGTGCGTGGAGTCCAAAATATCAATGAAACCAATCGAGCTTTTGGCGGGCTGCTCTCCGCAGGACTCATATTAAGCATTGGATTACAGGCATTTACAAATATGGCAGTAGCCGTAGGGATTTTCCCAGTCACTGGCCAACCGTTGCCTTTATTAAGCATGGGGGGAACCTCCGTTTTATTTACCTGTATCTCACTCGGAATTGTACTGAGTGTAAGCAGAGGGGATATTGAAGAAACAAATTTATAAGGCTTGAGAAGTGATAACGGGGTATCCCCCAATTTATCAAATTTTCATCCTTCTGGTCATAAAAACGTATGATAAAGAAAGTAATCATCAGCGGAGGTGGTACTGGTGGACACATCTACCCAGCCATTGCTATTGCCAATGCACTCAAAGCCATTGACCCTACCATTCAAATTTTGTTTGTGGGGGCTTTGGGTAAAATGGAAATGGAAAAAGTCCCCAAAGCAGGATACGAAATCATTGGCTTACCGATTGCGGGAATCAAACGAGAGCTTTCGGTTGATAACTTATCATTTCCCCTCAAACTCACGCGCAGTTTATTGAAAGCGCGTAGTATTATTAAAAGTTTTAAACCCGATGTAGCCATTGGCGTTGGCGGATTTGCCAGTGGGCCACTGTTGATGGTGGCCTCGTTGTTGGGAGTCCCAACCTTAATTCAGGAACAGAATTCTTATGCTGGTATTACTAACAAATTACTTGCAAAACGCGCTAAAGCCATTTGCGTAGCTTATCCAAACATGGATTCGTTTTTTCCAAAAAACAAGCTCAAAATGACAGGAAACCCCGTTAGAAGCGACATTTTGGATGTAACCCACAAACGTACACAGGCTTATGCCCATTTTGGGCTGCAACCCAACCACAAAACGCTCCTTGTTATTGGGGGAAGTCTCGGCGCCAAGACAATCAATGAAAGTATTGAGGCAGGATTGAAATTACTCATTAATTCAGGATACCAAGTTCTTTGGCAAACCGGAAAACCCTATGCAGAAAAAGCCGCAAACGCAATAAACTCACTCAAAACACCTTATGCTAAGTCATTTGATTTTATCTATGAAATGGATTTAGCCTACGCGTTGGCCGATGTTGTGGTTTCAAGAGCAGGCGCTTTATCCGTATCGGAGCTGTGCTTAGTGGCCAAGCCCGCTATTTTGGTTCCTTTCCCATATGCCTCCGAAGACCACCAGACCAAAAATGCGATGAGTTTGGTAGAGCAAAATGCCGCCCTTTTGATTAAAGACAAAGATGCTCCCGAAGAACTTGTACAAACAGCCCTGCGATTATTACAAGACACTGAAAAACAACAGACTTTGAGTCAAAACATCAAAAAGCTGGGCAAACCCAATGCTGCAAAAGAAATTGCTGAAACGGTTTTAGGACTTATCTAACACTTAATTACAGGGCCTTAATAACATATAAGAATCAACAGAAGAATGCAAATTACAGACTATAAATACATTTATTTCCTCGGTATCGGAGGTATTGGAATGAGTGCGTTGGCGCGTTGGTTCGGCGTGAATGGATTTGAGGTAGCTGGCTACGACCGTACACAAACGCACTTGACCGATACGCTCCATGCAGAAGGTATTTCTGTACATTTTGAAGATTCGGTAGATTTAATACCTGCTGCTTTTTTACAAAATCCAGGCCAAACACTTATTGTTTTCACACCAGCTATTCCAAAAAATCATTCTGAATACAACTATCTGAAAGACAATGGATTTACCCTACAAAAACGTTCACAGGTGCTGGGCCTAATAGCCGGGGGGATGTTTACTGTTGGGGTAGCAGGAACGCACGGCAAAACCACAACATCCTCCATGACTGCGCATTTACTTCGTCATTCAGGAGTAAACTGTGCGGCATTTTTAGGAGGAATAACACAAAATTACGGTACCAATATGCTGCTCAACGCGCCTACCGCGCAGCTCAGCCAAGTACCCTGCGTGGTGGAAGCAGATGAGTTTGACCGTTCTTTTTTGACTTTGTTTCCAGATATCGCCATTGTGACCTCCACCGACGCCGATCACTTAGATATTTACGGAAGCCACGATTCTGTTTTGGAATCTTTTTCAGCCTTTGTAAGTCAAATCAAGCCCAACGGTCGTCTGTTTATGAAAAAAGGGTTGACGTTGGCTGATAAAACGACGGCAAAAGTCGAAGAATACAGTTTGAACGAAGGCGCCTACCACGCTCAAAATATTCGAATCGAAAATGCCTGTTTTATCTTTGACGTTGTTCATCCAGAAGGAATAATCAGCGATATCACTCTACAAGTACCTGGTTTCCACAACGTAGAAAATGCCGTGGCAGCTTCGGCGGTTGGCCTTGCCCTCGGCCTATCAGGGGACCAAATCCGTACCGCTATCGAAACCTTTGGCGGTGTAAAAAGGCGTTTTGAGTATTATTTAAAAACAGACCGGAACGTCCTGATAGATGACTATGCACATCACCCCGCCGAGGTGCATGCATTTTTATCATCTTTGAAAGCGCTTTATCCTAATCGGCTGGTGACGGCAATTTTTCAACCGCACTTATACAGCCGTACGCGTGATTTTGCGAACGAATTTGCAGAAAGTTTATCCCTAGCCGACAATGTGATTCTTTTGGATATTTATCCAGCCCGTGAATTACCGATTGAAGGGGTAAGTTCTGATTTAATTTTTGATAAAATCACAAGTGACAAAATCCAATGTTCGAAGTCAGGCTTAATAGATGTCCTCAAAAATCGTCCTTTAGACGTAGTAGCTACGATTGGTGCTGGCGATATTGATTCTTACATTGAATCCATAAAAAAAGTTTTAGAAGGAATATCCGAGTAATTTTAAAAAACTGATTTTTAGTAATTTAAAATTATAAACTACTAAATCGACACCTGTATGAAACGCTTGATTTGGGTCGTTCTTGGAATATTCATTATTGGGCTTATTGTTTTTTTTGTCGAGTTTCAACAAAAAAGTAAGCGCTGTAAGGGAATTATTGTGAAATTAGATGAAAAAGCAGAGTATCCTTTTTTTAATGAACAAGACATTAAAGATTTGATTACGCTTAAGGGGGTTGATAACATAGAGGGAATGAATTTTTCAGAAATAAACCTAAAAGGTTTAGAAAAAAGGGTTATGAAGAACCGCTTGATAAATAATTGTCAGGTGTTTCGAGATTTATCTGGAAATTTGGTCGTATCTATAGTGCAGCAACGACCTGTCGGGCGTCTAATTTCAATATCTGACACAGACCAACAACGAAATGCCTCGCAGGGGGGATACCTAACCGAGACGGGCGAAATAGTCCCATTGTCAGGACGTTTTGCCGCAAGAACGGTGTTGGTATCTGGTGAGTTCTTTGTTAAAAAACAAAATTTAACCTCCCAAAAAGGAAAGCAACTGATTGACTTTTTGAAAGCCCTTCAGAAAAAACCGTTTTGGAAAGCACAAGTAGCTGAAGTAATTGTGTCAAATGACAGTGAATTAACCCTTATTCCTCAGGTAGGACAGCACCAGATTGATTTTGGTTTGCCCGAGGATTTTGAGGTAAAATTTGAAAAGTTAAAGATATTTTATAAAAATATTTTACCCCTGAAAGGTTGGGAAAAATATAAACGCGTTAGTGTTAAGTTTCGAAATCAAATTGTGTGTGAGTAAAACCCTAACTCAGTATGTCAGATAATGTTATTTTTTTAGGAATTGACATCGGCAGTACCAAAGTTGCTGCGATTTTGGCTAAGCCAAAGACCCACAACAACCATACCATGCTCGAAGTAGTAGGGATCGGTTCGGCACGTAACGAAGGGGTATATAGGGGAATTATCAACAACCCCGTAAAGACAAAAGAAGCAATCAGGCAAGCGTTGGAAATAGCGGCAAGAAAGGCAGAAAGACCTGATTTACTAAATTACCCCCTGACGGCCACCGTCAACGTAAGCGGAACACACTTGGAAACAATGTCGGAAACAGGCTCAGTTACCTGCAAATCTGCCTCTGTCAAAGGGGAAGATGTAGCAGTTTTGTTTGAGGATATGCAGCAAACCTATGACTCCGATTCTAACCAAATTATTCACCTCTTACCGCTTAAATTCGCGGTTGGAGAGCAACACGAAATCGACGACCCAGTAGGTCACATTGGGTTAAAACTCAGTGGCGATTTTAAGATTATCACTGCCAAAAAAACGGCTTTGTATCAAATCAAGGACTCCCTCCAAAAAGCCAATATTCAAGTTGACAATGAAGATGGTTTTGCAGCATCCCCCCTTGCATCAGGTCTTGCTGTTCTGACAGAAGACCATAAAAATTTAGGGGTCGTGTTGGTAGATATTGGCGGCGGTACTACAGATATTGCCATTTATCACGAAGGTCTATTGCGCCACACGGTTGTTCTTCCTTTTGGCGGCAACCATATCACGAATGATATTCGGGAAGGCTGCCATCTGACACAGGAAAGTGCCGAAGAAGCAAAAACCACGTTGAGCGAAACAAATCCCAACGCTTGTAGCCTGAATACCCTGTTAGTAGTTCCCACTGCCGACGGTATTCCGCCGATTGAGATTGTAGCGCGAAA
>VFQN01006950.1_pt1 | contig 12498 bp, 11 predicted proteins | sample 3512371 | NCBI WGS metagenome assembly VFQN01 (sample SAMN10412370, study PRJNA504923) | tailings metagenome | isolation source: Replicate 2 from Balatoc abandoned mine | place: Philippines: Itogon, Benguet | collected 2017-08-28
ATCACGCACGACGGCGGCAACGGCCCGTTGGCGCGGCTGGCCACGAGCTCGCGCTCCTCCTCGGTGAGGAACACGTAACCGGCCGGCTTCGTGAAGTAGTCGCCGAGCACGTCGAGCCAGATGGTGGGGTCCTCTTCGGCGGTCGGCACGAGCACGGCCCGGTCGGCCACGATCGGCAGGCCGAAATAGCTCGGGTAATAGCGGTAGGACCAGAAGAGGACCAGGTCGTACTGCGTCCCCTCCGCGCGCAGGTGATCGAGCAGCGCCGGCACCGCCGGACCGTTCTCCTCGAACCAGGCACGCTGAGTCTCGGTCGTCGCGCGGCGGCCGAAGACCTCGTGACTCAGGTCGGCGAACCGGTGCAGGTGCCGGGGACGGACGACCGGGAAGCGCCGGACCTTCACCGGGCCGAGCACGCTGTCACCGGGCGCGTAGGCGTTGCGCCACGTGAGGTACTCCTTGGCGCAGCTGGTGAGCACCGTGACGTCGTGCGTCTCGGCGAGGCGTTCGGCGATGGCCCGGCAGTGGGCTTCAGCCCCTCCGGTCACCTCCGCCCCATATCGCTGCACCACGCAGGCGAGCTTCACGTCGTCTCCGCCTCACCGGGCCCGTGGGCCCGCCGGGCGGGATCGGCGGCGCCTTCGAGCGCCTCGACGCGCGCGGCGAGGCGGGCGTTCTCCACGGCGAGTTGCTGGAGGCAGGCCATGAGCACGAAGTTCAGCCGCTCCTGCCGGGCGAAGTTCTCGCGGCTGTAGTCGAACAGCCAGCGCGTGAGCGGGAGCAGCAGCGTCTGCTTCAGCCACACGATCGCCCCGCCGGCAATCGGCCGATGGCTCGACAGCCGGAGCGACGGGTTGACGCGCCAGTCGTCCTCGTCGTCGAGCAGTTCCGGCAGCAGGAGGAGCTGCCTGTCGCGCTGCTGGAGCGCCCGCTCGAGGAGGCGCTCGGCGGCCAGGAACGTGGGTTCGTCCTCGAACTCCCGCACGCCGCTGCGCACCAGGCGGGCACGGACCTCGGCGCGGACCCGCGCCCGCACCTCGGCCATCACGTCTTCGGTGTGGATGGGGTGGAGCTGCTCGGGCGCGGTCACGGCGGGTCCCTGGAACGAGCGCCAGTGTAACCGCCCGCACGGCCTGCCTGTATCCTTGTATGTCTCCGGGCAGGCGCGGTGGCCAGCCTGCTGATGCCCGGCAGGCTGACTGACCCGCATGGAATGGATTGCTGATCTCCTGAACTGGGTGCGCACCCTCCACAGCGACGAGGGCGTCCGCGCCCTCATCGCCTGGGGTGGCCTGAGCATCCTCGTCGCCATCGTCTTTGCCGAGACGGGCCTGCTCGCCGGCTTCTTCCTGCCCGGCGACTCGCTGCTCGTGACCGCCGGCGTCGTCTGCGCCGGGGCCTTCCCCGGCCTGCCGTCCATCAACATCTGGGTGGCCAACGTGCTGCTGGTGGTGGCAGCCGTCGTGGGCGACCAGGTCGGCTACGGCCTGGGCAAGAGTGCGGGGCGGGCCATCTACAACCGGCCCGACTCCCGTTTCTTCAAGAAGAAGTACCTCTACGAGGCCCAGGAGCTGTACGCCACCAAGGGCGGCAGTTCGCTCGTGATCGCGCGGTTCGTGCCGGTGATGCGGACCTTCGTCCCCTTCATCGCGGGCGTCGCGCAGATGCCCTACCGCAGTTTCGTGGCCTACAACGTCTTCGGCGGCGTGCTGTGGGTGACCAGCCTCCTGTGGGTGGGCTACTTCCTCGGCCTGAGCCCGCTCGCCGACCAGATCCACCGCATCATCCTCGCGGTGATCTTCGTCTCCGTGCTGCCGCTGCTGTGGGAGTTCTACAAGCGCTGGAAGCACGCCACGGGCCGCGACTGATGGCCGACGACGCGACACGCACCGCCACGCGTCGGCTCGCGCCGCTGGCGATCGTGTCGCTGGTCCTGCCCCCGCTGGGGGCGTTCCTCCTGATTGGGTATCTCGGGACGCTGGGCCCCTGGCTCCAGGGGCTCGGCGCGTCGGGGGTCGCCCTGTACGTGGCCGGCTTCGCGGTGCTCGGGGGCTTCGCGTTGTTGCCGACCTATGCGCCCGCGATCCTGGGCGGCTGGGCGTTCGGCGACCTGATCGGCCTGCCGGCCGCACTGGCGGGGTTCGTCCTCGCCTCGGCCATCAATTACGCCTGGGCCCATCACCTGTCGGCCGCCCACGCCCGCGAGGTCCTGGCCTCCCGGCCGAAGTGGCAGGCCATCCGCGACGCCCTCGTGGGACTCTCGCCCTGGCGCACGCTGCTGGTCGTGGCGCTCATCCGCGTTCCGCCGAACTCGCCCTTCGCCCTGAGCAATGCCGCCCTGGCCGCCGCGCACGTGCCGATGGGTCCCTATCTGGCCGGCACCCTGCTCGGCCTCGCGCCCCGCACGGCCGTGGCGGTGCGCGCCGGGTCGCACCTCTCCGCGCTCGACTTCCGGCAGCGCGACGCGTTCGGCTCCGCGGCACTGGCCATCGGCCTGTCGGTGGTGGTCCTCGGGATCCTCGGCTGGCTGGCGCGGCGGGCGCTCGACGCGACGCTGGCCGGCGTGCCGCACGACGGCTCGCCCCCGGCCGCGTGACGCGGCCCGGCCCGCGTTCCATGTAGGATCTGGGAACCGCCGTGCCCTTCGATTGTCGCTACCAGTACGTGCACGGGCACGACGCCTGCGTCGCCGCCTGCCCGACGCGGGAACCCGAGGGCGGCTTCGCGTTCCAGCGGGTCCGTACGCGGGGCATGGCGCCGGGGCCCGACCCCGAGACGGTGGACGTGGCGGTGCTCGACATGCACCACGGCTGGCCCAACCTCGGACACGCGGCGGTGATCCGCTCCCTGCGGCAGGTGGTGTGCGACCTCGGCCCGCACCTGCACTCGGCGGGCCTGCGCGTCCGTGTCGTGTCCTACGACGTGCGCCGGGAAGGCGGCCTGCCGATGGTGGACGAGGACGCGGGCCTGTTGTGCGTCGGGACCGGCGGCCCGGGTCACCTCGACCCGCGGCGCAACGACGGCGAGGATCCCGGCAGCCAGGGGATCATCGAGGATCCGTCGTGGGAGCCCGAGGCCTTCCGGTTCTTCGACGCCCTGCGCGCGCATCCCGAGGGCGTGCTCCTCGGCATCTGCCACACCTTCGGGGTCATGTGCCGGTGGCTGGGCGTGGCCGATGCCCACCTGCGCGGACCGGAGAAGGGCGGCAAGAGCGCCGGCATCATGGAGAACCTGCTCACCGACGAGGCGCGCGTTCACCCGTGGTTCCGGTTCCTGAGCGAGCAGGCGGGACCGTCGGGGCGCATCGTGGTGCTCGACAGTCGCCTCTACGACCTGCTGCCCTCGGCGCCGCTGCCGTCGTCGATGACCGCGATCGGCTACGAGACCCTGGGCGTCGGCGGCCCCGCCGGGCCCGCGCTGACCATGCTGGAGATCGAGCGGCACCCGGCCGACGGCGTGCCGCGCATCCTCGGCGTGAACCACCACCCGGAAATCGTCAACCGGCCCCGGCAGCTCTCGTTGCTCCGCCGGCGCCATGCCCGGGGCACGATCGACGATCGTTGGTACGAGGAGCGCCGCCGGACGCTGATGGAAACGCTCGACGACCGCGCGGGCGAGCAGCAGCTGTCGCTCACCTCGAGCTTCACGCTGCACGGTCCCCTGCGGTATCACCTGCTGCGTCGGCTGCGGCTGCTGGCCGAGACGCTCGGCCGCCCGTGGCCGCTGCACGAGCGGACGACGCCGATCGCCATGCTGGCCAGCGGTGAAGTGTTGTCGCTCGACGCTCTCGGAGCCCCCGCGTGATCCCGAAGCCGCCGTTTGCCGCGACGCTGACGCCCGAGGAGGAGCTGCGTCGGTTCGAGGAGCTGAAGCCGCGACTCGCCGAAGTGTGGGACGTGCTCATGCGCCGCGAGGACCAGCCGGGCACGTCGGTGGTGGTGCCGTCGCTCACGCTCGACCAGGACGAGCTGCGCAAGCTCGAAGGCGCCACCTTCTACGAGGAACGCCTGCTGTTCCTGCTGATCCGGCTGCGCAACCCGCGCGCGCACGTCGTCTACGTGACGTCGCAGCCGGTCCATCCGCTGATCCTCGACTACTACCTGCACCTGCTGGCGGGCGTGCCGGCCAGCCATGCGCGGGCGCGACTGACGATGCTGTGCACGTACGACACGTCGCCGCGCGCGCTCACGCAGAAGATCCTCGAACGGCCGCGGCTCATCGAGCGCATCCGCGAGGCGATCCCCGATCCCGCTCGCGCCTATCTCACGGTGTTCAACTCGACGCCGCTCGAGCGCAAGCTCGCCGTGCTGCTCGGCATCCCGCTCAACGGCCTCGACCCCACGCTGCACTACCTCGGCACCAAGTCGGGCAGCCGCAAGGTGTTTCGCGAGGCCGGTGTCGACCTGCCCGAGGGCTTCGAGGACCTCACCGGCGAGGCCGACGTCGAGGACGCGCTCGTGGAGCTCGCGCATCGCCGCCCGGGCCTGCGCAAGGCCGTGGTGAAGCTGAACGAGAGCTTCTCGGGCGAGGGCAACGCGATCTTCCGGTATCCCGACCCGGCCGACGACCGCATCGCGATTCGCAAGACGCTGCGCGACCTGGAGTTCGCGGTGCCGTGGGAGACGCACCACAACTACTTCCAGAAGTTCGCGCGCATGGGCGGGATCGTCGAGGAGTTCATCGACGCGGCGATCAAGACGTCGCCCTCGGCGCAGTTGCGCACGAGCCCGACGGGCGAGGTGCTGCCGACGTCGACGCACGACCAGATCCTGGGCGGACCCTCCGGGCAGATCTACCAGGGCTGCAGCTTCCCGGCGCGCGACGACTATCGCATGGCCATCCAGGAGCGCAGCATCCGGATTGGCGAGGTGCTCGCGAGCAAGGGCGTCATCAGCCGGTTCGGCGTGGACTTCCTGGCCTATCGCGACACGCCCGAGGAGCCGTGGAAGCTGACGGCGCTCGAGATCAACCTGCGGGTGCTGGGCACGACGCATCCGTTCCTCGCGCTCCAGTTCCTCACCGGGGGCACGCTGGACCCCGACAGCGGCATGTTCATCTCGCTGAGCGGCCGGCCGAAGTACTACATGGCCACCGACAACCTGCGCGCGTCCACCTATCGCGGCGTGCTGCCCGAGGACCTGATCGACATCGTCACCGACAACGGGCTGCACTACAGCCACCGCACCGAGTCGGGTGTGCTGTTCCACCTGATCGGAGCCCTGTCGGAGTACGGCAAGCTCGGGCTGACGGTCATCGCGAGCAGCCCGGAAGAAGTGCAGGAGCTCTACGCGCGCACGCTTGACGTGCTCGCGACGGAGACGGGGATTGGACACATGTAGGAGCAAGGGTAGAAGAGTAGAAGGGTAGAAGGGGGAAGACAGAATCGAAGGGAGAAGGGAGAAGGGGGAAGGGGGAGGCGGGAAGGGCGAAGGGTTGTCGCTGATGTGTCATGAGAGTTCGCGGAGTCGTTTGACCGACGTTGACAGGATCGCGACCAGTTCGCCGGCTTCCGACAGGAGCCAGCCGATGTCCGCGGGATCGGCACATAGGTCTGACTGCTCGATCAGGTTCAGCCAGTACAGCGCTTCCCGCGCTTCTCGGAGGGCGCCGGCCCTGAGTGCGATGAGGTGACGGCGGGTACCAGCCCTTGAAGTCGATGCACCAGACGTCATGGGGCGCCGTGGCCTCGGCCAACGACTGCGCCAGTGGCTCTGCCACCTATGTAACCGGGTCGGCCCTCTCTGGCCCCCTTCCCCCCTTCCCCCCTTCTCCCCTTCTCCCCTTACCCTTCCCCCTTCCCCCTTCCCGGTTTGCCCTCCCCCTTCTATTCTTCTACCCTTCTCCCTTGATGACTGCCGTTCCCGTCGTGCTGGTGACCGGCGCGAGTCGCGGGCTCGGGCGCGGCATCGCGGTCGAAGCCGCGGCCGAGGGCCTGTCGGTCGCGATCAACTACGCCAGCAACGCCGACGCCGCAGCCGAGACCGCTGCGCTGTGCGCGCGGGTCGCCACGCGCGAGGGCCAGCGCTTCGTGCCGGTGCGCGGCGACATCGGGGCGCGCGACGACCGCGCGGCCCTGGTCATGCAGACGCTCGAGGCGTTGGGCCGCATCGACGCGCTCGTCAACAACGCCGGCATCGCGCCACGCGTTCGTGCCGACCTCACCGAGACGAGCGAGGCGTCCTTCGAGGAACTGCTGCGCGTCAACCTGCAGGGGCCGTTCTTCCTCACGCAGGCCGTGGCCAACCACTGGCTGACGGACCCCTACGATGCCGCGCTGACCGGTGGCTTCAAGATCGTGTTCGTGACGTCGATCTCGGCCGACACCGCGTCGGTCAACCGCGGCGAGTACTGCATCTCGAAAGCCGGCCTCGCGATGGCCTCGCAGCTCTGGGCGGTGCGGCTCGCCGACCGCGGCGTGCAGGTGATCGAGCTCCGGCCCGGCATCATGGCCACCGACATGACCGCCGGCGTGAAGGAGAAGTACGACACGTTGCTGGCGCAGGGCCTCGTGCCACAACGGCGCTGGGGCACGGCCGAGGACGTCGGACGCGCGGTGCGCGCGATCCTGGCCGGCGCCTTCCCGTTCACGACCGGCGACGTGATTCACCTCGACGGCGGCTTCCACATCCGGCGGCTGTAGGTCATGGCGGCCGGCTGGGATAGCCGGCCCTCCCGACGACATGATTCGCATCGATACGACGCTCACCCCAACCGCCCTCCTGCCAGCCGTCGAACGCATGTTCGAGCTGTCGGCGCGGAAGATCACCGCCATCGAGCGCGCGTGGAATCCGGCCGACGGCACGCCGGTGTTCACCGTGAAGGGCCGCTACACGTCGCGCGGCTGGACCGAGTGGACGCAGGGCTTCCAGTTCGGCTCGGCCATCCTGCAGTTCGACGCGACAGACGACGAGGCGATGCTGGAGATCGGTCGCCGCGCCACCGTGGCGCACATGGCCAGCCACGTGAGCCACGTCGGCGTGCACGACCACGGGTTCAACAACGTCTCGACGTACGGCAACCTCTGGCGCCTCGCGCGCGAGGGCCGCATCGACGCGAGCCCGTGGGAGATCGCCTTCTACGAGCTCGCGCTGAAGGTCTCGGGCGCCGTGCAGGCCGCGCGCTGGACGGATCTGCCCGACGGGCTGGGCTACATCCACTCGTTCAACGGCCCGCACTCGCTGTTTGCCGACACGATGCGGTCGCTGCGGTCACTAGCCGTCGGCCACCAGCTCGGTCATGCGCTGATGGGCGAGCGCGATCGGAAGTTCTCGCTGCTGCAGCGCCTGGTGCAGCACGCCGAGACCAACGCCCGCTTCATCGTGTACTTCGGCAAGGGGCGCGACGCCTACGACGTCCGCGGGCGTGTCGTGCACGAAGCCATCTTCAACCTCAAGGACGGCTCCTATCGATGCCCGTCCACGCAGCAGGGGTACTCGCCGTTCTCCACGTGGACCCGCGGGCTCGCGTGGGTGCTGCTCGGGTATGCCGAGCAGCTCGAGTGGTTCGACACGCGCGAGGATGCCGAGTTGAAGCCGCTCGGCGGGCGCAAGGCGCTGACCCGGCGGTACCTCGACGCCGCGCGCGCCACGGCCGACTTCTACGTAGCCAACACACCCACCTGCGGCGTGCCGTACTGGGACACCGGTGCGCCCGGCCTGGCGCACCTCGGCGAGTATCTCGATCGGCCGGCCGACCCGTTCAACGATCACGAACCCGTGGACAGTTCCGCAGCGGCCATCGCCGCGCAGGGGCTCGTGCGGCTGGGACGCTACCTGAACGCCCACGGCGACCGGGCCGCCGGCCGGCGGTACCAGGCGGCGGGTCTCACGACGACGCGCACGCTCCTCGACGAGCCGTACCTCTCGAACCGCACGAAGCACCAGGGCCTGCTGCTGCACGCGGTCTACCACCGGCCGAATGGCTGGGACCACGTGCCGCGCGGCCGGAAGGTGCCGTGTGGCGAATCGTGCCTGTGGGGCGACTACCACCTGCGCGAACTCGCGCTGCTGGTGAGCCGCCTCGCGCGACGCCAGCCGTACTACACGTTCTTCGGTGGCTGAGGATCCCCATTGACGCAGGGCCGGCTGTCCCAGCCGGCTGACTGCCTGCCCTGACCTGGCCGGGAGTTCGCGATGCGTGGACTGATGATGGACGTGCCCCTCTCGATCCCGTCGCTGCTGCGGCGGGCCGAGACACTCTTCCCCGGCAAGGCCATCGTGACCCGTCGTGCGGACCACGACCTCACGCGATCGACCTACGGCGCGTGCCTGGCCGGCGCGCGTCGACTGGCCGCCGGCATGCGCACCCTCGGCGTGGGGCCCGGCGACCGCGTCGCGACGTTCTGCTGGAACCACGAACGTCACCTGCAGGCCTACTACGGCATCCCCGCGTCCGGCGCCATCCTCCACACGCTCAACATCCGCCTCCATCCCGAGGAACTCGGCTACATCGTCAACCACGCCGACGACTCGGCGGTCATCGTGGACAAGGTGCTGTGGCCGGTCTTCGAGAAGGTGCGCGACCGCATCGGCGATCGGCGCATCGTGGTCGTGAGCGACGACGGCGACGTGCCGCCGGGGACGGTGGACTACGACACGTTGCTGGCCGCGCACGAGGCCACGGGTGAGTTCGCCGACGTGGACGAGCGAGCGGGTGCGGTCATGTGCTACACGTCTGGCACGACCGGACGCTCCAAGGGGGTGCTGTACTCGCATCGATCGCTGGTGCTGCACTCGCTGGCCGAGGCGCTCCCCGACGTGCTCGATCTCGGCGAGTCCTCGCGCGTGCTGGCCGTCGTGCCGATGTTCCACGCCAACGCCTGGGGCCTGCCCTTCGCCTGCGCCATGGTCGGCGCCTCGCAGGTGCTGCCCGGCCCGCACCTCGACGCGGCCAGCATCGTCGCGCTCCTCGAGTCGGAGCGCGTGACGCACACGGCCGGCGTGCCGACCATCTGCCACGCCCTGCTGCATCACCTGGATCAGCATCCCGGGCACGACCTCTCGGCCCTCCGTCTCATGCTGGTCGGCGGCGCCGCGATCCCCGAGGCGACGATTCGCGCGTTCGAGGCGCGCCATGGCGTGCGGATCGTGCACGCCTGGGGCATGACGGAAACGGCCCCGCTGGGCACGGTGAGCCGCGTGCCGAGCGAACTGGCCGACGCCCCCGCCGACGTGCAGTACGCCTGGCGCGCGACGCAGGGGCGTCCCGGTCCTCTCGTCGAGGTGCGCGCGCGCACCGACGAGGGCCGTCTGGTGCCGTGGGACGGCCAGTCGATGGGAGAGCTCGAGGTGCGCGGGCCGTGGGTCGCCTCGGCGTACTACCCGGGCAACGAGGCGCCCGACCGCTGGACCGACGATGGCTGGTTCCGCACCGGCGACGTCGTCACCATCGATCCCACCGGCTGCCTGACGATCCGCGATCGGGCCAAGGATCTCGTCAAGTCGGGTGGCGAGTGGATCTGCACGGTCGCCCTGGAGTCGCTCCTGATGGGGCATCCGGCGATCGCGGAGGCCGTGGTGATTGCCGTGCCGCACGAGCGCTGGGGCGAGCGGCCGCTGGCCATCGTGGTGCCAGCCGCCGGCGCGTCGCCGCCGACGCTGCACGACGTGCGCGCGCACCTGGACGGACGTGTGGCACGCTGGTGGGTGCCCGACGGCGTGGTGGCGGTGGAGAGCCTGCCACGGACGGGCGTGGGCAAGTATCAGAAGAATGTGCTGCGAGACACGTACCGCGACTATTTCGCCGGAGCCTGACGACCCGGTGGCGACGCTCGTTCCCTCCGAGTCCGGGGCCGACGACCTCGAGCGCCTGCGCGCGCGCGTGACGCAGGCAGAAGCCACGCTGACCGAACGCGTGGCCGAGACCGAGGCGCTGAAGAAGGATCTGGAGCGGTTCCGCATCCGGTACCGCCAGGACGTGGGCCTGCTGCACGACGAACTCGACGCGCTCGAGCTGGCCATCGCGGAGCTGGAGCTCGGCGAGCTGGCCAGGAAGCTGGAAGAGGCAGAAGCCGCAGGTGGCGACGGCGACCAGGAGGACGCGAACGCCGCCGACGGAGCACCGCCGCCGGCGCGCTTTACGTCGGACGCCGTGCGCAAGCTGTTTCGCGACGTGGCCAAGGCCATCCACCCGGATCTGGCCGACGACGAGCAGGCGCGCAACCGACGGCATGCGCTGATGATCGAGGCCAACCGCGCGTATGCCCTGGGCGACGAGGAGCACCTGCGGTGGATCCTCCAGGTGTGGGAACGGAGCCCCGAGGCCGTGCAGGGCACCGACCCCGAGGCCATGCGCCTCCGCCTCGAGCGACGACTGGAACAGCTCGAGGAGCAGGCCGCGCGGCTCGATCGCGAGATCGCGGAGCTGCACGCCACGCCGCTGTGGGAGCTGAAGGTGATGGTCGATCAGGCGGCTGCCAAGGGGAAGGACCTGGTGGTCGACATGGTGAAACGACTGAAGCGCGACATCATGGTGGCGACCAATCGACTCGACGCGCTGCGCCCGCCCGACTGAGGTCGCTCGCGTTCCACCCTCGAACCAGAAGCGTCCGAGGGCATCGCAGGAGGAAGGTTCGTGTCCATCACGCGCTCGGTCACACTCGCGTCGATTGGCCTGGCGGCGCTCGCACTGGCAGGCGCATGCTCGCGCGTCTCGGCGCCGTCCAACACCTCGTCAGGCGGATCGGCGCCGCAGGACGCGGCCGCCTTCGTGGCCGGCGCCAACACCACCCTGCTCGCGCAGGCCAACGAGCTGGCACGCGCCCAGTGGGTGGCGGCCAACTTCATCACTGAGGACACGGAAGGCATCTCGGCCGACGCCTCGGCCGACTTCGTGGCGGCCTCGATGCGTCTGGCCAAGGAGGCGGCCCGCTATCCGGCCGACGCCGGCGGTCCCGACGTCGCGCGACAGTTGCTGCTGCTGAAGCTGGCCGCCAGCCCGCTGCCGGCGCCGTCGGATGCCGCGCTCCAGCAGGAACTCACCCGCATCGTCGCGGGCATGGAAGCCGAGTACGGGCGCGGCAAGTACTGCCCGCCCGGCAAGCCGTGCCAGACGCTCGACGACCTGAGTCGCTTCATGGCGACCAGCCGCGATCCGAAGGCGCTGCTCGATGCCTGGGAGGGGTGGCACGCGGTCGCGCCCCCGCTCGCGAAGCCGTACCAGCGGTTCGTGCAGCTCGGCAACCAGGGCGCGAAGGAGCTCGGGTTCGCCGATCTCGGCGCGTTCTGGCGTGCCGGCTACGACATGCCACCCGACGACTTCGCAAAGGAGGTCGATCGGCTGTGGCTGCAGGTCAAGCCGCTCTACGACCAGTTGCACGCCCATGTACGCCGGCGCCTCGCTCGCACGTACGGCACCGACCTCGTGCCGCCCGACGGCCCCATCCCCGCCCATCTGCTCGGCAACATGTGGGCACAGCAATGGGGCAACGTCTACGACCTCGTCGGGCCGCCGGGACGCGCGTCGGGCTACGACCTCACGGCGCTGCTGCGCGCGAAGAAGACCGATCCGATCGGCATGGTGAAGTACGGCGAGGCGTTCTTCACGTCGCTCGGGTTCGCGCCGCTGCCCGAGACGTTCTGGAAGCGATCGCTCTTCACGCGCCCGCAGGATCGCGATGTGGTCTGTCACGCGAGCGCGTGGGACGTGGACAACGTGGACGACCTGCGCATCAAGATGTGCATCGAGATCCGCGACGAGGACTTCGTCACCGTCCACCACGAGCTCGGGCACAACTTCTACCAGCGCGCCTACAACCAGCAGCCGTTCCTGTATCGCACGGGCGCCAACGACGGCTTCCACGAGGCGATCGGCGACGCCGTGGCGCTCTCCATCACGCCCGGCTATCTGGCGCAGATCGGGTTGCTCCCGTCGGTGCCGAAGACGCAGGACGATGTGGAGTTCCTGCTGCGGATGGCGCTCGACAAGGTCGCGTTCCTGCCGTTCGGCCTGCTCGTCGATCAGTGGCGGTGGAAGGTCTTCAGCGGCGAGATCGCGCCGGCGCAATACAACGCGGCGTGGTGGGATCTCCGTGAGAAGTACCAGGGCGTGAAGGCCCCGGGGCCGCGTCCGGCCGGCGCGTTCGATCCGGGCGCGAAGTATCACGTGCCGGCCAACACGCCCTACACGCGCTACTTCCTCGCGCACATCCTGCAGTTCCAGATGCATCGCGCCATGTGCAAGGCCGCCGGCCACACGGGCCCGCTGCACACGTGCTCCGTCTACGGCAACAAGGAGGTGGGCGCTCGGCTGCAGACGATGCTCGCGATGGGCGCCAGCAAGCCCTGGCCCGATGCCCTCGAAGCACTCACGGGCGAGCGCCAGATGGACGCGACGGCGATCCTCGACTACTTCGCGCCGCTGCGGGCGTGGTTGGAAGCCGAGCAAAAGGGAGAAGGGAAAAGGGAGGAGTAGCAAGGGGTACACGGGACAAGGGAAGAGGCGGGAAGGGAAGAGCGACAAGGGACAGACCTGTCGCTCATCACTTGCCGTCCCTGTCGC
>VFQN01006951.1_pt1 | contig 12496 bp, 7 predicted proteins | sample 3512371 | NCBI WGS metagenome assembly VFQN01 (sample SAMN10412370, study PRJNA504923) | tailings metagenome | isolation source: Replicate 2 from Balatoc abandoned mine | place: Philippines: Itogon, Benguet | collected 2017-08-28
GAAAGTTGCATCCCTGACTCTTTTATATCTGCCAGAAGGGATCTTTCATCGAGGCTGAGAGGGAATTCTTCGTTCTTCTGAAATAGATAGCGCGAACTCTTAAAATGGGGCAGAAATCCAATCTTTCCATAGTTATGAACATGAGTCGGAACCCCGTCCAAGCCAATGCAAGGAAGATGTGATAACTTCTTCTGACCAGCTTGAAAGATCTGAAAGCCAAAGCCTCGACCTCTATGCTCTTCTTTACAGATGTAACATCCAATAAAACCATAAGATGGACTTAACTCCACTGCAGAGATACATGCAACAATTTCTCCATCTAACTGACCCACTAGAAACCCATGAGGATCAATCGTTAAGAAACCTTCCAAGTCATACTGACCAGGATTCCACTGCTCTCTTCTTGCCCATTCTCGATGCACCACTTGAACTTCATCGGGTGTTGCTTCTCGAACCAAATATACCATAATCGTTGTCTTTGTAATTGCAAAAATCAGCAAACCTGTTTCATATGAAACCCTCCTTCACTTGAATAAAATAATCAAAGGATTGTTGAGTTGTCCTGCTTTAGAGATGTCCAGTGTTCAGCAGGTTAGCTCCAACGTGACAAAAAGTAGAAATCGATTTTGATGAAATCACTTGCAATCTATGTATTAGGATGATTGGAATGACCTGCAATTCGCTTGCAGTATTGAAAATCTTGATCAAGTGAAAGATTTACTGAAGCAGGGTCTTGATGTCAATTCAACTACAGAGGTGATAATGCTCGTCTTGTGCAATTGATTTGTAATCTTCATATCATATCTCTATAGTCTCGAGTGATTCCTCAAGTCACTCCATTACACATAGCTGTTAAGACTGGTAACTTAGAATTGATCAAACTTCTATTGCCCAACTCCAACATCAACAAAGCTGATCAATACGGATTTACTCCTTTGCACTATGCTACAGTAGGTCGGAAGAAAGAAGTGGTGATGTTACTTCTATCCGAAGGTGCATCTGTTGCTGCAGAAAGCAAGGTATTTCCAAACCTCAAACACTGACCAGATCTTTTCACCCTTCCTTTCAATAATAGGATGGAAACACCGCGAAAGATTTAGCTGAAGCTTTAAACTTTTCTGATATTATCGATGCGCTAACCTCTAAGCTTAATTTAGAAAAAGGTATATGGTCATTTGACTGGCAACGTTGTCTCATATAATGACTCTATTTGATAGATCCGACTCTACCAAAGTTCCGTGCATGGTTAACGAGTATAGGAGGTGGAGAATATACATCGAAGTTTATTGATGCAGGATATGATTTACCTTTCATCGCAAAACATAAGTTGAATGCTGAAGATTTGAATTGTGTTGGTATTCCCACTAGTAAGATGGGTTTGAGGAGGAAGATTATGAATCTTCACGACCTCGAGAAGTTCTATAATCCTCAGGAAGAAGATGATGAAGAGGAAGATGAAGGGGAGGAAGATGAAGATGAGGAGGAAGGTGAAGAGGATGAAGAAGAAGACGAAGATGATTAAACGCACTGAGTTCTCGTAGTATAATCTCATCCTAGCTTAATTGAAGGGATAATTTTTATTTTCATTCGATCAGTATCATAATAAATCTCTTATAATAAACAAAGAACACAAAAGACAACTTAAAGAAAGAAAAAATAGTAAAAAATAAGGAGAATATACACATTATCATATCTCTCTGTCTTTCTTTGATTGAATCAATGATGGCACTCTTTCCTAACAAGAGCTTTCAACTCTCGTTAGAGGAGCCTTGCGATGATTTCAATAACAGAGATGTCTGTCTTTCCCATGAATGGCTGGCCAAAGCCAGAAAGAGTCACCTTAGAAGGGAAATATTGTCGCTTGGAACCAATTCAATTGTCCCATAGTGATCGATTGTATGAATTGGTCACAATTCCTTCGGCGGAAGAAAGATACAGATATATTTCGAATCTTCCACCAAAAAGTCGCGAGGAACATGAAGCATGGATCCGTAATGAAGTTTCATCCAAAGAATTTATAACATATGTTATTGTTAATAAAAGAACCGGTGAAATCGAAGGAAGACAGAGTCTAATGCGTATCTTCCCCGAGCATGGTAGTGTTGAGATAGGATATGTATGTTGGGGATTAGGAATGAGTCGCACTCGTATTGCGACTGAAGCATTATTTTTATTTGCATCTTATGTGTTCGATACCTTAAAATATCGTCGCTTTGAGTGGAAGTGTGATAATGCGAATGAACCGTCTAAACGTGCTGCTTTGAGATTCGGATTCCAGGCGGAGGGTCTCTTTCGTCAACATATGATTATCAAAGGAGTTAATCGTGATACTGCCTGGTTTGCAATGTTAGATATTGAATGGTCGAAAATAAAGGATAGTTTTGTTTCGTGGTTAGATGAGAGTAACTTCGATGATGAAGGGAATCAGATCCATCCTTTGACTTACTTTCGAACTTAACTAAAGCTTAGGAGAAACCATCATAAAAATAGAAAATGTTAGTATACTCGAAGTGCATTTCTAATGCCTGACTCTGTAATCTAAATTTTCATGATTTCATTGCGAACCCTCTGACGCGAGCCAAAAATAAACAGTATTTACAAGTACGTTATGAACATTTTCCTTGCACTATAAAATCTCAATCGAAAAAGGAATTTTTCAGTTCTGTAACATGCTTTCGCTTTGATGTGATTGACTTTGTTCTTGCATCAGTTTCCTTCTCTTCATAATATCCTTTCTCCATGAATCGAAAGCTGCCTTACGATCCTCTGCATTCAATTCGATAGAATTAGTTGATTCTTCTGGCTTTGTTTCCAGCTGAACGATAATGGGGGAACTGTCATCTCTTTTCAAACCTTCTATGAACTTCTCATACTGTCTCTTACGATTGGACTTCCCAACCATAAATGAAACTTGACTTTTCCCATTTACTAGTTTATTATCTCCTTCCACCGTCTTGATACTGGAAGATTGATCAAATGTAAGAGTTTTTCTATGGGGATCGGGATCGCCATTTCCAGGAGTAAGGGTTTCCACGGAGAAAGCTGCGATACTTCCTTTCGAAATCCTCCGCTTTCGAATGGAATCCATAGTCTGAATCTCACTTAGGCGATCAAAATAATGTACAGATGTAAGAATTTCTTTCATTTTCTTCATTGTCAAAGTTAATGATTCTTTTGATATTTCAAACATTTCCATCACTTTAATCTTCTCTATCTTGATCTAATATAAGATTATATTATATTATTGTTGGAAAAAACAAAAATAAAAATGATTGCTTACCTGGAAATGCTCTGCGAGTAAAGCAAACGCTGAAATCGGATAAATCCTCTCTGTGAGGTTCACATAAGCTTTCTGTGAGGCTGGTAGCTTATCATAGAACTCCTTTCGATATAAATCTATCATCTTTATAATCTCTTCTTTAATAATATTTGATGAACTTAAGGAAGTTGATGTTAATTTCACTTTATCATCAAATGAAAATTGAAAGAAAAGTCGATCTAAGAATGAGAGATTATCAGCAGAAGTCGTGGAAGTTACGCCTGTAGTGCTTGATGACGAAGTCGATGAACTAGATTCATTTTGGAAAGTATTTTTACAAATGTTTAATATCTTTAAATACTCATTAAGCTGTTGTTTCTCGTAGGAGATCCACAGGCATTTAAAGAGAGCAGCACGAGGGAAACTGATTTGACTGTTCGGATAAAGGATACGATATGCCATTTCAACTAAAGAAATAGATAATAATGATGATGAAGATGACGAATGAGACGAAGATATTGAACTTAATTGTCCTAATTTGCTTCTTCGTTGTAATTCTAAGATTTTACGAATGAACAAATCTTCATTTTTCTTCACACTTTTTTCATCTGTTCCCAAATCTCCTCCACTACTCTCGATAGAATGAGGCAATGATAACCTTGCCTCTTTCATCATTCTCAGTATAATCTCTTTATCGAGGAACATTATGTTTCCACTAAAAACCTTGTGAATCACTTCAAATTTAAATCCGTTTCAAAACAATACACCACCCACCGAACTAACCCCTTCATTACACAATTCCTTAAATGAGGATAAAGAAATTTCATAGAATTTTATGGCTGAGTTGATTCGACAATCAACAACAATCTAAACAACAGTCTTTTCTCCACCCCATCTTTCCATCATCATCGTCATTGAAACTTCGTTTTCAAAAAGTGAAATCAAAGGAATTCGGAATAAGTGAAAGAACACAAATATAAATCAAAAAATCATTACAAGTTTCGTTACCAAATTACCCACCCAAAGCGTAAAGAGGGGATGAATCGCATTGAATCAACGATTTACCAGACTTTAGATTCCATAACAGGTGGAAAGGTTGGGAAACATGATCGTGAAAAGAAAACTGTCTTCTATTTTTACACAGAATTACAAGTTATTATCATTCTTGCTTTTACTGGTGGATTCGTTGATGCTGCAGGTTATATTAAATGTGCACAGTTATTCACATCTTCTATTACAGGGAATTTGGTAGTTGCTTGTTCCTCTATCTACCATACCTATGGTGTGATAGCTCGTGTTTGTGTCTCTTCTGGCTTTATTATTGCTGGTATTATCGGGTTTTTTCTTGCTTCTATTTTAAAACATAATCAAGAATGGAAGGTTAAACCTGTTAGTGCTTTACTTTATCTCTTTGAAGTGGTATTATTTCTTATCACTTTTGGACTTGGCCTCAATTATGATCAAGTGATCTCAGAACATGATGATTCACTGACTGATTGGCGCCTCATTCTCACTGCGAGTATTATGGGAGCATCCATGGGCATGCACAACGCTGCAGCCAAAGAAAGTATTCCCAACGTCCCTGCTACCACTGTCATGACAATGACCTTAGTGAGCGAATCGATGACGTTATCTCAGTTGTTGGCATTCTTCTTAGCAGATCATTTGTGTTTGAGGCTGTCTCCGAAGGGCAAGCAGATAACAGATGAGGATCGAAAGAAGAACCATGAGAAGCTGATCGATGCTCTAAGTAAATGGATCACGGTGACAAGACCACTGATAGCTTTCTTAATTGGAGCTCTTGTTGGTTGCGCCTTAGCTTCTAATATTACCTACTACAGTTTATTAATTCCAATCGTTCTCATCGGTTCAGTAGTCGTAGATATTTATTTTGCCATGGTTGTTGATAAAATGACCTCAGAATATGCTGCCTTGAAAGCCAAAGGTGATGAAGAGAATATTGACAGTGGTAGTACCGATCTTATTAGTACTAAAGAGACGGAATTAGTTCAAACACCACCATACTCTGAGAAAGCTGATCAAGAAAAGGATTAAACCAAGAAAGTTGGGTTATGATAGTATAGCCCAATTTCATCGTTTGAAATAATTTCTTCAGAATAAAAAACCATTTTTTAAAAGCAATCCCTTCTCATTAGTTCTCATTATTATTTTTATTTCACTATGCATTATAGTCTCAGTTCTTTTGTTTTCCACCTCTTCAATTTTTGGATGTATTATTTCCTTTGTTTTTTGTTCGAATTCAGTGTTTGCTAGCCTTTGCTTTCACTTTTAACCAAATTTCGGAGTATTTAAACTTCCTTTCTTACGTTGATTCGAAACTTAGAATGATAACACACTTCTCTCTTTTTAAAAATTAATAGAAGAATATTTTGTTGATGATTCGAAGATATTTCATTTGCACTTTTCGCTAACCATCAATCCTATGTAAAAGTTCAAGCACTTCCGAGCGACCCGAATGGAGTCCGCGCTCGCGATTAGTAAAAGGGAGACTCCTATCTCTTTAGTTTGCTTCTAATTGACAGAAGTTAAGAATGAAACTAGGGATACTTTTTCCATAATCAGAAACTAGTTTCTGCATCTTCTCATTGGCGACATGCTTTGTTGGGTCTAAAGAAACAGAGAAATAATTGCCAGCAATTTCTCCAAAGTAAACTACATCTGAGGTCTTTGAGTCATTCGCTGTTGTTGCTGGACGCCAGATCGATGCCGGATAATCTTTCCGTCCAGTAGCATGAAAAACAATAATGGTAACGTTGTAAAGAATCGCTAAAGATTGAAGAATAAAATTCGTCAAACCTTCTAATTTCATCCGTTCTTCATCGGAGGAGTTAGTATCAGATCTTGCAAACTTATAAGCTGAATTCAGGAAAGATGGCTGAATATCGAACGCTTGAATGAATAGTGAAGCAAAGCGGTTGATCACCTCGTGAGAGGAAAGAGAAAATGATTTATCACTATTTGCTTGCTGAAGACTGAGCTCAACCTGTTTTGCAAAAGCATCACAGAAATGTTCTTCCGTTGCATCTCTTTGACTTGATCGTAAACAGCCATATTCTTGGAGAAGATTATCTAATATTTGTAATTTTGCAGAAAAGATTGAGTCAGATAATGAAGAATGACCAAGAGTAGGATCGGCAGAATCACGAATATCCAACTTTAATAATTCATCATAACTATAAGACATAACTAAAGGGATTAATGTCCAATTAAATTTTAATGCTGAAACAAGACGTTCTTCACGTAATAGATTTTCTTTTAATTCTTTCAGATTCCAATTGCTTCGAGAAGTTAAAAGAATCAATTTATTAGAGAGAGGAATATCCTCACGAAGTTGATCAATAAATGAGTCTGATGAAAGATCTTCTCCATCTCCTTCCGCATCTTTTTCATTTTCTTCGAATTTTGGATTTTCAGTTTCACTTCCTCCGTATCTTTGATTCTGTTGTAGAACATAATGATGAAGCAATGAATCAAAATCATCCCCGCGGATGAGTTTATCCGCATGATCCATCACGATTGAGTATTGACTTGAAGTATCCCCTTCAGTTTGATGAAAATCAATAAATCTGCTACAAGCATTAAATATCCGTTGGGAGTTATAGCTCATTGAAGAAGCAGCAAAATTTAATGCATTCGAAACATCTGATCCTTCATGAAAAGCTTGATCAGCAAATTTTCTCCAATTTTCAGCAACATTTGAATAATAAAGAATAGTAGTAGCAAGGCGATATTGTTCAAAACGTATTAATTGATAATTCATAAATTTTTTTAATATTTTCTTATTATACTGTAATAATAATAAAGTATATTCTTTTAACTGTTGATCACATAATTCAATTTCTTCTTCACATTTAGGTAATGATTTGTATTGCGATTCAATTAACTCATTTAATTCTTCTTTAAAATTTAATTCATGTAATTCAGCTAAATCATTTTCCCAATTAATTAATTGTTTTGATGCTATTCCAATATTGCTTTTAATATCATTAATTTCAATTTCTTTTAAAAATATTTTATTTTTATCGTTACTCAGATCAATATTTATCTTATCTAATAATACCTTTACATTCTTAATTTCTTCTTCATTAATATCTTGATTAGGTATCATATGATAAATAGTTAAAGTTGGTGAAACCCATTCTTCCTTTGACTCTTTCCCTTGAAATGTTAATTCAACAGGGAATGATATTGAAGTACCATCTAAAAATGTCTTTGGTGGATATTTTCTTTCGTGAAATAAAATTTGGAGCTGATTTTGATTCTTAAAGTTTAATCGATAATTGCCTTTATCAGTTCTAATTTCTCTACCACACAATAAATCCCATAACTGATGATTTTCAATTTTACGATAGATTAAATGTAATTCTAATATTAATTTTCTCTTTCCAGTATACTTACCAAATTGAATTTGGAAGAGATTATCTGAATGAGGTAAATTGAACTTTAATGACAGCAAATTATATGCTAACTCTTTGAAGTATTCGATATATCCTTTAGCCTTTGCTTCATAGAAAGTCTCATCATATTGGAAAGGTCCAACTTGATCAATGTGAATTTTTTCTTCTCCAGTAGAAAGTTTAACCAGGTCAGCTCTAAGTTTATCAACTTTTTCTGCAGTTTCTTGAAGTGCAGCTATTAATGCTTCCAATTCTAACGTAAAATCTTGAAGAGAAATATGTAAAGAATTAATTTCTATTATTTTTTTCTCAATTTGTGATGTTTTATCTTGAATATCTTTCTCCCGTCTTATATTTGCTTTAATACGTATTTCTTCAATTCGTTTTTGATGCTCTTCTTTTGTATTATTTAATTTTATTTCTTCTAATATTGCAATTTCTTTTACAATTTCTTCTCGATTTTGTATTCTTTGTTCTTTAGAAGCTTGAGTGATTAGTTGAAATTGATGAATTTCATCTTTTTTCAAGTAATACTTCTGAATATCATTTAGAATGGTTTCAGGCTTTTTCATTAAATCTAAATATCGTCCAAATAAAAGATGTTCCCAAACAAATAAAGAATTACCAATACTACTGGAAAAGGTTTTATATAATGGTGCAATATCAAGTAATGATTTTAATGATGTTTTAGGAATTCCTGAATTATTATTCATTATTGACGATTTCAAAAACATTGAAACTTCACGAATATTATGAATGTTTAATACAAGAATTCTTCTTTCTGCACATATATTATTAACTAAATTCCAAATTCTTTCTTTCATACGATCAGCAGGAGATTCGGGTGAAACTGAAGAGGATTGCTTTTCTGAGCTTACTAAAGATTCTTGATAAAATCTTCTAACTATATCGGCAATATCGCTGCCAGCCTTTTTATGGTTTTTATCACAGTGACTAATAACCATAAAAATTCTTGATCTCACTTCATTAGATAATTTATCGAAAGTTGTCTGAAATAAATCTTCTAATTTACTGAAAGCTTCAATCACTGATCGGCCCTTACCATAATGAAAATTCTTTTCTGGTACTACAATGATAATAGCTTTCAAGGTTTTACATAAATTAAAAGAACGTTCAAGACTTAAAGAAGTTGCTAAATCAAGTATTTCACCACGGGTATCAAAATACCCTGCACAATCACCGAAAACAATGTTATCAATATTTTTATCACGAAATTGACTTTTCATCTTATTATCTTGAATAAAATAAGGTTGAACATATTTTGAATGTGATCTTCCATTAAGGACACCAATTTCAGCATATTTTTTATCGTGATCAGGTTGACCTTTAATTCGAACGCGATTAAAGTTTGAAGCATCGTACTCAAGATTTGCACCTAAAAAGCAATTGCAAAGAGTACTTTTCCCTGATCCAGTCTCACCAACTATTGCAACTAAATCTTTGCCCCGAATAGGTTCAGAATAATCAACAGCAGTGGCTAAATGATCCATACTCTCAATGACATCGCGACAATCAGTACGTGTTTTAAGTAAGCGGAATCGTGTTGCAGCATAGGCAACTTCCACAAGACAGGAATAAGAATGAGTTTTAGGAAATATTAAATTATGTAGATGAAATAATTCATCAATTACTCCTTGAATGCTCTGATCATGAGATAAACAGTTTAACCAACGAGTAAAGAAGAGCGAATCTTCTGAATTTTCATTGAAGGTTAAGCCACTATCAGAAGAATGACTCTTACAATGACTAAACTTTCTCTTCCTATTTAAATAAATCATTAATACATCTAATTCATTTGTTTCTAATTCACTAAAAAGTTCAATTAATTCATTTTTCTTAATTTCGTATTTTTCTGATAGTAATAATTTTTGTTCATTTTCTGTTAATTGTTTTCCTTTAATCTCGACATCATCATAGCTAACAGTAAATTCACGAGTATTATTTTCATTTAATAATAATAATTCATAATCTTGAAGATCATTTAACGATAGAATAATCTTATTTTCTTTGCTCACATCTCCTTTAACATCTGTCCTAGTTATATGATAATGAACATTTTTACCATCATAATGGAAAGTATAACTAATTGTAGTAAAAGTATCCTTTTTAGAAAATTTGACTTTCCATTTCTTTGAAGCACCAACATTACCAGATAAATAATTGTGAAGATAACAACTCATTTCACAATCACCTACAGGTAAAATAGGAAATGAATTTTTCAATGGGGTAGTCTTTGTTTGAATTCCTTTTCGTAATGTTATTTTCACAGATTTTGTAATCTGAGAATTTAACTGCTTTAAGAAAGTACTTAAGTTAATACACTCAATTTTATTTGAAGTAATTTTTAATTCTTTACGAAAAGTATTACGTTTTATAATAATTTCACGATAATGTAATAATGTTTTATTATCGAAGGATAATTTAAATTTTAATTCATTCTCTGATAGTCTAGAACTATCTTGAATTTCACCATTAATATAAGACGAAGTCATCGATTGGGTATCACGAATCGATAAGACTTTATTTAAAAAGGAATCATGATGCTCATCAAAATATTGTATTAATAATGTTTGAGTTTTACATGAAATTGCTTCAGAGATTAACGTTAATACATTTATATATTCGTTTGGATAGTATTGTTCCACATATTGATCAAAAGCTTCAATTTCATCTTCAGGAAGTTTAAACATCTTTTGTAGTGCTTCTTCGTCTTGATTAGCTAACGCAATGTCGAATGCTTCAGTTTCTGCCTGCCCGAATGCTTTTCCTCTGGTAGTCGCAGTTAATAACAACGAACGGTGGGGATTATAGGAAATCGGATCTTGTTTCTTAATAAATGATGTCACTTCACTTTTATAGGCTTCAATAAACTTCATTAAATCATTCGTGGAGTGTTGTTGCAGTATGTTACACTCTAAGGTAGGGATGTTTTTATCTCCTAATAATCCTTTTAGGGCTTCATCAAGCTCTTCGTTAATTTGAACAGCATCCTCAACATCTTTTGAATCCGTTACAACACTTAGCAAGCGAGTAATATCTGTTTGGAATGAGTACCGTTCAACATAAACCGTGGCTTTTTCGCACGCTGCTCGGATAGTTTCGACATAGTTTTGCTGCGGTTCTCCCCATTCTTCAATAAATTTGTCCACTATAGAAGAAATGGCCTTAATCTTTTGTGCCAAAAAGTTGCAAGTGCGTTGATTTTGTTGAATTTTCTCAATCTTTGGTTGCAATAGTTCAACCGAGTTAGCAAGAAGAAATCCCAACTCAAGCGTTGTTTTCAATTTTTCCATGATTTAATCAAAGGAAAAGGTAATAAATTGTGTCTTACATCTCCCTCATTATGTGAGAGAAATAAAGAGAACATTGAAGTTGTTTTTCAGAAGAAAATTAAGACAATGTTTTCTTTGATCTTTGCACATTTTTACACTCTATCTACACTGACTTACGCAAAAAATCAATCAATGAATTACAAATCAATCAATAATCAGAATTTTAAAAAAGTTCTTTCCCTATCCTTTATCTTGTTTATCTAATGGAACCAGGGGCAATCTATTTATCTATGACAACAAAATGAGACTTATGACTCTAATTTTTCTTTATGTTTATGCTGAATTAAGGGATTGTAATGCTGAAACAACTTCTTGTTCTTCCTTCCTCTCTGCGTCCATCTTTACAGGACCCTTTTCCTTGTCGGCCTTTTCAATGTCAGCTGTATGCATCACTGATCTCTCAACTACCATCGCGAGATAAATATCGATTACCACACTCCCGATCATGACAGCTGGGATTAAAAGGCAATAATAAGTAATATTAGTGGCTAATGCACACCCAATAACCGCACCAATTAAGAAAGCTATCAGTGGTCTTGTCACCGTGATCCATTTACTTAGAGCATCGATCAGCTTCTCATGGTTCTTCTTTCGATCCTCATCTGTTATCTGCTTGCCCTTCGGAGACAGCCTCAAACACAAATGATCTGCTAAGAAGAATGCCAACAACTGAGATAACGTCATCGATTCGCTCACTAAGGTCATTGTCATGACAGTGGTAGCAGGGACATTGGGAATACTTTCTTTGGCAGCAGCGTTGTGCATGCCCATGGCCGCTCCCATAATACTTGCAGTGAGAATGAGGCGCCAATCTGAAAGGCTTTGATTTTGCTCTTCCATCTCTTGATCATAATTTAAGCCTACTGCAAAAGCTATAACGAACAACGTAACCTCTAACAGGTATAAAAATGCACTGATGGGCTTTTTCTTCCATTCATTCGCAAGTTTTAATTTTGAAGCGAGGAAGAAACCCGCAATGCCAGCGATAATGAAACTAAGTGAGACACAAACTCGAGCAACAACTCCGTCAGTTACATAAACCGATGAACAAGCCGCTACTAAGTTCCCCGTAATAGATGACGTGAATAATTCATTACATTTAATATAACCTGCAGCATCGATGTATCCTCCAATAAATGCAAGGATGAGAATAACATGAAGTTCTTGGTAGAAGTACAACACCGTGTTTTTCTCCTTCTCATTCTTATTCACTTTCCCTTTCGTAAAAAACTTTAGAAATTCATAGACAGAAGGATCAAGGCAATTCATTTTAATTTTCCTTTCGGTTTGATTCGTTTTGTGATGATTGATTTTGGCTGTTGAACTTCTCAAAATTTGGTAACAAAGCAATTGTACAAAAACCATCAAGTCAGCTATTTGAGCAATTCCCTAATTCTTTACAACACTGCAGCGCTTTATTTATAGAAACACTGCAGTCTCTAAAACATGGTGTAGTGTGAGAGGTG
>VFQN01006952.1_pt1 | contig 12493 bp, 22 predicted proteins | sample 3512371 | NCBI WGS metagenome assembly VFQN01 (sample SAMN10412370, study PRJNA504923) | tailings metagenome | isolation source: Replicate 2 from Balatoc abandoned mine | place: Philippines: Itogon, Benguet | collected 2017-08-28
AGAAGCCCACCGTGACCAGCCGCGAGATCCAGACCGCCGTGCGCCTGGTGCTGCCCGGCGAGCTGGCCAAGCACGCCGTGTCCGAGGGCACCAAGGCCGTCACCAAGTTCACCTCCACCTAATGGCTGTGGCGCTAACATCAGATACCAAAACCCGGTGTTTCTCAACACCACCTTACGCCACGGATACCCTTGACGCCTCCGCCATGAACACAACTTCCAAAGCACGCCGCCGTTGTCAAAGCTTGATCACTTTCATTGCCAAGGACGTTGACTTGTACCACCTAGGTTTCACACAAGCTACAGGGCTTGACATCGACCAGAGCCTGGCTAGATGGGATGCTTACGTGGCCTCCGTAACGTGCGTTTGTAACAATTGGAACATGCTCACTCCTGCTCGCTGGTTCCCTTCCAGGGCTCTCTGTTCCCGTCTCCTCGTAACCCCGCCCATCACACAACAATACCCTCTCCCTCCTCTCGTAACAGATAGCCCCTGTCCCTCATCCCCCGTATCTCTCCCCACCATGCCAGCTACCATACAAAGCCTACCACATGCGCCGCAGTCCATCGACACACCCAATGACACAGCTGGCCTCCTGGCCTCCTGGGCCCCTGGCTCTTGCCTTGTGTAACACTGGATCACACCCGCAGCCCACATCTCCCATCGTTCCCTGAGTCGCCAAATACCGAGCCAACCACCCCTCGCTCCAGCGCGCCCACGACGCCCTTCCCCAGTGTCATCAGCTCATCAGCCACTCCTGAAGCCCCCACGTCATTCAGTAACAAAAGCTTCTTGGAGGCTTCACTCCATCCCCGCCAGGTTGGCCACCGATCCCACCACGAAGTCCGGCAGCTCGCCCGGGGGCAGCACCAGCAGCCGCGCCAGCGTGGTGACGCCCGTCAGCGGCAGCACCGTCACCAGGCCGCCCTGCCTGCGGGGGGAGAGAGAGACAGCGGGAAGGTGCAGCCGGGTGCAGAGGGAAGGGGCACGCCTGGTCAGAGGAAATCCCACATGCGCGTCGCTGTGGTGCTTCCAGCCTTGATGCACCAGGCGGGCACCACCGGTCCCTGCCTCTAAAGTTGAACCTCCTTAACTCTCCATGCCTCTAACCTATGGCCTCATCCCTGCACGCTTAGGTCCATGCCAACACCTAACACTCTGCTCCAGCATTCCGCCCCTCAAGCAGCTTCCCGGCAAGACGGCGGCCGTACAGGCTAGGGTCCAACCCCCGGGCTCTCTGCTCGCTGTGCACCTGCCCTCCCACCCCTGCCCATTGTAGGCCCCACCTGCCCAGGTGTATGTCCGTGTCCATCCTGTCCCCCACGATGGCTGTGCGGTGTGGGTCCAGGGCCAGCCGCGAGCACAGGAAGGGAAGCAGCCAGTCGCCGCCCTTGCCCACGTTCACCTGCGGGGAGGTGCGGGGGAGGAGGGAAATTAAGTGGTCGGATTGTGCTGTGGGAAGGCACCCGTCAAGTGGCAGCCAATCGCCTTGGCCACATTACCTGCTGACAGGCGTGGGGTAGGGGGACGAAGCTCTACTAGGATACGATAGGATAGGATGGTAGGTCTTGTACTGGTAGTTGGTTGAGTGGCCGTCAGTCACGACCCAGCCCAGATTCATCTGCCAAAGCGTGGGGCGAGGGCTGCCTGGGTTGTACGGATCAAGAGTAGGACTGTATGGCTCTACAGTGGCCTGGTTAGTACGTCATCCCTGCCCGCGTACACCTGCAGAAGAGAGGGGCACGGGCTGGAGGAGCTGGGACGGATCCCAAGGGTGTGGCACCTGGCGGCCGCAGCGTGGCTGCCACGTGACAACGCGCACACTGCACCGTGACGGCACTGCTTGTGGTTTAGCTATGCCCTGCCGGGTCCATCGTCCCTACCACTTAATGGAATCCTGATAGCGAACATGCCGAATGTGCGTACAAGACGCAGTGTCCTTACCGCTTTCCTGCCCGACGCCACCTCCAGCGCCGCCGCCAGCCCCCCCGTCCCGGGCATCATGCGGCCGCCCCCGATGTGGTCCGCGCAGTCCGTGTTGGTGACCACCAGCGGCACGGGGCCCGGCAGCTCCCGCAGCGCGATGGAGGCGTACACCAGGCGCGAGTAGGAGAAGTGCGGGTCCCAGCCCACCACCACGGCGCCGATGTCGGGGTCGATCTGGGCGGGTGCGTGGGAAAGGCGTGGGTGGGCGGAGAGGGGTTGAAGCATTGGAGAAATAAGTGGGGGTCGGCATCGCCCCAAAGTCATGACAGGGGCTGATACGGTGCACACGCCCTCACGCACCTGCAGCTGGCTCATTGCGTCCATGGAGTCCATGGGGGGCAGCGGGAAGTGCTCCCCGCCGATGTAGGGGATGCCCTGGCGCAGGTAAGGCGGGACCAGGGACGGGGCGGGAGTGGGCGGGGTTCGCTCATGGTTCATGGCGGCAGTGTGGGGCCCAGCGCCGCAGCAAACGCGACGTCAGTGACATTGTCGGTGTGTGGCTAACCGTGTGAGCTTCCCAGAACCATCTTGCACAGTTGCGGACACACTCGCCGAGTCCGCACCCCTCTGACCACCGGCACACGGTGACGCGCTGTGGCTATGCCCTCCTTTCACACACACATCTGCACCCACCGCCTGATGCAGCTCCAGCCCAACGCCCGGCCCACCCTTCCGCCCGCACACTGAGCGCTGCTGCACCCCTTGGTACGCATGCACACTGCCCGCGTGCACCACCTGCTGCAGCTCCACCTCCACGCTCCCCATCCCTGCACACTCCCGTGGTACTGCACCCCTTTATACACATGCACACCGTCCTGCACCCACCGCCTGCTGCAGCTCCTGCTCCACGCCCCGCCAGCCCAGCAGCAGCACCTTCTTGCCGCTGGACCCGGGGAAGCCCAGCGACTGCAGGTAGGCGGCGGCGCAGTAGGAGGAGGACACAATCTGCGGGACAGAGGGAGGGAGCAGGGGAGGGCCAGGGGAGCATGGGTTGAGAGCGGTGGCGGAGGGCAGCCTGCAGTACGCGCTGGTTGGCAACGGGGCAACGGCTGCGTGCTTCGGGGGCGGCACAGCAAAGCCAGATGCCGTTGTGGGCCTCCCCCTTGCGCTCTTTCCCAAGCGATGCCGCACACGCTGGGAGCCGCTGTGCCCCAGGCTCACATCTATAAGTGCCAAACATCCCCAACCCACGCTTAGTCCCCTACCGTCAACGCCTTCAGTCGCTGGTAAAGTACAGTTCAGGGGGACCTAGATAAAACCGTAGCCAATCCTTCCACCGCCCCACCTCCTCCGCCACCACCTCCAGTCCCAGCCCCCTTCAGACGCCCTTCCACCAATCTACTTTCGCGCTCTATGCCATGCTCCCTACCCCCCTGCCTACGCACCTCCTCCGCTGCCACGTCCAGTCCCAGCCCCCTGAACTTGTCCACGTACTGCGCCCTGCTCTTGGAGGAGTTGTTGGTCACGAACAGCAGCCGCTTGCCCGCGGCACGGAACGCGCGGAGGGCCTGGGGGAGGGAGGCGGGGATGGAGAGGTCGGCATTATGGGGACGTATGTAACGGTTCATCGATGGCGCTCGGACAGTAGGCAACTAATGTGGTATTTACAACCCAACGTGAGGTTGTAGAGGGGTTGCGGTGGGACAAAAGCTGCAGTCCACGGAGCGAGGTTGCCGCGGTGCACCGCCGCGCCACGCCGTTCAGACCCGACCCACATCCAGCCGCCTCCCCCAAGCCCCCCGCTCATCGCTCTGCAGCCATCCCCAAACTCAAGTCTGGTGCATCGCATGCTGCCTTGCTGCTCGCAAGGTTTCGAGCCCAACCCACTTGCGCCGCTACGCCAAGTCGACCACACCCACCTCGACTCCAACCCCAGGCCCAGCATCCCCAACCTGTTGGCACGTATATGGCAGCGCATGAAGCTTCCGCCGCCCCAACCTGGGCTCTGGCGCATCGTGGCGCCCACATCCGCATTCCGCCGGACTCTGACCCCGACGCACCTCTGGCGCGTTGCGGATGGTCTCGCTGCCGCGCCACAGCACCCCGTCGCAGTCGAATACCAGCGTGTCAACACCCGCCAGCGCCTGGGGGGCGGAGGACGCGTCCAGCACCCGCACCGGCGTGGTGGTGGTGGCGGTGGCGGTGGCGGTGTTGCCAGCCGCAGTAGCTACTTGGCGGAATGGTGCGGGGGCTGGGGCTGTGGGATGCACGAGCGGGCGTGGGGGCCGTGGGACACAGGAGGGCAGGGCTTGGGAACCATTGCAGTTACTTGAGCTTGTGGTGCTGTATGGATGTGTGGAAGTCTTGGGGCTGAGGAGAGGGAGCAGATCATTGCGTCAAACGCGCGGGCCTTGCAGGCCGCTGCTGCTAGGGAACGTGGGTACACACCCCGCTGGCTGCAGACATTGGTTGACGAGGATTTGCAAGCAGCCGAAGGCTGTCCGTCACATGCACTTCCTGGCAGCCCTCAACAAGCAACATGACGGCACTCCACACGCACGCGCTGCGGCTGCTGGGTGGCTGGGCCCACATCCACCCCACAGCACAAGCGCCAACGCGCCCGTAACGGTTGCCACTGTCGCCTTCCTCCCCCCAGGCCTTGATGTTACATGAAAGCAGGAGAGTTAATTGAGACATTTATTTGCGATTTCAGCTTCCGGCATAGGCAGACGCGCACCTGCTTGCTGCGGCGCCCATGGCCGGAGGGTTGCGCTCCATCCGCTGCAGCCGCGACGGCCCGCTCCCTGTATCCCATTTAGCCCCCTGAGCAGTAGTGACATCCTAATTTCAGGCAAGCTGAATTGTAGCGTGCTTCGTCGGTGCGTTCGCCCTGGTGTTCAGCGACGCGCCAGTAAAGGGGCTTGGGCAACTTGGTCGCAAACGCCACACAGGCCTGGCACAGGAATCGGATACTTCTGTACCTAAATGATGCACATTGGTAGAGGCACACGCGGCCAATAGCGCCATTTCACAGGCCCTCCCTGCATGGCCCAACCCGGCCCAACATGTGCCCCACGATGTCATCACGCCCCTTTCACGCGGGTACACACCAGCCAATGTGGCGGAGCTTCTACATCGCTCCGAAGCGGGCAGTGGCAACTACTGTACGCATTCATGCAACCACTCGCCGCCCTGCTCTGTACCCCCGGGTGCCCCCAGTTGCGTCCCACACGCGTACACGCCGAGTCAGGTGCCAGCCACTGCCGCACGCCCGCACCCACATAAACTGCAGGACGAGGGGCCACAAACGCTGTCAAATTGATACACTAGAGCCGTGCCAACCTTTTGGGCCCCGAGGGTCCACGCAGCGCCAAGCGTACAGGCGCATGCAGCGGGCGGGGAGGTCCCTGTCAGGGGAGTCCAAGGGAGCTGCCCAGGGGAGTCCCCTCGAGTGTCGCTGCCGTCCTGCAGCGTCCTGCAGCACCATGAGCAAGGGATGCATGGCAGCGGCGCTCCTTCACCGACGTCTTCTGTTGGTTGGAGCCTGGGAGGCGACCTGACAACGTCCCCACCCAGCGGTGACGTACGCGGCACCGGCGGGTCGTAATGTCAAACGGTTCCGGGGTTTTGCAGTCATCTGTGCCTTACGCGAAGCCACCGTGCAGATGGTCTCAGGAATGTATAGTGCTATAATTGTATTTCAATGGCGGTCGGGCATTGTCCAAAAAAAAAAGAAACGGTGGGCTGGACGCTGCCGACTGTAAGCTAGCGCGAAATGGGCTTTGCTAGCCTTTACACAACATCAGGACATGGAGGGACCGCTCAGGAGGTGCGTGCGCTCTCCCGAAATCACTTTACTGTATGCATGGCAAAGCTAGCAAAGTCAACGGCTGTCGTCGTCGCACCGATAACGCGTACTTCCACTTGAACATGACAATTATGCTTTGCAACTAATAGCCGTTTCAGGCGCTTTCGCTAATAGTTGTTGTCGACCTTTTCTCATTGGATGTGTTCCATCCTTGCCTCCTCCTGCTGTTCCTGACCTCCCGCAGGACCCCGAGCGTGCCTTCTTCCTGCGGGAGCACGCAGTCAGCAGCAGCAGCGCCGTGTGGTCCTCCTGGAGCTCCCTGGCAGCCTCCCGGCCCCACAGCGTCACTCGGCCGGTCCAGGGCTCGGGCGCTTCCGCACCTGGGCCCTCACACGACCGACCGCAGCGCCTATGGAGCCGCTTGACCAACCGGGATGCCCCGGAACCCGGTGATGCTCACCGACCGCAGCAGAGGAGCCACAAGGGCCAGGAGCAGGACCAGGAGGGAGGGGTGCAGGGCGTTGGTGCGCTCCGGGCGCCGGCCCAGGCTGCCACGGGGGCGGCGCCTGGAGGCATGCGGCTGCAGGGGCAGGGGCAGGGCGCCGGCCTTGAAGCGGCTGGATATGGGTCGGGGTCCCGGGGACGGAGGGCTGTCAAGGGGTCCAAGGCGGGGTCTGCTGTGGACGATGACGACGAGGTGGGGCGGGGCAGCGGGGTTGGTGTTGTGTCCCATGGTGCCGGCGTGGCGGGCCTGGATGGGCACTCCACGTGGCTTGTGCCAGGGGCCAAGGGACAACCCTGTCACCGTAGCTGCATGTGCTGGTGCTGGCGGCCGGGGTGGACATCAGCGTCCTACACTGCACTGGCTGTCTATAGGAGTAAGGCGCCATGTGCCCCTAGTGGGCCAGGGTGGAGTTCTGGAGGCCGCCGTCACGTGTCCACTCCCAAGGGTTCCGTCGGGGTACGAAGGCGCTGGTACATGTGTGTGCAGAGCACGACAACGTGCTCAACGCCTGCTGTATTTTGGGGGTCAGGAAGCGGACACTTGGCACGCTATTGGTTTCCTGCTTCCCAGTCATACCGACCGCCCACGCTCCCAATCCCTAGCGCTCCACCAGTTCCCGCACCCGCACTTGTGCCCGTGCCTGCACCTGTGCTGCCCCCAGGAGACGTTCCTTGAGCGGCTGTCCAACCACCCGCTGGTGGAGCGGCTGTCGGCGCTGTCGGACCGCGTGTTCCAAACCTACGTGGTGGCCATCCTCATGGACGTGGCGGGGTGGGGGGTGGGGGTGGGGCGGGTGGGGGGGGGGCGGGTGGGGCGGGCACGGTGCACTGGCTGCGGGGAGCGGCAGGCTACTGGTCCGTGGCCCGGATGCGTCGTGTGGTTCGGTGCGGTTGGCCCAAGATGGTCGCTAGTGATGAGGAGGACGGCTGCGGTATGCAGCACGTCATCTGCTGATTGGCGTGGCGGGTGGTTGCATGTCGGCGGGTTGAAAGCAAGTGTTGGGGTGAGGGAGCAACGGCCCAGCCGGCAACGGTGACGTAAGCTGTGCAGCCGGTCTGGGGTGTAGAGCATGTGCACCCGGAACCAATGGGCTGTGGCATGCTGGCATGGAACGAAGCCCTGATGAGGGAATCGCACCTTCACCGAGTCATCTTCGTTCAGACCCTCAACCTGCTCGCCGCCTTGAATGATTACCGACCAAACGCTCATCGCCGTCGCCCCCATCCGCCTAACCCCCTACCGATGCAACACCGCTGGTATTGTCCGTTGCCTCTGCAGTGTGCTGGTGTTCCTGTTCGACATCTACACGGACGTACTGGTGGTGGAGGTGAGTGGCTGGGCCATGGGCGGGAGTGCACACGCAGGCTCAGCTGGCTTGCAGTCTACGCATCCTACCACCCATATGCGCGATCTTGACACAAGGGCGCACGGTGTGTCCCCGTGCACACCGCTGGCCTCATGCGCCAACGCTGCACCACTGCCCTCCCCCCTCCCCTCCAGGCGCTGTCCCAGACGGATCACACCGACTGGATGGTGGCCACCATCGTGTTCATCACCTGGCACTACGTGCTCATGGCCGCGCTGGTGGCGGCATACCTCAAACGCACAACCACCAAGGTCAACGTCCTTGAGGAAGCAGGGGGACCGGGGGCAGGGGCAGGCGCAGCGGCCGGGGGCGGCAGCGGAGGGGTGGGCGGCGGCGCGGGGGCCGGGGCGGCGGGCGGAGGGGGCGGCGACCAGGCCGGGGGAGTAGGTGCGGCGGGGGTCGCGGGGGGAGGCGGCGGCGGCACGGTGGCGGTGTCGGGCTTCGCGCGGTGGCGGTGGCTGCTGTTCGTGCCGGTGGCCGTCCCGGGGGTGGCGGCGCTGGATGTGTGCATGGTGGGTGGAGCGGGGTGGGGTGGGGTGGGGCAGCAGGGTGACGCGTTACAACAAGTATGATCGGGAAGCGGTGGGGCCTGCACGCGGAGAGGGTAACGACGCTTTGGGCTTCGGAGTCAGTGCAGGAGGCCTTGCGTGCAGATGGGTTGGGTCTGGGGGAGGTCGTGCTTGACCCAGATGTGGAGTAGCGACGCCGGCCAAGGCGAGTCCTGCCTTGCACTCACCGGCTCTACCTCGCCTGACGTGGCCCCGGCCCTGTTCCCAACGCTTCCCCGCCCCCAGCTCTTCACCAGCCTGCTGCCAATCCTGTCCCCGGGGCGAACCTCCAACTTCTCCTCCTTCCTCAGCAACTACAACTTCTCCAGGTAGCCTGTGTACATGGCATGCACTACCGCACAGTTCCCGGTCCACGTGAGAGTGTCCATGCACGACAGCCACATTCAGGGCCATATGAAGGGCCATATGAAGGTCGCCGACACGCCGTGACGCTGCGCTTGAGGCATGGTGCACCGGTTGCGCCGCTCTTTGCACACATCTCTGCACGCACCCCCCTAACCCCACCGTCTGACCGCAGGCTCTTCATCGAGTTTGTGTTCGAGAGCATCCCGCAGACGGTGCTGCAGACCTACATCTACCACCAGCTGTCCAAGAGCCACCTGGCAGGTGCAGCACGCGGCTGCTGCGCCACGCAACTGCACCAGCTCACGTGCCGCACCCCAAAGCTCAGGCCCATGCCACGCGGCTTGCTGCCTACCTGTAACTATGCAGCTGTGTCGTGCACCGGTCACCCGCATCTCCGTGCCTTGCGGCCAGTGAACTTACCAACCCTGGCCTCTCCCCCTCTGATCCTCACGCCCTACAATGTCCTCCTCATCAGTGCCGCCTCCCGCACCACTCTCCTCCCCTGCCCAACCGCAGGCAGCTCCCAGCAGCGTACCATTGCGCTGTCGCTCACCGTGTCAGCCGTCAACTGCATCAAGTACGGATACAAGCTGTGAGTGCCAGGGGCTGGGGGTGGGGGTGAGAGGAGCGGGTTCAACTGGCGGGACCGTCCTTGGAGGGTTGGCCGAGGCTGTGTGGCTCCAGCTCTTTTGCCGCGCAGAACCTGACGCCGATACGTGCCGTGGGTCAACAGCCGCTGGCCAGGCAGGGCAGTTGTGCATCTGGGCAGCTATAGACCTTTCAGCTAGGCTGCCTGCCGCGTATTGGAACGAAGGATGGCAAAAGAGTTCCTGCGTGGTGCAGACCGGATTGCCCCCCACTGCCTGCGCTGCAGCTACAAGGCGGCTGACGACGCGGGGCTGACGCTGCTCGAGTACTTCAAGTACCTACTGCTGCTCAAGGTATGCCCGTGTCGTAGCCTTGCCTTTCCTAACCCAACCCGCATGCATAACTTGCTCTTTCCCACTGCGTAAGGCCTTCCTACGCCACCGAGCTTTTCCCGTGCTCCTCCGTTCCGTGCTCTCAACCGCCTGCCCAGTTTATTGCCGTGCGTCACCCACTCAGGGTAACTACGAGTGCTCTCCCAGTGCCATGCTGGCCGTGATCAATGACTGCTGCGCCGTAAAGCGCATGCCGCCCGGAGCAGCAGCAGGAGCGGCGGGGGAGGCAGGGGTTGGCGGCGGAGAGGGCCGCGGCGAGGCGGTGCAGGAGGGTCCCGGGGCGCTGCCAGGGAGCGGGGGCGGCGGGGAGACCGTGTTCCTCATGAACGGCTTCCACCTGCACAGGAACAAGTCACAGGTGTGTTGGGCCTGTAGCGTCCACGTGGGTCGTCGACTACAGGCCATACGGATTACAACTGAGCGGCGCACCCGAACTGTGCTGCCTTGCCTCCAGCACGCCGCTGTGCTGAGATGTCCTCTGCGTCCTTTCCCACGCCTCCTGGCTCCGACCCTCCTATGCCTCGCCCTCAGTACCTACCAGCCACAGCACCTGCCTCACCCCGCTTGCCCCACCGCCTTCGTACCCCTGCCCGCAGTACGGCCCCGCCCAGCAGGCATACATCCTGATGAACGCCTTCGACCGAGTGGACGGGTGCGGCGAGGTCACCAAGTGAGTTACTTTGTCGGCGTGTTGCAGCTGCTGCCGTCAGGAGACCACAACGCATCCTCCCCAACGCAACCTCCCACGTAACGGCTGCTAACGTGTGAAGGCACGCCCAGTAAGCAGTAGCCCTCGCACGCTGTGCTGATACCCACCAGACCTCCCTACACATTTCTACCGGCCCTGATCACATGCTACCCGCACCCTTGCTCCCTTACCCTCGGCGGCTCTATCCGTTCCTTTCACTCCTGCCACACCTGAACTCACCTCACCTTCCCTGGACTGCTTGCCCCGCCAGGTGGGTGGTGTGCGGCTGCCCGCTGGCGTCCATCAACCGCATCCTGGAGCGGGGGCTGCGCGCCTTCAGGGGCCTCACCTGCCTGGAGGTGGGGAGGGAGGCACGCACTTGGCACTGTCGCATCAAGCATCCTAGCGGGGGGCCAAGGCGTGCAACCCGCAAGGGAATAGCGTTGCGCCAGTGCGTTTCTGTGCAGGTGAACCGTATCGGTGCCTGTAGGTACGCAGCCTGTCTGCCCGTTGAAAATGATCCCAATCCCACACCCTGCGAGGACACAGTTGCTATGGGACACCGGCTCCCGGCCTGGCCCCCACGACCCGCAGATGAACGAGTGCGCCCTGCGCGGCGACACGTGGGCGGTGGTGGGCCGCGCCATCAAGCGACACAAGCACCTGGACAAGGTGGGGGCCAGCGCGTGGGGGTGGGTAAGGCCACGCCGGGGGGTGGGCTGAGCGAGTACGTGCGCGGCTCCCTGGACCGGAAGGGGCTGTGCCAGCAAAGGCAGTCACAACTTCAACGGCAAGGTCGATGCGGTCGATGACTTCCACGCCCACCTTGAGCTGTTTTTCCTGTGTCCCGGCCCCCTGCCCCCCAGGTGCGTCTCATCCAGACGGGCCTGCTGCCCAAGTACCGCAACACGCAGCGCGAGAAGCTGGTGCTGGGCGTGTGCAAGCACAGCCTGCGCCTCACCACCATAGCGCTGTGCCTGCACTGGTGGAGCGAGCGCTTCCTCAAGGTGTGCATGGGGGTAGGGGCGAGCTGCCCGCCTTGTTCCGTTCGTAGGCATAGAAGTGGAAACAGGGAAGTAGGCAATCAAGACCCACAACCGTACAGTCCTTGCCCACTTTGTGTCTGCACTCAGCCACGCCCGTATAACCCTTGTCCTCCGCACACCGCCACCGCCTTCCTGTTTTGCCGTACCCCCTGTCCCTTGCCGTACAGAGCGCCGTGGAGCTGTACCTGCGGGACCACCCCACCCTGGAGTCATTGGCCATAGAGCTGCCCCCTGGGGCGCCCTTCGCTGCCCGCGAGTACGGACATGGACACGCGGCAACCCCACACGCGCAGCACTTGGCCCCGCACGCCCTGAGCCCGCCACCGCGCGGCAAGGGCGCCGACATGCAGCCACACGCGGGCAGGTCCAGGCGCAAGGGGTGGTCGTGGGGCCGGGGGCGGCGGCGGGCGTCGGGTGGCGGGGAGGAACACAGCCACAGCCACTCCTGGCGTGCTTCTTGGGGCGGAGGAGCAGGGGCTGGGGGCCCCACGAGTAACCCCTTTGCCGGCCTGGCGGTAGATAGTGGAGGCCAAGGCGGCGGAGGCGGCGGGAAGGGCCCAAAGGTCTCATGGCCCGGCGGAACAGGCGCTGCCAAGGGCGGTGCCGCTGCCGGCTTTTGGAGCCCTTTCGCCGCGGACCCCTCCGCCGCGGCCGCCGCAGTCGCTGCATCGGGCGGGAGCGTGACGGCGGCGGGCCGCCAATCATCGCACGGCGGCGGCGGCGGCGGCGGCGGGGGCTGGGCTTCCGTCAGCAGCCTGGGCTTGGGCGTGCTGCACTCTGTGGGCACCTGGGTGGCGGCGGGGGGCGGGGCGCTGACGGAGGCGGCTGTGTACATCACCGCCGCCGCTGGTGGCGCCGTCAGTGGCGTCGTTAGCAACCTGGCGGCATTGGCGGGCGCGCCTTTCGGCGACGGTGACGCGGCGGAGGCAGCGGAGGAGGACGAAGCCGCGGCGGCGGCCGCCGCCGCCGCCGCTGGTACGGTAACTCCGCAGTACTGCTGGCTGCTGGCGTCTGTGGTGGCGGCGGCGCCTGCGCTGCGTGCGCTGTACGTGCACAACCACGCGCTGCCAGAGAGCGGGGTGGAGGGCGCGGGGCGCATCGCGGCGGCGCTGGCGGGCAACACGCGGCTGGCGACGCTGAGCCTGAGGGGCAGCAGCGTGGGGGACGCAGGGGCTGCGGCACTGGCCAGGGCGCTGGAGGGCGGAGGCGGCGGGGGCGCAGGAGGGGCGGGAGGGGCGGGCGGGGGTGGAGGCAACAGCA
>VFQN01006953.1_pt1 | contig 12488 bp, 13 predicted proteins | sample 3512371 | NCBI WGS metagenome assembly VFQN01 (sample SAMN10412370, study PRJNA504923) | tailings metagenome | isolation source: Replicate 2 from Balatoc abandoned mine | place: Philippines: Itogon, Benguet | collected 2017-08-28
TGCCTCCGGCTCGGCGTTCGTGAGCGGCGCCGGCAAGGCCGTCGGAACCCTGTCCACTCTCGGCCTCGCCCCGCTCCCGCTGTCGAACAACATCGGCGACCTGGGCAAGGAGCTCGCCTACGCCCAGCAGTACTCCGGCATCGCCGGCCTCCAGCTGGTCAACGGGACGGAGCCGTTCAGCCCGATCCTCTGATCTGGTCCTGACCTCGGCCGGGGTGCGCGTGTAGGTTGCCGAGCATGACTGCTCGGCGCACGGGCACCCTGGGCGTGGCGTCGGTGGCGGCGGGTGCGCTCCTCGTCGTCCTCCTGGTGGCCTGGGCGGCGTCCATCGGACCGAGCGGGGTGCTGCGCGGGGAGGGCTTCGCCCAGCCGAGCGCGACGACGTCCACGGCCACCGCCACCGCGACGGATGCCGCCGCGCCGCGCCCGGTCGTGGAGCGCCCCGCCGACCAGGGGCGCAGTCTGGTGGGCACGCTGGCCGTCGTGCTCAACGTCCTCGCCGTGGTGGCCCTGGTGCTGCTCACCGGCTGGGTGATCGTCCGCACCGCGCGGAGCTGGCGCCGGGAACGGACCCGGCGAGCGGCTCGACCAGCACCGGCGTTCGAGGTGGTCCCGCCGGTGGTGCTCGCCGCGCGCGAACTGCTCGACGGCGCGAGCGCGCAGCGCGAGGCCCTGACCGAGGGCACGCCGCGCAACGCCGTCGTCGCGTGCTGGGGACGGTTCGAGGAGGCGGCCGCCGCTGCCGGGATCGAGCGCCGTCCCTGGGAGACCTCATCGGAGCACGTTCTGCGGGTGCTCGACCTCGTCGACGCGGACTCCGCCGCCGTGGCCCGGCTCTCGGACCTCTACCGCGAGGCCCGCTTCTCCGAACACCACCTCGGTGAGGAGGACCGGGCGGTAGCCCTGGACGCGCTCGACCGGATCCACCGCAGCATCGGAGCGCGCGCGTGAAGCGGGCGTGGATGCGTCGGGCCGGTGCCGGCGTGGTCGCGTTCGCCGGCCTCGAGGTGCTCCTGGTCGTCGTGGGCGCCGACCCCGACCCGGTCCGGCTCGCCCTGCTCGTCGCCGTCGGCACCGCCGTCTTCGGCGTGCTCGTCGACGCGCTCGCCACCCCGGAGTCGACCTGGGCGGTCGAGGTCGAGCGGCCGGCCGCGCAGGAGTCCGGCGATCCCCGGCTCGTCCGCAACGTCGCGCTGCTCGAGGCCCACCTCTCCTCGCGGGCGCCCGACCACACGCTGCGCGACCGGCTCGCCGTGCTCACCGACCAGGTGCTGCGGCAGCGGCACGGCGTACGCCGGACCGACGCCGCCGCGCGGGACCTGCTCGGACCCGAGCTCACCGCCGTACTCGACGGCCCGCCACGGCGCCTGAGCCGCGCCGAGATCGACCGCTGCCTGACCCTCCTGGAGGAGCTCTGATGACCCAGCCCACGCTCACCGTCGGTGACGCCGCCGACCTCGCCGCCCGCGTGGTGGCCGAGGTGGAGAAGGCGATCGTCGGCAAGCGCGACGCGCTCATGCAGGTGCTCGCAGCCGTGCTCGCCAAGGGCCACGTGCTGCTCGAGGACTTCCCGGGCCTCGGCAAGACGCTGGCGGCACGGTCGTTCGCGCACGCTCTGGGACTGGAGTTCCGGCGCGCACAGTTCACCCCCGACCTGCTGCCGGCCGACCTGACCGGCTCGTTCGTCTACGACCAGCGCGAGGGCCGCTTCGACTTCCGGCCGGGTCCGCTCTTCACGGGCCTCCTGCTCGCCGACGAGATCAACCGGACACCGCCCAAGACGCAGTCGGCCCTGCTCGAGGCGATGCAGGAGCGGCAGGTGACTGTCGAGGGCGAGACCTTCACGCTGCCGGCCCCGTTCCACGTGCTGGCCACCGCGAACCCGATCGAGTACGAAGGCACCTACCCGCTCCCCGAGGCGCAACTGGACCGCTTCCTGCTCCGGGTGAGCTTCGGCTACCCGTCGGCGGAGGAGGAGCACGACGTGCTCCGGCGCCGGCTGGGGCGCGACCAGGAGGAGGTCGACCTCGACCGGGTCACCGATGCGGCGGGGCTGCTCGCGATGCAGGCGACGGTCGAGACCGTGACCGTCGACGAGAGCGTGGCGCGCTACTGCGTCGACCTCGCGACCGCGACCCGCGCCCACGCCCATGTGCTCACCGGTGCCTCACCTCGCGGGTCGCTGGGTCTCGTGCTCGCGGCCCGGGCCTTCGCGCTGCTGCGCCATCGCGACTACGTCATCCCGGAGGACGTCAAGGCCGTCGCCCGCTCGGTGCTCGCGCACCGGATCACCGTGCGGCCCGAGCTCTGGATGACCGACGCGAGCGGCCGGAGCGTCGTCGACGCCGTGCTCGCCCAGGTCCCGACGCCGTCGACCCTCGAGCGCCGATGACCGCACCGGCGACCACCTGGCGGCCGACGGCCGCGCTCGGCCGCGCCGTCGTGGTCGCCGCGGTCGGTCTCGCCGGTGCCCTGGTCGTCGGCGACCCCGGGCTGGTGGTGCTCGCCGCGCCGTTCGTCGCGCTCGCGATGCTCGGCCTGCTGCATCGTCCGACCCGGGATCCGCGGCTGGATGCGCGGCTCGACCACACGGTGCTGCACGAGGGCCAGGGCACGACCTCGCGGCTGGTCGTCACGGACGCCGACGATGTCGAGCACGTCACCCGGGCGAGCGGGCGGCCGCCGTACGTCGTGGTCCGGCAGGCCGGCGCCGACCTCGAGCTCAGTCCGCGCCGGTGGGGGCGGCGGGTGCTCGGGGCCGAACGGGTCGGGGCGTTCTCGCCCTGGGCCGGCTTCCGGTACGGACCGGTCGCGCTCGACGGGCGCCAGGTGCGGGTGCTGCCCGCGACCACGCCGTACGACTCGCGCGCGGAGGCGCCGCAGCCGGTCGGGCTGGTCGGGGCGCACCGCTCGCGGCGCCCCGGGGACGGCACCGAGCTGGCCGGCATCCGCCCGTTCCTCCCGGGCGACCGGCTCCGCCGCGTCAACTGGCGGGTCTCGCTGCGCACGTGTGAGCTGCACGTCGTCAGCACCCGTGCCGAGGAGGACACCGGCGTGCTGGTCGTGGTCGACGTGCTCGCCGACCACGGGGCCTCCGGCGGCGTCGACGGAGCTGCCAGCAGCCTCGACCTGTCGGTCCGGGCCGCAGCGGCGGTGGCCGAGCACCACGTGCGCCACGGCGACCGGGTGGCGCTGCGCGTGGTCGGACGCAACGGCGAGCAGGTCGGCTACGGCACCGGGGCGCGGCACCTGCGCCGACTCCAGCACACCCTCGCCGGGATCCGTCCGGGCGAGGTCGAGGCGGACAGCGACCACGGCGTGCTGCGGCTCGGCGTCACCGGCGGCACGGTCGTCGTGATGCTCTCGCCGATGCTCGCGGAGGGCATCGGCGCCTTGGGGGCGAGGCTCACCCGGCGCGGTGTCGCGGTGCTGGTCGTCGACACGCTCCCGCCCGACGTGCGGCCCGCCGTCGCCGAGGGCACCGACCCGCAGCTGGCCGCCTTCGCGTGGCGGCTGCGCAGCCTGGAGCGCACCGTCGTGCTCCAGCGGCTCGCGACCCTCGGATGTCCCGTCGTGCCGTGGCGCGGGCCGGGCACGATCGACGTCGTGATGCGCCGGCTCGCCCGCCGCGCGGAGCTGCCGCGGGTGGTGGGCCGATGACGGCCGTGATCGCCTGGCTCACCGGCCTGAGCCGCAGCCAGCTCGTGCTCCGGGGCATCGTCGCTCTCGGGCTGCCGGTCGGCCTGCTCGCCAGTGGTCCGGCGGGCCGCTGGGCACCGCCGTGGTTGGTCCTCGGTGTGCTCGTGATCGGAATCGTGGCCGCCGTGCTGCCCGAGTCGCCGGTGGTGCTCACGGGGCTGGTCCTGGTGATGGCGTGGTGGACGGCCGCCCTCGACGACGTGCTCGCCCCAGGACTGCTGGCGGCCGTGGTCGCTCTCGTGGCCACCCACGTCGCCGCCACCCTCGCGGCGTACGGGCCGGGGCACCTGCCGGTCGACCGCAGGCTCCTAGGCCGGTGGGCGGCGCGCGGCCTCGGCGTCGCACTGGTGGCTCCGGTCGTGTGGGGGTTCGCGCGGCTGGTGGAGGGGGAGCCGGCCGAGCCGGGGGTCTGGCCGGCCGGGGTGGCCGCGGGGCTGGCCGCCGTGCTGCTCGCCGGTGCCTTCTACGGGACGAGTCAGGGGGAGGACGGGTGAGCCTCGATCGCGAGCAGTACGTCGAGCTGGTGCTCCAGTGCGTGGAGCAGGTGCCGCGCGGCCGCGTGACGACGTACGGCGCGGTCGCCGAGGTCGTCGGCGCCGTCGCCGGCGGAGGCGGTCCGCGACTGGTCGGCTCGGTGATGGCCGGCCACGGCGCCTCGGTGCCGTGGTGGCGCGTGGTCCGCGCGGACGGCTCGCTGCCGCCGAGTCATCAGGGGGAGGCCCGGCAGGCCTACCTCGAGGAGGGCACGCCCCTGCGCCCCAACGGCAACGTCGACATCCGGCAGGCGTTCTTCCGGCCTGCTGTCAGCGCGCGGACAGAGCAGACATCCTGATGTCGCGCGTCACCTTGATGTATAGCGGGTGGCAGGTCTGGGATGGCGTGTTCGGTCCCGTTCGGGTCGGCGGCGATCTGGTCGCGTCCGTGGAGTTCGTCCAGAGATCGGCCCTGACCGCCGTCGAGGCAGGCTTACGACCGCACATCGTGCACCTCGGCGAGAACCGCTACCTCGCCACTGCGCTCGTGCTCGACACCACTGATGCTGTCGTCCTCGACCTCGGCACGCTGCGAGCACTGCGGTGGGTTCGTCCAGGTGAGACCCCGGGCGACTTCGAGACCGGGACAACTGCCGCTCTCGAGATCACCCTCAGCGTCAACGGCTGGACCGACACGCCGTGGACCAATCGAGCCGCGGAGCTCTACGGGACGGATCATCGATGGCGTGTCCACCGGATTGTGCGCAAGACGATCGGAGTCGAAGGCGCGCAGGACATCCAAGAGGCCGCCATTGAGTCGGTTGACAGCGCTCATCAATTCTGCCTACTGGAGTGCACGCGGATCGAGTGAACTGGTTGGCGAGGATGCTCGGGGCGACTGCGCCGGACTCCCCGAGCGACCGATCGGCAACGTCCAGGTCGCCTGCGTCCCTGGCGGCCTACCTCAACCCCGGGCTCGGGCGAGCTCGGCGAGCCGGGCCAGCGCCTTCGGGAAGATCTCGGCCGGCGGCGTCACGAGGCCGGCGCCGACCTGGCCCACCCCGGCGACCTTGCCGGCCATGCCGGTGTTGATCTGGGGCAGGATGCCGGTGCGGCAGACCAGGCTCACGTCGATGCCGGACGGCGTGCCCTGGAACTCCAGGACCGGCACCGACCAGCGCGGGTTTTCGCCGAGCGTGATCTCGTGCATCCGCCGGGTGGTCGCCAAGGCGTCGGGCACCGAGCCGCCGACGAAGCGGACGATCGCCGGGGCGGTCGCCATCGCGAAGCCGCCGATGCCGGCGGTCTCGGTGATCGCCGAGTCGCCGATGTCGGGGTTGGCGTCGTCGGGTCCGTAGGAGCCCAGGAAGAGCCCGTCGGCGAGCTGCGCGGGGCCGGTGAACCACTCGTCGCCGGTGCCGGCGACCTGGATCCCGAAGTCGGTGCCGTTGCGCGCCATCGCGACGACCATCGTGGAGCCCTCGATCCCGCGGGCCGCGTCGAGGGCGAGCTTGCAGGCGGGCATCGCGAGGTTGAGGAAGAAGTGGTCGTTGCCGCCGATAAAGCGCAGCGACTCGGCGACGTCCGCCGCGTCGGCCCCGGTGCTGACCATGGCGGGGGAGAGATCGCGCAGCAGCATGAGGGTGCCGGCGCGGTTGCGGTTGTGCGCCTCGTCGCCCATCTGGAGCATCTGGGTGAGGATGCCGGTCACGTCGACAGGAGCGCTCGACCGGACCGCCTGCTGGAGGAGCGGGCCGAGCACGTCGCCCATCCAGCGCAGGCGGGTGATCACCTCGGGCGAGTAGGCGCCGTACCGCAGCACCTTGCCGAGGCCCTCGTTGAGCGAGCAGTACGTACGCCGGCCGCTCGTGGCGTCCTCGAGCACGAACATCCACATGCTCGGCGTGACGACGCCCGCCATCGGCCCGACCGCGGAGCGGTGGTGGCACGGCTCGAGCGAGACCGTCCGGGCGGCCTCGAAGAGCGGTACGGCGTCCTCGGGGTCATCGACCAAGCCCTCGAGCACGGCGCCACCCATCAGCGCGCCGCGGAGCGGGCCGGAGGCCCGGGCCCACTCGATGGGCGGTCCGGCGTGGAGGAACTCCCCGCGCTGGAGACCGAGCACCTCGGCGGCGGGGGCGACGTCGACCAGCGTCGCGGTGACCCCGAGCATCGCCGCGAGCGCCCGCTCGTTGGCGGCGGGCCGCAGCGGGTCGGTCGCGACGGCCACGAGGTCGGCCTCGGTGCCGGGCACGGGCGGACGCCAGTCGACCCGGGTCACGGGCGTCGCCTGGGCGGCGACGGCGTCGGCCAGCAGGTCGGCTCCGACGTTGACGACAGATTGCGGCGTGGTCACGAGGCGCCTCCCAGCAGCTCGATGGCCCGGCGGGTGGCGCCGGCGTTGGACAGGTGCACCTCGGCGCCGGCGTCCACCAGTGCGCGCACCTGGCGGGTCCGGCCCTGCGGGTCGCCCTCGGTGCCGACGACGGCGACGACGACCGGCTGCGGCACGGCCGCGACGGCGGGCGCCAGCAGTGCGGTGGGGTCGGACTCGGCGCCGTGGCCGAGCACGACGTCGAGCAGGACGACGGCGGTCTCGGGGTCGGCGGCGGCCCGGGCGAGGTGCTCGAGCCGCAGGCTCGGGTCGATCATCGGGTGCGCGCGCCCGGTCGTGTAGGCGTCGTCGCCGAAGTCGACGAACGTGTGCGGGCCGTCGCCGAGCGCGTCCTGGGCGATCAGGCGGGCCTCGCTCTGGAGCGTGCCGCCGACGAAGAGACCGCGGAGCGCGGACCCGCCGCCGGCCGGCTTCGCCGTGCCCTCGACCGGCCAGGTCGGCACCTCCCGGCCCAGCCGGCGCAGGACCGCCTCGGCGGCCGCAGTGAGGTCGGCACGGCCGGCCCCGAGGAGCGCGAGCTCCACGGGGGTGGACAGGCTCGCGGCGTAGGTCTCGAGCTCGCCGACGACATCGTCGGCGGGCGGCTTGGAGACGACCACGATGAGCTCGACGGCCGGGTCGGCGTCGAGCCGGCGCATCGCCTCGCGGGTGGCCAGGCCGCGGACCTCAGAGGACAGGTCGCGGCCGCCGACGCCGAGCGCCGAGGTGACGCCGACGCCTGCGCGGTCGAGCAGTGCGAGGAGCTGCTGGCAGCCGGTGCCGGACGCGGCGACGATGCCGACCGGGCCGGGTTCGACGACGTTGGCGAAGCCCAGGCCGAGGCCGCCGACGACAGCCGTGCCGCAGTCCGGGCCCATGACGAGCACGCCACGGTCGGCGGCCGCCTGCTTGAGGGCGACCTCCTGCTCGACGGGCACGTTGTCGCTGAAGACCATCACGTCGCGTCCGGCTTCGACGGCGTCCATCGCCTCGACGAGCGCGTTGGCGCCCGGCACGGAGACGACGGCGATCGCGTCCTGGCCCGGGGTTCCAGCGGAGCGCCGCAGCGCGCTCGCGGTCGTCCGCGGGGGAGCGATCTCGCTCGTGCCCTCGCTGCGGGTGCTGGCGTCGCGCAGCGCTTGGTCGACCCCGGCGAGCGAGGCCGCGAGGGCGTCGGCCGAGTCGAGCCGCAGCGCCACGACGAGGTCGTTGGTGGTGGCCTCGGCCGGCACCTCGAAGCCCATCTCGCCGAGGACCTCGACGTTGAGGGCGGTCGCCATCGCGACTTGCGCGGCGAGGACGCCCGGCAGGCCCTGGACGGTCCGGCTGACTTGGAGGAGCGTCACGGAGTCGGCGTACGCGCCGGGCCGGAGCTCGACGTGGGAATGGGTGCTCATGCCGCGCCTTTCAGGTGGTCGAGAGCGGCGCGGGCGCCCTGGAGCATCCCACGTCCGGAGGTGTGGCCGACGGCCTCGAGGGCCGCCGTCCGGGCAGCGTCGCCCGGGGCGGCCAGCCAGGCCGCGAACTCAGGGATCGCCTCGCCGCGCATCGCGCAGTCCAGCAGCGTCGCGGAGAGCAGCGTCGTCCGGTGCCAGGACGCGCGGATCTCGGCGTCGACCTCTGGCGTCGCGAGGCCGGCCGCGCGATGCGCCGCCAGCCATCCGCACAGCACGTCGTCGTCGTACGGCGTGAGGCCGTCGCCGCGGCCCACCATCGCGGCGATCTCGCCGGGCGGGGGAGCCGCGACGAAGGCGCGTGGCAGCCGCGGCACCGAGACGTCGACGACCCGGCCGACCGCCAACGGCTCGCCGTCGAGGTGCAGCACCCCGTCGGCCACGTGGGCGCCGGACACGTCGAGCGCGTCGAGCGCGGTGCGCAGGGCGCACGGCACCGCCGTCGCCCGGGTGCCGACCACGCCGATGCAGCGGCCGGACACCTGCACGTAGACCGCGTCCCGGCCGCGGTGCAGCAGCGGCGCCGGTCCGTCCGGTGCTCCGGCCAGGTGCGACCGCACGCGTGGCGGGGCGCTGACGGGGATCACCTTCCCGACGCTAGTCGGACGGATTACGGTTTGGGGATGTGGAGTCGTGCCAACGCCGACAGCGAAGGGGTACAAGTGTTGACAACCGGTGACCGCGAAGAGCTCGCCAGCGCCGCCCTGGCCCGGGTGGATGCGCTGCACACAGGGCTCACCCAGATCGTGCTCGAGGGCGGTGACCTCGGGGGGATCGCTGCCGAGCTCAGCCGAGTCCTCGGCGTGGGCGTGGCCTTCACCTCGACCGACGGCCGGGTGCGGGCCGCGGCCCTCGACGCCGACCACGAGGCCGCGCTCGTCGAGCACCACCTCGTCGACCCGACCGGCCGGCTCCGGGTCGAGCGGATCGCCGGCCGCGTGGCCCACCAGTCCCGCGTCGCCGCGGGCGGTGTCGATCTCGCGCGGCTGGTCTGCGTGCGCACCGACGGACCGATCAGCAGCGACGACGTCCACGCCCTGGAGCGCGCGGCCGCGGTGGCCGCCCTGCTCATCACCCGCGAGGAGGCCATCACCGCGGTCGAGAACAAGTACCAGGGCGACTTCCTGCGCGATCTGCTGCTGCGCCGCCCGGCGGACCCGGCGTACGTCGCGGAGCACGCAGCCACCTTCGGCTGGGACCTGGAGCGGCCGGTCGTCGTGGTCTCGGCCGAGATCGACCCGGCCGGCGAGCCCGCCTCCAGCGCCCAGCGCCGGCAATGGCAGGAGCGGTTCTCGGCCGCGTGGCGGCAAGTCACCGCGTCGATCGCCCCGGGCATCGCCACCGTCGACTTCTCCTCGGAGGTGGTCACGCTGCTACCGCTCGCCGAGGGCGACGAGGCGCCGGTGGCCGGCCAGGACGTCGTCCGCCGTGCCGTCACCGCCGTCACGGGCGACAAGGGCGGTGGCCGCCGGGCGTTCTCGGTCGGCGTCAGCCGGGTCGCCTCCTCGATCGAGGAGCTGCCGGCGGCGTACGCCCATGCCCGCCGGGCCGTCGAGGTCGGCCGGCGCATCCACGGCGGCGGCTCCACGACGTTCTTCGACCAGCTCGGCCTGCACCGGCTGATCGCGCTGATCCCGGACACGGCCGAGGGTGCGGGGGAGCTGCGCTCCTTCGTCGACGACGTGCTCGGCCCGCTCGCGCAGACGACCTCCGACGCGGCCGACCTGCGGGAGACGCTCCAGGTGCTGCTCGACACCAACTTCAACGTCGCCGAGGCCGCGCGCGTGCAGTTCTTCCACTACAACACGATGCGCTACCGGGTCTCCAAGCTGGAGCGGCTGCTCGGTCCTCTGTCGACAGATCCGCACCTGCGCCTCGACGTCGCGGTGGCCCTGCGGGTTCTGGAGATCACCGGCTGATCGCGTGCGGCCAAATAGGTGCCAGCGAGCCCGGAGTTCCTTTGGCATTTGTCGCCATCGTCGGTGTGCGATGTGCATCACTAGCGTGTGACCACTCGGGCCACGGTCACGAGATCAGAAGGGTGCACAGATATGTCGATGTTCAAGTGGGAGGTCATTGACCCCCGACCCGGTGAAATCGTCGGTCCTCGCCAACGCCTGCCCTGGGGCAAGACGGTGGGCGTCGGCGCCCAGCACGTCGTCGCGATGTTCGGAGCGACGTTCGTCTTCCCGATCGTCATGGGGTTGGACCCCAACCTCGCGATCATGTTCTCGGGCATCTGCACGATCCTGTTCCTGCTTGTCACCAAGAACATGGTCCCGAGCTACCTCGGCACCAGTGCTTCTTTCGTCGCGGGCGTGGCGGCGATCCGCGCGCAGAACGGCGACTCCGCCGACGTCACCGGCGCGATCCTCGTTGCGGGCCTCGTTCTCGTGGCGATCGGCGTGCTCGTACACTTCGCCGGCGCCGGCTTGATCCACAAGGTCCTCCCGCCGGCGGTGACCGGGGCAGTGGTCATGCTGATCGGCTTCAACCTCGCACCCGTCGTCGCCGGGATCTACTGGCCGCAGGACCAGTGGGTCGCGCTGCTCACCGCGGCGTTCATGGTGGTGGCGGCCACGCTCTTCCCGGGATTCTGGTCCCGGATCGCGGTGCTGCTCACTCTGATCTTCGGCTTCCTCGTCTCCTGGCTGTTCGACGCGGTGTTCGGCACGATCAACTCGGTCGTCCCGGCGCTCGGGACCGAGGCGGTCGACCACGACCGCATGTGGGCGTGGGACAACGTCAGCAAGGCGGACTGGATCGGCCTGCCGAGCGGCCAGCTCGCCGACGGCGTCGACGCCGTCCACGCCCCGAGCTTCTCGCTGACCTTCATCCTGCTGGTGCTGCCCGGTGTCATCGCGCTGATCGCGGAGAACACCGGACACGTCAAGGCGGTCGCGGAGATGACCGGCGAGGACCTGGACCCGTACATGGGTCGCGCGATCGGTGCGGATGGTGCAGCGACCGCGCTGGCCAGCGCGTTCGGCGGTTCGCCGACCACGACGTACGCCGAGAACATCGGCGTCATGGGTGCGACCAGGGTCTACTCGACGGCGGCGTACTACGTGGCCGCGCTGGTCGCGATCCTGCTCGGCCTGTCCCCGAAGTTCGGTGCGATCGTCAACGCGACGCCCGGAGGTGTGCTCGGCGGCATCACGATCGTGCTCTACGGCATGATCGGCCTGGTCGGTGCCAAGATCTGGGTCGAGAACAACGTCGACTTCGGCGACCCGGTGAACCTCGTCGGCCTGGCCGGAGGCATGATCGCCGGCATCGGCGGCGTGACCCTGAAGGTCACCGACGACTTCGAACTCGGCGGCATCGCCCTCGGCACGATCATGGTCATCGTGTTCTTCCACCTGGTCAACCGTCGTGGTGACCACAGCAACCGAAGCTCTGGAGAGGTGACGAAGGTCCTGTGAAACCCGCACCGTTCGACTACCACCGTCCGGGATCGCTCGCCGAAGCGGTCGAGACCCTGAGTGGCGAGCCGAACGCCAAGGTGCTGGCCGGTGGCCAGAGCCTGATCCCGTTGCTCTCCATGCGCCTCGCGTCCCCCGCGACGCTGGTCGACATCAACGGGCTCCCGGGCCTGGACACGATCTCGGTCGAGGACGGCGGCGTGCGCATCGGCGCACTCGCGCGGCACGCCGCCGTCCTCGCCTCACCAGATGTGCAGCGCGTGCAGCCGCTGGTGACGATGGCGCTGTCCCACGTCGCGCACGCCACCATCCGCAACCGCGGTACGACGGTTGGTTCCCTCGTGCACGCCGACGCGGCCGCCGAGATGCCGGTCGTGCTCACGCTGCTCGGCGGGACCCTCGACGTGGAGGGCCCGGCCGGGCGCCGCACCATCCCTGCCGACCAGCTTTTCGTCGGCCCGCTGGAGTCCTCGGTGGGGCACGACGAGATCGCCGTGTCGGCGTACTTCCCGGGCCTGGCGCCCGGCGCCGGCGTCGCCTTCGAGGAGATCGCCCGCAGGCACGGCGACTACGCCCTGGTCGGCGCGGCCGCCCTGGTCGAGGGCACCTCGGTCAAGGTCGGCTACCTGTCCGTGAGCGACGTCCCCACGGTCATCGACCTGTCGGGCGTCGCCGACGACGACCTCGGTGAGGCTGCCCTCGCGCAGCTCGAGCCGATGGACGACATCCATGCCACCGCGGCGTACCGCGCCCAGCTCGTGCGCGTGCTCACCGCCCGGGTGGTCCGATCGGCTCGGGAGGGTCAGTGACCGAGGAGCTCCACGACGTTCGCCTGACGGTGAACGGCACGACGTACGACATCCGGGTGCCCGCGCGCCGCCTGCTCTCCGACGCGCTGCGCCACGACCTCGGCCTCACCGGCACCCACGTGGGCTGCGAGCACGGGGTGTGCGGCGCCTGCACGATCCTGGTCGACGGCGACCCGATGCGGGCCTGCCTGATGTTCGCGGTCTCAGCGGTGGGCCACGAGCTCACCACGGTCGAGGGGCTGACCAACAAGGAC
>VFQN01006954.1_pt1 | contig 12488 bp, 12 predicted proteins | sample 3512371 | NCBI WGS metagenome assembly VFQN01 (sample SAMN10412370, study PRJNA504923) | tailings metagenome | isolation source: Replicate 2 from Balatoc abandoned mine | place: Philippines: Itogon, Benguet | collected 2017-08-28
CCAGCTCGACCGCGCGCCCGAGCGTCGGATGCGCGCCGTCCAGCGCCAGCCGCAGGTGCTCGCGGAGCGTCATTGCGGCAGGTTCTCCAGCAGGAATCTGACCTCGTTGCCGCCCATGACCGCGGCGATGTCGTTCTCGCTCATGCCGCCCTTCATCAAGGCCTCGGTGATCTTGACCATGCCCGTCGCATCGAACGGCACGAGAACCGCGCCGTCGAAGTCCGATCCCAGGCCCACGTGGTCAGCGCCGATTAGGTTCGCCGTGTAGACCTGCGCCTTCGCGATCGCATCCGCGGCCCTCCCGCAGGTGGCGACGGACCAGAAGCCTATTCCCACGAGGCCTCCCTTCGCCGCGATCGCGCGCAGCTGGTCGTCCGAAAGGTTGCGGCCGTTGTCGCAGGTGCCGCGGACGCCGGTGTGGGAGACCACGAGCGGGCGGGTCGACATCGCCAGCACGTCGTCGATCTGCGCCATCGACCCGTGCGAGACGTCGACGATCATCCGCTTCGCCTCCATCCGGCGGATCATCTCGCGACCGGCTCCGGTGAGCCCGCCCTTGTTCACCCCATGCGCCGATCCGGCCATCTCGTTGTCGAAGAAGTGCGTGGGCGACATCATGCGGTAGCCCGCGTCGAAGAGCACGTCGACATTGGCCGGATCGCCCTCCAGCACCTGTGCGCCTTCGAGCGCAAGCAGCCCGGCGACGATGTCCGGTTCGCTCTTCCTGCGCTCGAGGAAGCGCTCGAGGTCGCCGCGCGTGTAGATCATCGTCAGCTTGCCGCCCGATTTCGCGGCGAATTCCTTCATCCGGTCCGCCTGGTAGAGCGCCCGCTCCTTGAGGCTGGTCCACGTCCGGACGGGCCATCGCTGCGCGATCGCCATCAACGTGATGTTGTCGGTGTCGCCGGTGTTCTTGTCGATGTTCATGCTGCGCGGCGTCTTGGACACGACAGCGAAGACCTGGACGGCCACATTGCCCTCGATCAGCCGGGGCACGTCCACCTGGGCGCGGGTGCCCCTGGTGTTGAGATCGCGGCCCCAAAGCAGGGAGTCGGCATGAAGGTCCGCGACCGTCAGGGTGCGGTGCAGCTCTGCGGCGCGTTCCGCGACACTGTAGGGCGGTGGCTCGATCACGCCGTTCATCGCGCGCTCCACTTCGGCCGGCGCCACGAAGAAGAAGATCGCGAGTCCCGCCAGCGCGAGCGCCGCGACCGCTCCCGCGGCCCATTTCCCCAAACGTCGCATGCTCTTCCCCCAATGCCTGCCGTGCGCTTCGCGGCACACAGTGCCTCAGCCGTCGGGCCCGACACAATCGTCTTGACATTCCCCCGCCCGATCGCGGAAGACTGATGGGGTCGCGGGTGTAGCTCAATGGTAGAGCAGAAGCTTCCCAAGCTTACGACGAGGGTTCGATTCCCTTCACCCGCTCCAGCCTCCTCCCGTCCTGACCCCGCAAATTCCTGATCGCCCGGCTGTGTCGGCGCTTTTTCTTTCCGCGGGCGCGCAAGATCGGCCGACATACTTCACTGTATAGAAAAAACCCGGCCAGTCTTGCCGTGCCTCGCCGGAGCGAAGTCGAAACCGGCCGATAATTCAACCGGAGCGGCAGTTGATTGTTGCGATAAATTTATTGGAACGGCAGTTAAATTATCCCACTCGGTACTGTGTGAAAAACCTCACATTGTTGGTCATGTACTGCGAAGTAAACCGGATAAATCTGCGAATCTATACAGTATAGGCGGGATTGATGCTTGCGTTCACGAAGTGTGTCGGTATGTATGGGGTCGTTTGAAGACTGATCCTGGAGGATACGATGACAAGGTTGTTGAAGACAGCCGCCATGACCTCGATGGCGGGCATCATGACGCTGGCGCTCGCCCAATCGGGCCACGCCCAGCTTGGAAGCGGATCGCTGACGGCGGAAGGAAGGCCTTCCGCGCGTGCATCCTCGATCGGACCTGTCGGGCCCGGTCTCAGCCGACTGCCGACGACGACGCCGTCGATAATGCCCTATGCGACCAGCGGGGGGACCCCTCCGGCAGGCCTTGTCCCCGGTTCGTCGACCGACACGGCCGGTGTCGGAAGCCAGGCGTACGGCGTGAGCAACTCCTACCTCTGGCCCTATACCATCGCGCGCGTCGCGGTGACCGGTGTTCCTTTCAACACCACGAACGGCGCTCTCGTTCCTGTCGCAAGTCGTCCCTATCGATTCGCAGGCAAGCTGTGGATGCGCTTCGGAACCAGCTGGTACGTTTGCACGGCCTCGCTGATCAAGCGGGGACTGCTCGTCACCGCTGCGCACTGCGTCCACAACTACGGCCGGGGCGCGGGTGGCTTCGCCAACGAAGTCAGGTGGTATCCCGCGAACTTCAACTCCGCTGGTGGACCGTGGAGCTACTACCAGGGGCAGGTCTGGACCATCCCGACCGTCTACCTGAACGGCACGGATACGTGTCAGCCGGGCGCGACGGGCGTCGTCTGCAACAACGACATCGCAGTCGTTCGGCTTGCGCCGCGTAACGGCCTGTACCCCGGTTCCGCCCTCGGCGGCTGGTTCGGTTACGGATGGAACGGCTACGGATTCGTGTCGACCCCCATCTTCGGCAATGCGCGGGTATCGCAGATCACGCAGATCGGCTATCCGGTGGCGATCGACAACGGCTACCAGATGCTGCGCGGCGATTCCTTCGGCAAATACATTGCCTCCGCCGGGAGCAACGGCAAGCAGCTGAGGAACACCCAGCTGGGTTCGGCGATGACGGGCGGCTCGTCCGGCGGTCCGTGGCTGGTGAACTTCGGCACCAGCCCGGTCGTCACGGGCAGCGCTTCGCTCGGCCGTGCCGGAACCGTCGCCCGCAACACCGTAGTGGGCACGACCAGCTGGGGCTACACGGCCGTCGGCATCAACGTCCAGGGCGCCTCGTATTTCGGCCAGAATGCGGAGTTTCCGCTGGCGAACTACGGCGGCCGCGGCGCCGGCAACATCGGTGCGCTTGTAAACGCGGCCTGCACGGCCTCGCCGGCGCATTGCTGAGCGATCGTCCGGCTCTGTCCGCTTGAACTCTCCATCCCCGATGCGTATCTGCGCGGGGATGGAGACAACGCGATGGCCGATGGCGTGAACCGTATCCTTGGAGACAGCCCGCTGCGCGTCGTCCTGAAGCTCGCGGTGGCATCCTTCATCGTCGGCATGATCATGGCCTCGCTTGGCCTGTCGCCGTGGGACATCCTGCTCGGCGCGCGCGAATTCCTCCTGCGCCTGTGGAACATGGGCTTCGCAGCGATCGACCAGTTCCTCGGCTACATCCTGCTCGGCGCCGTCATCGTGGTCCCGATCTGGATCGTGATCCGGCTTCTGAACATGCGCCGGGCCTAGTCAGGCAAGCCGCGACGCTTCCTCGAACAGGATGGCGTGCCTCTCGGCCAGGCCCCCGACGTCGTCGCTGTAGCCGCCGCCGATGACGCCGCATACGGGCACGTCGCGCGTGCGGAAGAACCCCATCACCAGCGCGTCCCGAAGTCTCAGCCCCCCGTCGCTCAGCGCGAGCTTGCCGAGCTTGTCCTTCTCATGCGGGTCGACCCCGGCATTGTAGAAGACGAGGTCCGGCCGCGCATATTCCATCAGCACCGGCAGCATGGCGGCGAGGCGTGCGAGATAGTGCTCGTCGCCGGTCCGATCCGGCAGGGCGATGTCGAGGTCGGAGGGGATCTTGCGGGCCGGGTAGTTGGACCGCGCATGCATCGAGAAGGTGAAGACGCGCGGCTCCTCGGCAAAGATCTCGGCTGTCCCGTCGCCCTGGTGGACGTCGAGATCGACCACGAGGACGCGCCGGACCGCTCCTTCCGCGATCAGCAGCGCGGCGGCAACGGCCACGTCGTTGAAGGTACAGAACCCGGCGCCTTGCGCCCGTCGCGCGTGGTGGCTGCCGCCGGCGGTGTTGCAGGCGATCCCATGCTTCAGGGCGAGGCGCGCTGCCAGGACAGTGCCGGCGGTCGCGAGCTGCGCGCGGCGCGACACCCGTTCCGAGACGGGAAAGCCGATTTCCCGTTCGATCGCCGCCGGAACGGAGCCGGCAAGCACGTGATCCACATAGGCGGGCACGTGAGCGAGCTTCAGCCAGGCCTCATCGGGCAGGGAGGGCTCGTGCAGGTTGCCGGCAGCCGCCAGTCCCTTCCGCGCCAGCACCTCCATCAGGAACCGGTATTTGCCCATCGGAAAACGGTGGTGGGCCGGGAACTGTGCGTCATAGTCGGGGTGATGGACGATGGGCAGCGGCATCGTCACGACTATAGGGCACGCGGGGGCGCGAGAAAGGGCCGGTCTCTTGCCCTTTGGTCGGAAGCGGGGCACAGCACGATTATGCCGCAGCCCCCAAGCATCCCGGGACCCGACGCGGAATCGGGCGCCAACGACTTCCGTGTGACCAACCGGCTTGTGTTGTCGATCGCGCTGCCGATGATGCTCGCCTATCTGACCACACCCTTGCTCGGTCTGACGGGCACAGCCGTCATCGGCCAGTTCGGCGACCCGGCCCTGCTCGGCGGGCTGGCGGCCGGGGCGATCGTCTTCGATCTCGTCTTCTCGACGTTCAATTTCCTGCGGTCCGGGACCACAGGCCTGGTCGCGCAGGCGTTCGGGAGGGGCGATCCGAGCGAGGAGCAGGCGCATTTCTGGCGCGCCTGGGGCCTCGCCGTCGCAGTCGGTCTGGCGCTTGCGGCACTTTCCCCGCAGGTTGCCGACGCGGGCGCCTGGTTCATGGGCGGCGAGCCCGAAGTGCTCGAGGCGATGCGCACCTATGTTCTCATCCGTCTCCTCTGCGCGCCGGTTGCGCTCGCGAATTACGCCATCCTCGGCTACCTGCTCGGCCGCGGCGAGGCCAGACTGAGCCTCGCGCTGCAGCTGCTGCTCAACGGCGTCAACATCGCCATGTCGGTTTGGCTCGGCCTCGTGCTCGGCCATGCGGTCGCGGGCGTCGCCTGGGGAGCCGTCATCGGCGAGACGATCGCATTCCTTGTCGGAACCGGCTTTCTGGTTCGCCGCTTCGCGCGCCAGCCGCCCGTCAGGTTCCGCGATCTGTTCGCGCTGGAACCGGTCCTGCGCACTCTCGCCCTTAACCGCGACATCATGATCCGCTCGTTTCTCCTCCTCGGCGCTTTCGCGCTGTTCACGCGGGCGGGCGCGCAGCTCGGCACGCTCGTCCTCGCGGCCAATGCCGTCCTGATGAACTTCTTCCTCGTGGCAGGCTACTTTCTGGACGGCTTTGCCACCGCCGCCGAGCAGCTCACCGGACGATCGATCGGCGCGCGGCAGCGGTCGGCGCTGCACGAGGCGATCCGGCGCACGTCCGTCTGGGGGTTCGGCACCGCCGCGCTCGCCTCTCTCGCGCTGCTGCTGGGCGGAGAGAGCGTGATCGCCGTGATAACGACCTCGCCGGAGGTGAGGGCCGCGGCGACGGACTACCTGCCCTGGGCCGCGCTGACGGCGTTGACCGGTGTCCTCGCGTTTCAGATGGACGGCATATACATCGGCGCCACCTGGTCGAGCGCCATGCGCAACATGATGCTTCTGTCGTTCGCGCTCTTCCTGGCCGCCCTGCTGCTCCTGCCGCCGATCCTCGGCAACCATGGCCTGTGGCTTGCCTTGCACGTCTTCCTCATCGCGCGGGGCGTCAGCCTGGCGACATTGCTTCCCTGGAAGGTCAGACAGGTGTTTCCCTAGTCCAGGGCCTCGCTGGCCCACCGCTCCACGGCGCTGTCGCGGATCTCGCGGATCGAGCGAAGGCCCTCGCGGGCCGCAAAGCGTGCCAGGCCCGTCACGATCCCGGCGGGGAGAGTGGGGCCGCCGTAGATCATCCCGGTGTAGAGTTGAACGAGGTCGGCGCCGGCGCGGATCTTTTCCAGCGCCGTGTCGGTGGAATCCACGCCGCCGACGCCGACGAGGGGAAAGGCGGGCCCGAGCCTCTGGCGCATCCGCGCGAGCATGACGGTCGAGCGCCGGAACAGCGGCCGGCCGGACAAACCACCGCTTTCTCTGCCGCTTCCTTCATCGTGCAGTCCGCGGCGCGACAAGGTCGTGTTCGAGACGATCAGCCCGTCGAGCCCCTGCCGCATCAGCTCGGCGGCGATGTCGTCCAGGTCCGCATCCACGAGGTCCGGGGCGATCTTCAGGAAGATCGGCGTCGATGAATCCGTCGATGCGCGGGCCGCAACGACCCTCTCCAGGAGCTCCGCCAGCGCCTCCCGGCTCTGCAGGGCGCGCAGGCCCGGCGTGTTGGGAGAGGATATGTTGACGGTGAGGTAGGAGGCGGCGGCGGCAAAGGTGCGCACGCCCGCCTCGTAGTCCGCGATCCGGTCGACCGCGTCCTTGTTGGCGCCGATGTTGACGCCGACGATGCCGCGCTGCCTGCGGGTCGCGAGCCTGCGCGCAAGCGCGGCGTGTCCCTGATTGTTGAAGCCGAGCCGGTTGATCACCGCCCGGTCCGCGGTCAGGCGGAAGATGCGCGGCTTCGGATTTCCGGCCTGGGGGAGGGGCGTGACGGTGCCCACCTCGGCGAACCCGAACCCGAGCGCCAGCAGCGCATCCGGCACTTCGCCGTTCTTGTCATAGCCGGCGGCCATGCCGAGCGGATTGGGAAAGGAAAGGCCCGCCACCGTGATGGCGAGCCTCGGATCGTCCGCAGGCCGGCGCGCCCGGGGCAGGCCGCTTCGCAGCGCCGAGATCGAGAGGCCATGCGCGGTTTCCGGGTCCAGCGAAAACAGCAGCGACTGCCCGAGCCTTCCCAGGGCGCCGCTCATGCGCCCATGTCCGGAAAAACGTGTAAGCCGTCTTCGCCGAGCGGGAGGTACCGGACCCACAGGGCCGCAGACACAGGAAGGGTCGCGTAGAGATGGGGAAAGAGTGCGCCCCCGCGCGAGACCTCGTAGCGCATCGCCGATCCGAACTGTGCGTCGTCGACGGCAACCAGAACCAGGTCGCCCTGTCCCGCGAAATGCTTTGCAGCGGTCTCGCGCGCCTGCTCCGCGGTCGAGAAGTGGATGAAGCCGTCGGCGAGATCGATCGGCGCGCCTTCGAACACGCCTTTGGCAATCGCTTGGGCCCAAAGCGCGCGCGGCGCGATCTTGTAGACGATCTGTGACATGGCCGCGCTATAGCCGAGCGGCGGGCCGGCGCAAAGCCGCACGGGCCGGCCGGCCGCGTCGTCCACCGCATTTCCGGCGCAAAGCCGTGCAAACAGGTCAGCAACGGAGGAAAAGGCATGCGTCTGGTCGCTCCCATCATCCTTGCCCTTGCTGTCTCGGCCGCGGGGGCCGGCGCCGAGGAAGCGGAGAGCCGCTTCACGCTTGAGAAGACGCCCGACGGCTATGTGCGGATGGACAACCGGACGGGCGAGATGTCGATCCGTTCGACACGCGACGGCCAGTTGCTGTGCAGACTGGCAGCCGACGAGCGCGATGCATGGCAGGACGAGATCGGCCGCCTCACGCGTCGCCTGGAAGAGGTGGAACGGCGGCTTGGCGAGATCGACAAGGCCGCCGCAACGCCATCCCTGCCGAGCGAGGACGAGTTCGAAAGAAGCCTCACGCTCATGGAGCGCTTCATGCGCCGCTTCATGGATATCGTGAAGGATCTCGACGCTGAGAACGCTCCGGCCCAGAAGACCTGATCACGGCACAGGGTTCGCCGGCGGCGCATAGGGCTGCAGGCCGGCCAGCTGGAGCACGACCGACAGCGCGAAAAATCCGACCGCGATGCCGAGCGTGGTCTGGGCGTAGCCCGCATAGACGGTGCGCATCACCGTCCCGAAGATCAGGCGCGCATGGCCCTCTGCCGGCCTGCTGTTCTCGTCGAGATAGAGCCAGACCTCCGTGTGCTTGGGATTGCGGTTCGGCGCGGCCATCGCCTGCCACAGAAGCACCAGGGCCATCAGGAGTGTAAGCACGGCCCCGGAGCGGAAGGCCGAAACGGGCGCGAAGGAGAAACCGACCATCACGCAGCCGATGGCAAGCCAGCCGAACATCACCGCGCGTCCCACGCACTCGTCCGCAATCCGCCTGATCTGATCCATCGGAAGCCCTCGCGAAAGCTGTCGGCAGACTGGGCGAACAAGTCGCCGCGCCGCAAATCACATTGCGGCGATGACGCGCGGGGAGGGGAGTTTGTTCCGCTTTCCGGTCGATAATCTCACATGTGGACGCCCGACCCGCCGCGCGTGGACGCCGCGGGCAGGTAGCGGTCGATCAACTCCCGCACGTGTGCGTTGCGGCCGTTTGCGCTCTGTCCGCCCATCACCGCCACGATGAGACGCTTGCCGTTGCTGTTGTACGAGGTGACGATGTTGAAGCCCGAGGCGCGGATGTAGCCGGTCTTGATGCCGTCGACGCCGCCGGTTTCCAGCAGCTTGTTATGGCCGCGCACGACCTTGCCCCCATAGGCGAAATCGCGGGTCGAGAAGTAGGCGTAATGATGGGGGAAGCGCTGCCTCAGCGCCATCCCGAGCAGCGCCATGTCCCGGGCGCAGGTCTGCTGACCCGGATCGGGCAGGCCCGAGGCATTGCGGAAGACCGTGCGGGTCATGCCGAGGGAGCGGGCCCTCGAGGTCATGCTGGAGGCGAACTGCGCCTCGGACCCGGCCAGGAACTCGCCGACGGCGGCGGCAACGTCGTTCGCCGAGCGCACCACGAGAGCCTTGATCGCGCTGTCGACGTCGATCGACCCGCCCGGCTTGATGCCCATCTTCGTCGGCGGTCGCGACGCGGCATAGGCCGAGATAGGGATCTGGGTGGACTTGCTGATTCGCCCCGAATCGAGCGCCTCGAACAGCATGTAGATGGTCATCATCTTCGTCAGCGAGGCGGGGTACCGGGCCTGTTCGGCCGAAGCCGAATAGAGCGTCTTGCCGCTGTTGGCGTCGACGACGATCGCGGCATACTTCTCCGATGCGATCGGCTTGATCTCGAGCACGCGGGTCGGCGAGCCGGTGGTACAGCCGGCGATCAGCACGGCCAGCGTCGCGGCCAGGAAAAGCCGTATCGTCTTCGGAAGCATCATATGGTCGCCGCCAACCCTCGTCGTCCGCATGCAGCGGACCGTTGCCCCTCGGTGCCACCTGTCGCGCCCTCGGCCCGTCGCGTCAACATCGATGCGGTCGGCCGCGCCCGCCGCGGCGCAATTTCTTCGCCTCTGTGACCCTCGTGCCGCGCTGCGCGAAAGCCAGGACGGTCAGGCGCCGATCCGGGCGTCCTCGCCGAGCCAGTTGTCGGGCTCCGGTGATTCGATCCCCCAGACCGAGTTCCTGCGCGACAGCATGCGCTCCCAGGCCAGGGAGGTTTCGGCGATCAGGCCGAGATCGTCATGCTTCGGCACCCAGCCCAGCGTCGTCTTCAGCAGGGTGGGATCGGCGATCACGCAGGGCATGTCGCCCTCGCGCCGGGGTGCGATGTGAACCTCGAAGCTGCTGCGGGCCGCTTGTTGCACCGATTCGATCAGGTCGAGGACAGAATAGCCGTGCCCGTAACCGCAATTGGCCACGAGGCTGCCGCCGCCCGAGCGGAGATGCTCCAGCGCCAGCCGATGCGCGTTCACGAGGTCGCTGACATGGATGAAATCGCGGATGCAGGTTCCGTCTTGGGTGGGATAGTCGGTCCCGAAGACCTCGATGCGCTTGCGCTTGCCCAGCGCCGTCTCGACCGCCACCTTGACCAGATGCGTCGCGCCCTGCGTCGACTGTCCGGTCCGCCCTGCCGGATCGGCGCCAGCCACGTTGAAATAGCGGAGCGCGGCGTAGGAGAAGTCGTGCGCCCGGGCCGTGTCGCGCAGCATCAGCTCCGTCATCATCTTGGAGACGCCATAGGGCGTTTCGGGCGCGAGACGGTGGCTTTCCGGCACCGGGTCCGACCCCGTCATGCCGTAGACGGCGGCGGTGGAGGAGAAGATGAAGTTCTTGACGCCGCCGCGCACGGCCGCCTCGATCAGCGCACGCGACTTGCAGGTGTTGTTGTCATAGTAGGCGAGGGGATCGGCGATCGAGTCGGGTACGACGACCGAGCCCGCGAAATGGATGATCGCGTCGATCGGATTGCGTCGCAGGATCGTGCGGATCAGGTTCTGGTCGGCGATGTCGCCGATCACCAGCCTCGCCTCCCGCGGGACCGCCCAGTTGTAGCCGGTCGTGAGCTTGTCCAGCACCACGACGTCCTCGCCGTGGTCGAGCAGCTCCCAGACCATGTGGCTGCCGATATAGCCGGCACCACCCGTGACAAGTACAGCCATACGCAACACCTTTTGGCCGACCGGACCGACGGCAAGCGCCGGCCGCCGGGACTTTCCGGCATTCGCAGAGTAGCGGCAAAGGCTTAAGGAAGGGTGGCGGCCCCTGTAACGGGGGCGTAATTGATCCAGGACAAGGCGCCACGCGGAAGAAACGGGGATTTGGGAATAGTCACCTCGCCGCCAGCGTTTACCGTGGCAATTTGACCGAGCGCGGCGAATGGATTCCCTCCGGACCGGGGTTTATGTTCCCGGCCGAAATTCAGGACGCAAGCATGAACTACCAGCGTTTTTTCGAGGAGGCGATCGACCAGCTCCACGCCGAGCGTCGCTATCGCGTCTTTGCCGACATCGAGCGCATCGTCGGCTCCTTTCCCCAGGCCATCTGGCGCTCGGGCGGCGGCGAGAAGGAGATCACCGTCTGGTGCTCGAACGACTATCTCGGCATGGGCCAGCACCCGGACGTGATCGCCGCATCCCAGGCGGCTGCGGGCAAGATGGGCTCCGGCGCCGGCGGCACGCGCAACATCTCCGGAACCAATCATCCGCTGGTCGAGCTCGAGGCTGAACTCGCCGACCTGCACGGCAAGGAAGCCGGTCTCGTCTTTACCTCCGGCTTCGTCTCCAACGAAGCGGCGATCTCGACCATCGGCCGGCTTCTCCCGAATTGCCTGATCCTGTCGGACGAGTTGAATCATTCCTCGATGATCGAGGGCGTGCGCCGCTCGGGCGCCGAGAAGAAGGTGTTCCGCCACAACGATGTCCGTCATCTCGAGGAGCTTCTGCGCGCCGCCGGCCGCGAACGCGCCAAGCTGATCGTGTTCGAGAGCGTCTATTCCATGGACGGCGACATCGCACCGATCGCCCAGATCGCGGATCTGGCCGACAAGTACAACGCCATGACCTATATCGACGAGGTCCATGCCGTCGGCATGTATGGCGACCACGGCGGCGGCATCACCGAGCGCGAGGGGCTCGCCCACCGCATCGACGTGATCGAGGGCACGCTGGCGAAGGCTTTCGGCACGCTGGGCGGATACATCACCGGCAAGCGGTCGGTCATCGATGCCGTGCGCTCCTATGCCCCGGGCTTCATCTTCACGACGGCACTTCCCCCGTCCATCGCTGCAGCGGCCACGGCCTCGATCCGGCACCTCAAGGTTTCCGGCCAGGAGCGCGCGGCCCAGCAGCGTCAGGCGGCGCACACCAAGGACGTTCTATCCTCGGCAGGGCTGCCGGTCATGCCGTCGCAGACCCACATCGTGCCGGTTTTGGTCGGCGATCCGGAGCTGTGCAAGATGGCGAGCGACCGGCTGCTGGCCGTCCACGGCATCTATATCCAGCCGATCAACTACCCGACCGTGCCGCGCGGCACCGAGCGCCTGCGCATCACGCCGACCCCCTTCCATTCGGACCGTCTGATCGACGGCCTGAAGGAGGCGCTGGTCGAGACCTGGACCGCTCTCGGCATCCCCTTCAGCGACACCCGGCGGCCGGGCGTCGAGAAGACCGAGCGGATCATTCCGCTGGTCGTCCCGTCGGCGGGCGGCTGACGCTCAGCGCGTCCGGATCCAGTCCGCAAGCCGGTTGGCCGATTCTTCCACCTGGTCCAGCCGGCGGTGGAAGCAGATCCGGAAGAAGCCCTGGCCGTCCTTCTCGAAGGCGGTGCCGGGCGCCAGTCCGACATTCGCCTGGTCGACGATGTCGAACGCGGCCTGGCGCACGTCGGTGATGCCGTCGATGGCGAAGTAGAGATAGAAGGCGCCGGCCGGAACGCTGAAGCGCGCGCGGCCGGTTTCGCCCAGGATGCGGCAGACGATGTCGCGCGCCTGATGCGCCCGTTCGACTTGCGAGGCGATGAAGGCGTCGCCCTGATCGAGGGCGGCCACGGCCCCGCGCTGCATGAACTGCGCGACCCCCGACGTCGAATACTGGATCAGGTTTTCGAACACGTCCTGAAGCGCCGGATGGATCTTGATCCAACCCACCCGCCAGCCGGTCATCGCCCAGTTCTTGGAGAAGGAGTTGACGAACAGGACCCGATCCTCGGGTTCCATCACGTCCATGAACGACGGGGCGCGGGGGCCGCCGTAGTAGAACAGCGCGTAGATCTCGTCGGCCACGATCCACAGCCCCTTGTCGCGCGCGAGTGCGAGCAGCGCCCTGAGCGTCTCGATGTCGGCGGTCCAGCCGGTCGGGTTCGACGGCGTGTTGACGAACA
>VFQN01006955.1_pt1 | contig 12485 bp, 23 predicted proteins | sample 3512371 | NCBI WGS metagenome assembly VFQN01 (sample SAMN10412370, study PRJNA504923) | tailings metagenome | isolation source: Replicate 2 from Balatoc abandoned mine | place: Philippines: Itogon, Benguet | collected 2017-08-28
AGACGACATCAGTCCGGGGGAGGGCTGTGACGCACTGCTGCGCTTCCTCGTTGCCAGCTGAGTCCAGAAGTCAAGAATTTGGGTTAATAAGCATAAAATAGGACTAGTAGACGGCACGCAGCGCATACGAAGTACTAGTGCCATCCAACAGCAGTTGAGGCCAAGTACTGACTACTGGGGCGCGCAAATCTGTTAGGGTCAATGGAGTCGGTTGGCGGTTGCGTCATGGTAACGACTCACCTGCACACAGGCACGCGGTTGACAACAGCCAAAGCTAGCAGGCGTTTTGTATCTGGCTTGAAGTGACTTTGATCTCCAGTCATAACCTAGCGGACTTCACTGCCTTCCGGGGCATTTGGCGGAGTACCTTACGCGATACACCTTTACCAAAACAAGAGCCGACCAGTACCTAAACGTTAACGAAATGCAGCTAAAGCTCGACCTGTCTATCATAGATGCAGGGAAAGGGCCACGGGCAGCGCTCTTAGGCGGGGATCTGGGGCTTGGGCTGGACGAGGCACCTGTCGCGTCTTCATTCCCTCTCCCATCTGTACACGACCTTGATGGTTTCGAGCGTGAGGTTGTGGAGATGGTAAAGCCGGCTCACGGTACCACAACATTGGGCTTCATCTTCCAAGGGGGCGTAATTATCGCTGTAGACTCGCGGGCGACAATGGGGTCATACATCTCGTCCCAAACAGTCAAAAAGGTCATCGAGATTAACAAGTACCTGCTGGGGACCATGGCGGGTGGCGCAGCGGACTGCCAGTTCTGGCAGCGCAACCTGGGGCAGCAGTGCCGCCTGTACGAGCTGAACAACGGCAAGCGCATCACGGTGCGGGCCGCCAGCAAGCTACTGGCCAACACCATGTTCTCCTACCGCGGCATGGGGCTGTCCATGGGCACCATGGTGGCGGGCTGGGACCCCACGGGCCCGGGCCTGTACTACGTGGACTCGGACGGCCAGCGCACCAAGGGCCAGATCTTCTCCGTGGGCTCCGGCTCGCTGTACGCCTACGGCATCCTGGACGCGGGGTACCGCTGGGACCTGAGCGTGGAGGAGGCCATCGAGCTGGGCAGGAGGTCCATCTACCACGCAGGTGGGCGAGGGAGGTGGAGAGACGGGCGGGCCGCGAGCGGGCGGGGCGCTGGTCCTAGGGGCGGAGGCTAAGCATGCGCAAGGCTGGGGGCTGGTGCTCTCAGCAGCAATGGAGTGCACGGGCAGGCCGCGCGATGACACAATGAGTCCCGCTTGTTGCTCGTGTTGCTGCATAAGTAGGAGCAAAGGTTTGGGTGGCTGACGTTGCTGCATCCCTGCCGGAGGCCTGTCTGGGCAGGGCGCAGCTGGCGTGGTGCTTTCCACTTCCTAAATTTGTAATTGTACTTGCTTCTTTACACTGGGCTTGATGGCGGAGAATCGGGTAGCGTGTGCGTTCCCATGTTGCCCTTGTTTCCATGCCTGCCTCGTCACCCTTGCCCACCGCCCCTTGCCCTGCCCGCCAGGCTTCCGCGACTGCGCCTCCGGCGGCACGGTCAGCGTGTACCACGTGACGCAGGACGGCTGGACCAAGGTGCGCGGCGACGACGTGACGGAGCTGCACTACGCCTACTACCCCGACCCGGCCGCGCACCCGGCCACAGCCAACCCAGTGCTGTGAGCGCAGAGGGGAGCGGCGCGTGCAGCGCAGGGGCGCTGGGCTGGGAAGGAGGGGGCCGAGCGGTGCGTCGCGGGGCCGTTCGGAAGGCGGCACGACCTCGGCCATTCGGCTGGGGGCCATGAGGGAGCGGAGTATGTGGCTGCAGGGTTTGGCGGGGTGGCACCACAGGCGGTACGGTCACGTTGGGTCGGCGGCAAGCTGCGGGTCGCGAGGCGCCGTGGGGCGGCGATGCAGATCCAGGCCGCACGGGCAAGCACGTGTACGGCAGACTATGTCCCAGGGTTTGTTGTGGTTCTTGAGTGCATTGTCCTGCGGTGCTGTTTGCAGCCTAGGCGTGTGCGTTTGAGTATTGTGGGTACTGCTGCTCCACAGCGTTTAGTGAATGGACCCAGCTGCTACTTCATGTCGTGGCGCAGAATGGCGGAAGAGTTGTTGCAAACACATCTGAACGGCCGGTACGCGGAGGCCTATCTGCTTGATATGCAATTTCCTACTGCGTAGCCTATACTTGCCTACACTTGTGTTGGATGAGCATCTACGCCAGCATCTAAAACAATACAGCTGTGTGTTTCATGATTGACGCGGCGAGAGAGGGCAATGGGGAGGGCGTACGGGAGGACGGGTTAGGGTGTGTGTGGGCGCCTCGCCGCCTCCGCAACCACACACCGATAGTGAGTAGTGGTAAGCACCCTGTATGGCAGTGGGTAGTGCTTAACACGTCTCAGCCTGGTGCCTCTGATGAGCCTGCAGTGAATGTAGGATTCGCATCTCGGCTCTTCAGTGGCGCATGGCGCGGGGCTTCGCATGAAAAAGCAGGGCGGTGCGCAGCTTTTAGGGTTGTCACTACCCGAAACGTATGGTGCACGGTCCCAGCTACTAGCTCCGTGCGTGTAACGGCGGACGAGTTTTTGCCAGGGGTGCCCCATGGTTTCTGCAAGCACACTTCAACGGCCTGGATCCACTGGATGACCTACAAGGGTAAATCACACGTGGGCTATTAATACTGGGCTGGTTACAACACGTTTGCACAATAGTGCCGGTACGCTGCGGGGCGGCATGCCCGGTTGCCCGCTTACACCTCCGGCCTGTGGGGAACCCCTGCCAGCGCCAGGCTGACCTGCGCTGACTCTAGGGCTGCCTTACACCTGCCTGCAGACACCCTCACTTCAGATGGCAGCCTGGCAGGTTACCCCAGAGCGCTGCACGACCGCAAGAAACAGATGTGCCCCATGCCGTGAATCTGCATGTATAAGAACGCTTTCCTGACGGGTCACTGTCTAAGGCTCTGAGCTTCCAGACGCTATTGCCGGTATTGTTTCTAGGGCAGAACGTACGAACCCGGAGGGTAACTTCCGAGCTGTGGTGCTCAGCGGGTAATGAAGGGTGGCACGGTTGCCGCCCGGAGTAAGGGGCTCCCCGCGACCGGACACCCACAAGCTTTGACAGCTCGGGAGCGTGCGTCGACCAGGGTACGGTACGGAGCTCAAGACGCATCATGTTTCACAGTTACAAACCACCTCCGGACTGCCAGCCCCCGCTACATAGGCAAAATGTAGCTAGGGAACAGGCCGCCGGACGCGGAAGCAGCTGCCCTACACGAAAGCACGGCCCAGCCGCCGGCGCCCTTCGCAGGCGGCGCTCGTGGCCCTCCTCGTCGTCCCTCTTCTCAGGCGGGGTTGACGGTGGGGTCCTTGTACCGCCGGTACACTGCCGCCACGTCCGCCGCGCACTCTGGGGTGACGTCCTTGTCGAAGGCGAGCAGGTTCTCCTGTGTAGGGAGCCGAAGTGGGGTGGAGTTGTGAGAGGAGGGGAACGGACAAGCACAGCGAGGAGGGGGACAGGGGCTACTTGCGCCGGGGGCCAGCACAAAATTGTAGCCCGCCCCTTAGCTCTGTTGGGTCGTGTCGACGTTGCACCGTGTCCTGCGCGGCACAAAGGGACTTTCCAGTTGACCCTGGTACTCCTGCACGCTATCAAGGTTGCCCACTTGTGGTATGTGCTACCTCGCTGCCGAAGCCCAGCACGGCGCACCTTGTCCACCACATGGCGCCACAGTTACCTGTCCCCGCACCGCCGCCCCTACAAGCGCCGATGCGCCCACCAACCAGCCCACCTTGAGTTGCTCCATGGTGGTGGCCCCGATGATGGTGCTGGCCACAAACCACCTGTGGGGAGAGGGGTGGGCGATGTGGGACGCAGCGCCCAGCAGGTCCCGAGGTTGGCGTCAACAAGGCACGGCTGCTCACCGTGCCTTCTCGCGTGTGCAGCGCATCAACACGACGCATGCCCTGGGCCACCCCGCAGCGCAGCTGCCACGGCGCCCCCGCCCCCGTCGCCCCTCCCCCCGCCCCCGTCACACACACGTCGTTTGGCTCCCGTCGCCCCCCACCCCGTCGCCCTCTGCCACCTGCCCCAGCTCCCCGCCCCCACCTGGAGCGGCACCACGCCAGCGCCAGCTCCGCGAGGCTCATGCCGTGCTTGACCGCCACCTTCTCGTACTCGCCCACAGCCTCCTGCACCAGAGACTGCCGGTAGCGGGCCATATAGCCCTAGGGGAAAGCCGGGGGGAACCGCGCGCAGCTGAGTTGCAAGGGGTCGGCCCGGATGGTGGACAGCGGCGGCGACGCAAAGGCGGGTGTTTGCTCTGTACCACGCCTGGCCGCCGTGCAGAGGGCAGTTGACAACGGTGGCCGGGCGGCCCCGGCGGCCAACGCGCTGGCGTGCTGCACCCACCGGGAAGAGGTTAAAGCGCGCGTTCTTGAGCTGCTCGTCCGTTGCATGGTTGTACTTGCCGGACAGCATGCCGCCCGCCAGCGGGCTGTAGGCCAGCAGCGACACGTTGTGGCGCCTGGGGGTGGGGCGACACAGGTTGCGGCATTGGGGGAAGGAGTAATGGCACAGCGGCAAAGAAACGGTTAACAGCTACCAGGGCGTGGAGGTCGAGGGCGTGTTGAGGTAGGGCCTGGGGCATCAGCAGGAGGAAAGCGCAGGGGTGAGAGCAGCTAGAGGGCAGCAAAGAGATTCAGGACTGTGGGGCAGGGCGCAACCACTCACGCGGGACAACCAGAACGAGGCTCTTAGCTCCACATACTACAGTGAGGCGGTATGAGCCACCAAGCACTCACACCACGGCTGCGCCGGCGCCCGCACCTGCACGTCTCCGCCAGATCTGTCTCGAAGGGCACCCGCACTAGCAGCGAGTAGGCGTTCTGGATGGTCTGCACGCGGGGCAGCCCCGCAGCCGCCGCCGCACGCGCAAACTCCGACACGCCGTACGACGTCTCGTTGGACACGCCCACGTACCGCACCTGGGGGCACACGCACCCGAGCCAAGGTGAGTGGTATGAGCAGGACACTGACAGAACAGCCTATCCGTTGTGCAATGCGCATACGTAGTCTACGCGTCGAGACATAATGCCTCTCTATGCGCCTGCCTTCCATGACCCCTGTCATCGCCCAGGACGCTGCCCGGCCCCACATCCTTTCCCCTCTCCCACCTTGCCCGCCCGCACCACCTCCTCCAGGCCCCGCAGCTGCTCCTCAAACGGCACGGGGTCCGGCCGCTCCAGCGAGGGGTCGTACGCGGCGCCGCCGAACAGCGGCACGTAGCGGTCGGGCCTGGGGCGGGGCGCACGATGCCGGGGTGGCGCATAAGGCAGGGAGTGGAAGCATATGGGGTGCCGAGTACAGCACGCATGTGTGACACTCATGGACCTGAAACAGTTATGATAGCCTTAGCCAAATTATGGTCGTGAATAAGAAGCAGAGTATGCTGCATGGCGCTAAAGTAGCCATGCAGATATGCGGTGCCCACAGCCCGCACCCGTGGCGCCCACCCACCAGTGGATCTGCAGCAGGTCCACGTGGTCTACCTGCGCCAGGGAGGGGGCAACTGGGCAGTCAGGATGCCACCGGGCGTGCATCATACTGCGAATCACTCGCTGAGCGTGCAATGCATGTAGCCGGAACAGCGGTACGCAGGCACTGCTGCCGCAGTTGGTGCTGCTGCTGCCCCCGCCGCCGCCACCGGAGTGCCCATGCAACTCCACGGCACTCCCGCACCCACCCACCTGCAGACGCTTGAGCGAGGCGTCCACGCTCTCCTTGATCTGGTCCGCAGTCACGCGGGTGGTGCGCTGCGGGTTGCGCACCCACGTTGTGCGCTCGGAGTAGCCCGAGACCTGGGAAGGAAACGCACACCAGCACATAGCCATGTGACGCAAACCCGCGCAGCAGGCATGGCGCACTGGGCGAGACTGACTTAGTGCAAGTCATGCCGGCTTGGAGACCTCACTGGCTGGTCAGTCTTGCATCGCAGCCCCTGCAACCCGATCTCCCCCCCCCCCCCCACCCCCCCCAATCTTGCCCCCTGCCGCTCACCTTGGTGGCCAGCACCACGTCCTCCCTCCTGCGCCCGCTGCCCTTGAGCCACGTGCCGATGTACAGGTCGGTGCGGCCCTGCGTGGCCGCCTCCGTGGGCACAGGGTACATCTCCGCGGTGTCCATGAAGTTGATGCCCTGCGGCGCCCAGGAGGGATTGAGGGGCGAGGTAGTTCGGTGTGGGTGTGCGTGCAGCGGCGCAAGTGCCTACGATGGATGGTGCCTAGCGGCGCACCCTTCTGCCTCTCAACGTGCTGCGGAAGCTCATCTGTGAAGCGCAGCGGGAGCACTGCTGTACCCATGACGGCCTCCCGCCCTCCCACGCACCATGTCCCACGCGTACGACAGCTGCTGGTGGGCCTCCGCCTCCGTGTTCTGCTTGCCCCACGTCATGGTGCCCAGGCAGCAGGCTGAGGGGCAGCAAGTGAGGCAGCTTTCGTGTTGGACTTGGGAAACGCACCGTCCGCAAGTGCAAGGAGCGAAGCCTCAGAACACAAGCACGAGGAGGAGGTTGCCTTGGAGTTACATGCAGGGCTGCGTCTGCAGCAACCGGTGCTTTCGTCACACCCTAACGCTTCAGACCTGGCTCGTAGCTGAAGGGTCACAACGGCGGACAGGCAATCATGGTCGCGTGCATTACCCTACGCCGAGTAGCTGTACCGTATTGCCAATATCAATGTGATCAGCCCGCCGCGCCTACCACTAACGAGCAGGTCGCTGTCGCCCAGCTTGACGCGGTCCGCAGCGCGGAGGGGCTTGCCCGACTGGGCCGCAGCAGCGCCAGCAGCATTGGCTGCTACAGATTGTGCTTGGCAGCGCACAGCGCTGAACGCGCGGCGAGGAGCAGGCCGCGAGGATGACCCTTGCCCGGCAACCCCTCGCTGACGCTGAAGCGCTGAATTCATGTTGTTACGTTACGTATGTGTAAGATATACCGCGTAACTAGAGGGCCCGCATACTACCGCGACTATCATTGCAGTGAACCACAGCTGGCCGTTAGCAGTTACCCGATGAGAGGCATGCCGGCACTGGTGGGGCGGGGACAAGCGTGTACTCAGGTTGCAGGGCCCCTACCTGCCTTGCCCATCACAAACCCCCTATTAGACCCCTATTAGACCTTCAATGACAGGAGGTTGCTGCTGGGTGTTAAAAGGCAGTGCGTTCCAACTCCCCAAGGGTGACTGCACCAGGGGACCCTGGACTGCACGGCACGGCACGCCTGTGTTGGCGTCAGCAAGGGTGGCAGGAAGGCCAAGAGGGCGTCAGGTTCCATGTTGCCTCAGCACACTATGCCATGCACGTCTTTGCTGCCGGCCTCATGATGCCTACACGGGCCGCATACGGTGGCGTTGGGCGCACTGCGTAGCAGCGCAAAGCTGGTGTCGGCAGGGAGTACAGCACAGAAGGCATACACGCTCTCGTGCCGCCTTCCCGAGGTCCCAACGCGGGAGAACGGAGAAGCCTGCGCGCAATGGACCTGATGCTCAACGATCCAGCCTGCTTTGTCTCCTTACGGTGTAACCTCGTCACGTCTTGACCAGGGGCCTTGGCAAGCCCTCCACCTGGGCTCGTGGGCGGGACTTAGCAAGCCCCTGCACTCTGTGCCTGTCACGTGCCGCAGGAGACCACATCTTCTAGAATCACCGGCTTTGGTAATGCCCGCCAAAGTAAGCACTGGATGAGCAGGTACACAGGCGGGACGCAGGGCATGGAGCAAAGGAGCTGGGGCAAGGCCCCATGATCCCCTGCAATCAGCCGTACACAGTCCCGGCACAGTTCAGACTTCACACTCTGAGTTAGCACAATAGTCTGATAACCGACCATTCTATGCGGCAGCAATAGCTTCATAGGTTAGCGCCGCGACGTCGTTGATCCCGCGCCGACACGGAGCGCTCCGAGCCACACTCCATAAGGAACAGAGCGTTGCTACCATGAGGCGTGGAGCAGTGCGTCTGTGGCAATGCGCTCGGGCGGGTAAGGGGTACCGAGCGTGATGCCAACTTGGCTTGCGAGACATCATCACATAGCGGACAGGGACGCCTTTGGTCATATGGGCTCATGGCCCTGTTTAGGCATTACGATGTTAAGGTTTTGAAAGTATGGCAAACACCTGCGACGACGGACGGAGCACGTGCAGGGACATCGCGAAACCATACCCTGGCGCTGTTTGCCAGCATAGTATCTTCACTATGCATGTGACTCATGAGAAAAGCTTGCATTTGGGAAGCGCGGCAGCAGTCAGAGGCATCGGTATGCTGCTTCTGCGCACTCGTGTTCCGGTGTTCCAACAATATGAACACCTCCTTTAACTTTGCCTCTGCCTGTCAGGTGTTGAGCCCCTGGAGTCTGGCGTTGCTATTACCGGTGCAAAGGCTGCGCTTCAGGCTGCCACGGTCGCGAGGTCAGTGCATCGGTTGCAGTGGGGCGTGAACATCCCCACGGCTCTACCCGCATCCGGTAATGTTGTGGAGGGCCCTGCATTTCCACATACGATCCTGGCCACGTCTCGCCCAACGTGCTCAGGCGCCCGGGCCCGTTCCGCTCCCACCCCACGCCACCCACACTGGCCCCAACCCCCCAACTAATGACCCCGTGTTGTCCCCTCATCCACTTGACGCTGCTCTCCCTTGGCTGCATGCACGCAGGGCCAGCAATGGCGCCAACCTTCAGGTGAGAGAGTGAAGCACTTTTTGAACATGTCAAAGCAGTGCACGGGGCTCGCGTCGCCAAGGGACGTGGCATGGTCTTACCCACACTGCGGTAAGGTTGAAGTAATGCAAAATTACCCAAACCATTTTGTGTGCAGGCCATCCGCGCGATGTCTGCTGCTGCCGCCCCCTCGTTCGCTGTCCCTGTCTCGGGCGACGGCGCGGGCGTGCTGGCGGGCATTGAGGCCGCGGCCTCGCCGGACAGCACCGTTGGGGGCAAGGTGCGTGGCCGGGGGCCAGGGACAAGCGGGAGCAGCGCGGCTGAGGGAAAGGTCCTGGACCACATGATGAATGCGCTGCTCCTAGCATGCGACTAGTGCTACCGGATACACGTGGCTGTGGTGCTGGCGCACACGGGGTTCGTGGCCTTGGATGGTTTGCTGTCTCGCGCTGCCGTCCGTAACTCGTTCCTGACGCCTGCCATATACTGCAGTGCATCTCGGACGCTGCCGTGGCGTTGGCCTACCTGGGTGCCCGTGGGAACCGCAGGTGGGCGGCATAGCCTGGGCCGTATAACCTATATCGCCATGCCTCAGAAACCCTGCACAAATCTTCTCCGTCCACGCATAGATGTGACCGTATAGGTGCAGGGCTTTGGAGCAGCGTACAGCCGTTGTCAAACCCTAAAAGTACCAGAATACTCGTGAACGCCCTCGCTCCGCCCCTGCATGCCCAGGCTGTGGGGCAAGGTGCTTGAGAAGGCCTCCTCCCTGGCGCACCGCATGGACGGCCCCTCGCTGGCCAACCTGTTCTGGGCGCTCAACACCGCCAACGTGGCGCACGGCCGCACGCTGGCGGAGTTCGGCGGCGTGCTGGCGGCCAACCTCAAGGCCATGACGCCCGCGCAGGTGGGAGCCGGGGCGGGAGGTTGGAGCGGGCGGGAAGGCGCGGCAACGGCCCAGACCACACGCGATGCCTCTACATGATTGGGCTCTGTCGCGTGTACTTTCACGCGCCCTTGCAAGCTGCATTGACAAACAGCATCGCCCCGTTGAGACCCAGCCTGGACATGGTGAACCAGCAGTGGACTGAAAAAAATACGGTTCGGGGCTGGTGTGCTTAGGCCAGTTTGCGCACGACAGGTTGTGAAAGCGTTCAGTTTAGCGGGAAAGCGCACTTGCAGGTGCTACCGTTCATGTAGCTCATCTTGCCCTAATCGTTTCCGCAGATCTCCATCGTGGTGGAGGGCCTGGGCAAGGCGGGCAGCGGCGACGTGGAGCTGTTCGCCGCCGTGGCGGAGCTGGTGGCGGGGCCCAAGGGGGCGGACTTCGCGGCCGCAGACCTGGCGCGCCTGCTGTGGGGCGCGGGCGCTGCGGGCGTGCAGGTGGGCGCGCCGGGGGCTACCCAACCAGCATGGCGTAGGAGGACGTAGGCGGACTGCGCCTTGCAAGGGCAGTGAGATAGCGCCAGCAGCCGGCCATTGTGCTGTTGGCTTCAAGGGCCATTATCTAACGCTAGCAGCGACCTCGGTGCCGCCTTACCAAGTAGTGGTGGACGAGGGCCAGGGGCACCACGGGTCCCAACCCCCACCGCACCCAGTGTCAAGGGGTACAGCAGCACTACGGAAGCATGCCGTGTGGCAGCTGCGGCAGCAGCCCGCCACGCTGTTCGATGTTGCCTCGCCCGCTGCCAGCCCACTGCCTTCCCATGCCCTTCCCTCCCGGCACCAGGACGGCAAGCTCATCAAGGCGGCGACCGCCGGCCTGGCCAAGGCCACCAACCTGGGCGGCCGTGAGGCGGCGCAGGCGCTGTGGGGCCTTGCCGCCCTCAAGCGCGTGCCGGACGCCGCAACCACTGCTGCGCTGACCAAGGTGGGCGCTGGTCTTGCCTGCCCTTGTGCACGCGGTTGGAGCCCGCTGTGGATGGTACACTGGGAGGCGCGGTACGGTGGCCAACGGTGCCCGGTGCATTCGCGCTGCAGTTTGGCATGCACCAGCCGTTGTTTGTCGCGCTGAGCGTAAACACGGTTTTGCGCGCCACGCGGGCCAGAGGACTAGCACTGCTGAGACCGCGGCCTGCTGCCGCTACCGCAGGCCCTCAAGGGCGGCGTTGAGGCTCCGTCGGACGCCGCCGCCGCCGCCTGGGCGCTGGCCACGCTGGGCGTCAAGGCCGACGCCGCCACCCTGCGGGCGCTGGCGGACAAGGCCAAGGTGCGGCAGCAGCGAGCAGGGCAGGGGTGCAGATGGGCCCTAGCTGTTACTTGTGTACCAGACGAGGCAGCGTTCTCAACCCTCGACCCTCAAGGTACTAACCACGACGTTTCCATGCTGGTGCGTGTCCAGGCTGGCGCCGCCGACCTGAGCCCCGCCCAGGCCGTCCAGGGCGGCTGGGGCCTGGCGCAGCTGGGCGACAAGGATGGCGCCGCCGCGCTGCTGGCCGCCGCCGCGGCCGCTGTGCAGAAGGTAGCCCGGGATAGCCTGTCGTGCGCACCTTGGGCTGGGGCTCGCGTGCCGGAGAGTGGCAAACGCTTTAGAGCGCATCGCCTCTTACGGCATGCATGCCTGGCCTTCCCCGCTGCTGAACCTGCACCCTACCCTGCTCCAAGGCTGGGATGCCCGGGCACGCAAGAGTTTTGAACAGCACAAGTCCTGTCAGCAATACCTCGGTCCCACATTATTGCCTAGCTGTTTCACAAGTGTGGTACGAGAGACGCCGACACATTGAAATGGCCTCGGAGCAGCTTCGCTCTTTTTGCCTCGGCAGGTAACGCAACGCTGACGTCTCCCTACTACGCGGTTTGCTTCCGTCCCCAGGACCCGGCGTCCGCCTCTCCCACTGCCCTGGCGCTGCTGCACTCGGCCAACGTGGCGCTGGGCGGCGCGGCGCTGCCGGGCCCCGTGGCTGACTTCGCGGCCAAGGGCTTTGGCCTGGCGGCCGAGCACGCGCGCCACACGCGGTCCTCCGCTGCCGCCGCCTTCCACGCGGAGCTGGCCGAGGCGGTGGCGTACGCCAACGGGGCCAGGTGGGCCTAGGGCCGGGAGCTGGCTGGGAGACCGGGGCCCCGCGTGCGTCCCCTAGGGGTCACGCAAGGGAACCTGCTGCGGTTCTACGACGGCAGTGGGTGCCTGCAGCAGTACGCCGTACTAAGGGGCATTGGCAGCAGCAGCCCTGCGCTGGCATTGCCACCCATTGATGTTCCTTCACTGCATAACTGCCCTTCATTCCCGGCCGCGTCAGGCACCGCCCCGACGTCGCCTCCAAGGTGGCCTCCTACGTGGCGGCCGCGCCCGACGGCTCCACGCTGGACGTGGTGGTGCCGGTGGACGCCAACACCAAGCTGGCCGTCATCGGCGTGGAGGCGGAGGCGCTGGGAGCCGGCGGCGCGGTAGGTGGAGGGAGGACGTCACCGGTTCGACGCCTTGCAGCACTTCTGCTGCTTACGCGTACACGCTCCAAGCTATTGTCCTTGTTAATAGTTACTTTCATGTCGTGCATGGACATTGGACCTCACCGTGTATTGACCAGTATCTTCCCCATGTTTGCAGGTCCTGGGCGGCACCCTGGCCGCCGCCCGCGTGCGCGAGGCTCAGGGCTACAAGGTGGCGGTGGTGCCGCAGGCGGGGTGGCCCAGCGGCAGCCCCGTGGCGCAGCGCGCGGCGGCGGTGCTGGCGGCCGTCAAGAAGGGCGTGCCGGGCCTGGCGGGCATGTGAGGCGGGGAGGGAGGCGGGGGGGAGGGGGGAGGCAGGGGGGGTCAGTCAGTAGGAGGACAGCCAAAGCCTTCAGATCGACGTGGTCGTTG
>VFQN01006956.1_pt1 | contig 12481 bp, 11 predicted proteins | sample 3512371 | NCBI WGS metagenome assembly VFQN01 (sample SAMN10412370, study PRJNA504923) | tailings metagenome | isolation source: Replicate 2 from Balatoc abandoned mine | place: Philippines: Itogon, Benguet | collected 2017-08-28
ACGCGTTCACCACGGGATAGTTGCGGCTTCAGCCATTCGGCGTAGTCTTCCATCGCCTTGTTAACCTCTGTACCTTCACTATTGGCTGCAACCAGTAACTGGTATTTCACCCGGCTGCCAAACTGCACCAAACCGGTAGCTTCCACATCAGCACTATTCATCAAGAGCCGAGGCGCGATACTAAACATATCGCCGCCCCGGGAAGGCTCTTGCAGCAAAAATGCCGTTAACTTGAACTGGCTTTCACCCACACCGACTTCATCGCCTATCTTCAATGCGAGTTTTTGCGCCAGTCGCGGCTCCATCCATACTGTTCCGCGTGCTGGGATAGTTGCAGAAGATAGTTCAGCGTTCGCTGTGGTCGTTGACTGCTTGCTGATGGTTAAATGCCCGCGCAGCGGAAAACCGGTTTCCACCGCCTTGATCTCGGCCAGCTCACTACTCTCACCTTTCAACACCATGCTGGAAAACTCCAGCGCTTGCGTGGTCTGGTATTGGCGCTTTCGTGCTTCCGCCAGATAAGCGGCGGGGATAGCATGATCTGAATTCACCACCAGATCCGCCCCCAGCAACACATTGCCCTGGGTTTGCATGCTGGATTTGATACGGTCAGTGAAAAAACTGACTGAGGTGGTCGCCGTCACCGCCAAAATCAGTGCAAACAGCAATACACGGATTTCACCTGATGACCACAGGCTACGGCACTGGCGCCAGGCAATGGATAACGCCAGCATTAATGCACTCCCGAGCTATCGGAAATAGTGTGCTCGTTGAGCACGATCTCCTTCAACTGGCCGTTCTGCAAATTCAGCACGCGCTGGCAACGCCGCGCCAGGTTCATATCGTGCGTGACCAACACCAGCGTAGTCCCGCTCTGCGCATTTAAATCAAACAACAATTTAATGATTGCCTCGCCAGTCGCCACATCCAGGTTACCAGTCGGCTCATCGGCAAATAAGATAGAGGGCTTGGCGGCAAATGCCCTGGCGATCGCCACCCGCTGCTGCTCACCGCCCGATAACTGCGTTGGGTAATGCGTGGCGCGCGAGGCAAGCCCTACACTCTCTAGCGCTGCGATCGCAATCGCCTGTGCATCACGCTGGCCCGCCAGCTGCATAGGCAGCATTACATTTTCCAAAGCGGTCAGCGAACCCAGCAACTGGAAGGATTGAAACACAAAGCCCATATGCTCGGCACGCACAGCCGCACGGCCATCTTCATCCATCTGGCCAATCTCTTGACCGGCAATCACCACTTTTCCGCTACTCGCGATATCCAAGCCTGCCAGCAACCCCAACAAGGTAGATTTACCTGAACCGGAACTCCCAATGATCGCCAGCCTCTCACCCTTGGGTACGGCAAGATTCAAATTGGTCAGAATGGGGATCGTTGTATCATTACTCACAACGGATTTACTTAAAGACAGCGCTTCAACAGCATAAGGGCTTTGCATTAATGATGTTCCGATTTTTAAAAATATTGATCGTGTTACCTGGTTTATTGTTTACTCACTTAGTTATGGCAGATACCGCATCCAAAGAGACAATTCTGGTATTTGGAGACAGCCTTTCTGCCGCCTATGGCATCCCTAAAGAGCAAGGCTGGGTGAATCTGGTCGCACAACGTTTAAAAGACAACCAATTGCCCTACGAAGTTGCCAATGCCAGCGTCAGCGGCGAAACCACCGCTGGCGGACTTAGCAGATTACCTGCGGCACTCAAGCAGTTTAAACCCAGTATTGTCGTGATAGAACTAGGCGCAAACGACGGCTTGCGCGGCTTACCGCTGGATGCGATGAAAAACAACTTGGAAAAAATGATTCAGGCCAGCAAGCAGATCAATGCGCAAGTGGTTTTGCTAGGCATGTTTATTCCACCGAATTACGGCCCGAAATACACCAATGGTTTTAAGGCGGTTTACCTGGATTTGTCAGAAAAATACAAAACGCCGTTTATCCCGTTTTTCCTGGATGGCATCAGCGGTCACAGTGATTTGGTGCTGGAGGATGGACTGCATCCAAATGTGAATGCACAGAGGAAGATATTGGAGAATGTTTGGCCGACTTTGAAGCCGTTACTCATCGGCTCAATCAAGTCTGGCAAATAACTAACCTCTGGAATTACGACCTTTTTGAATGGCAAAGCCTGCAAGTTGATCAATATCAAATCGACCTTCTGTGTCCACACCAAGCCAATCAAAAATTAACTTAGCGCAGCCCTGTTTAATTTTCACAAAAATTTGATGCATCAACTCATAACTGATTTCGATTCTCTGCCCAACTGGGAAACAATCTTTCAAAACAACTAACTTACTGTGCCATTCTGGAGTAAATACTCCCTTGGTATGAAGTATTGAATTTCTAATACACCTTAAATCACCCATTATTTCAGATTTAACATCTTTGACGTCTATATTAGCTGCCTTGGCCAAATTAGGTCTTATTTCATCTTCCCAATAGGTGAATATAAAGACTATTACAGAATAGGATAATTGACGCTGATTGATTCCATCGGGTGAGTTTTCTTTAATAAAATTCTCTGCTGTTACTATTCTTGAATGAATGACATCTGGGCTTTGTGGATCCTCGAAACTTTGGTGAGTGATAACTTGTTCGCCTCTAGCATCTATTGTTCGAGACTGAGGTCTTAGTACTCTAGCAACCTGCCGTTCCATTTGAATTTTTGCGCCAGAGAATCCAGCTATCGAACCCATGTAAACACCAACTTGAAGGTTCACAAAGTCAATGAAGCCCTTGACGATATCATCGTATTCCATAACTTTTATTTCACTCGATAAGGGATTAATAATTTATTAACTTGCAACCAACGGGATTTGGGGTCACAACGGAAGATAAATGCAGGTCTTGCAAAATCACATTGCATCACAAACAAATCCAAGTGCTTGAGCCGCTTTAGCCTGATTATTATCCAGCGTCGCAAATTCATTTATTCCGGCACCCAACGTCACACTCAAATGCAATGCATCACCTGCACGCAAATTAGGATTTCTCCGAATCAACTCACCAGCCTGACTGTAAATTTCTCGATTGATGGGTAAAAGTTTGATGCCGCCATTAATAAGGGTTTCGAACGTTTGCAAAATGGCTGAAGTCTGCTCTGCTTGTAATTGTCCAGTGCGCAGCTTGAGGGAAATGGCGCTATTAAATTCTGTGATTAACCAATCACTGCTTTGCGGTGGCTGCTTTTGATTTTTAAACCAATCAATACAAGCTAATGACTTTGGCTCATGTGTGAGCATGGCAACGATGACGCTGGTATCTACATAGCACATCGTTAGTACCGCTCTTGATTACGCATAATATCGATGACTGAACTTGTCTCTGGCAGCGTTTTTTGTAGGGCCAGCAAATCCTTCATAAACTCGGCTTTATCAAAAGGCTTTTTGGGGACAAGCACCAATTCGCCTTGAGGGTTTAAGCTGACTTCTACACTATCTCCATCCTGAATTTGCATTTGTTTGGCGATACTGGAAGGTAAGCGGACTGCAAGACTGTTACCCCATTTTGCGATTTGCAATTCCATGACTTGCCTCCGATGATGTTTATCCATGTATATACATTAAAACGATCACTTCTATGTGTCAAGCAATCCGCAATACAAACTTGCTTTAAGCCATTTCTTCAATCACTTGCAAAAACGCATCCCCGTATTTCTGCAATTTCGCCTGCCCTATCCCGCTAATCTGTCCCATTTCATCCAAGGTCTGCGGCTTACGATTATGGATTTCCAGCAAGGTACTATCGTGGAAAATCACGTACGGCGGCACGCCCTGTTCCCTTGCCAATTCTAACCTTTTAGCTTTAAGTGCTTGCCAGAGCGGATCGTCATTCGCACCTTCAAAGGCTTCTTTGGCACGTGCGCTGCGTTCGGCTTTGCTTAATTTCTTTTCGGGTTCGGCATCGCGGCGTAGCCAGACTTCTTGCTCGCCTTTTAATACTGGCCTTGCAGCTTCTGTCAGTTTCAAGCCGCCGTAGGCAGCCATGTCTGCTTCGAGTAACCCAGCAGCAATCAGTTGACGATAGACACCGCTCCACTGGTTTTGATTGAGGGTTTTACCTATGCCGAAGGTGCTGACTTTGTCGTGATTAAAGCGCTCGACTTGTGCGGTGACTTTGCCGGTGAGTACATCGATTAAATGGCCGACGCCGAATCGTTGGCCGGTGCGGTAGACGCAGGAAAGTGCCATCTGCGCGACCTGGGTGGCTTGCCAGGTTTCGACCGGATGCAGGCAGTTATCGCACTGCCCGCAGGCGCCGGGATGGCTTTCGCCGAAGTAGCGCAAAATGCTCTGGTGGCGGCAGGCGGTGGATTCGCAGTAGCCGAGCAAGGCGTCCAGTTTCAGGCGTTCCAGCCGTTTGCGTTCTTCTGAGGCTTCGCCGCTATCGAGCATTTGCCGCATGGAGACGACGTCGCCCATGCCGTAGACCATCCAGGCATTGGCTTGCAGGCCATCTCGCCCGGCACGGCCGGTTTCCTGGTAATAGCCTTCCATGCTTTTTGGCAGATCCAGATGCGCGACAAAGCGCACGTTGGGTTTATCGATGCCCATGCCGAATGCGATGGTTGCCACCATGATGATGCCTTCTTCACGCAGGAAGCGGCGCTGGTGATGTTCGCGTAATTGCGCGGGCAAACCCGCATGATAGGCTAAGGCAGACCAGCCTTTTTCAGCCAGCCAGGCGGCAGTTTCTTCAACCTTTTTGCGGGACAGGCAATAGATAATGCCGGCGTCGTTAGGGTGTTCGCGCTCAAGAAATGCCTGCAATTGCTGGCGGGCATTGTTTTTAATGCCGACGTGGTAGCGGATATTAGGGCGGTCAAAACTGGAGACAAACTGGCGGGCATTTTCCAGGTTTAGCTGGCTGATGATTTCGGCACGGGTCGGTGCATCTGCAGTCGCAGTAAGCGCAATACGTGGTACATCGGGAAAGCGGTTGTGCAATATCGTCAGCTGACGATATTCCGGCCGGAAATCATGCCCCCATTGCGAGACACAATGCGCTTCATCAATCGCAAACAGGGCCAGGCCGACATGTTGCTGGACTTCATCTAGCAGTGCTAAAAAACTGCCAGCCATCAGGCGCTCGGGCGCTACATACAATAATTTGATTTCGCCACTGACCACCTGGCGCGTGATACGGTTATTGTCTTCTGCACTTAAACTGGAGTTTAAAAAGGCGGCGTTGACACCTAATTGTTGCAGGGCCTCGACTTGGTCTTGCATCAAGGCAATCAATGGCGAAACGACAATCGCCAGGCCTTCGCGGGCCAATGCGGGAATCTGGTAACACAGAGATTTGCCGCCTTTTCCTATCTGTTAAATAACAGTTGATTTAAGAATGCATTTTACCTACTATGCAGAATGACTAACTTTAATTAAATGGTAGATTATGCATGGGAAGAAGATCTAAAGCGCCAGTGACGATAGATCGGACTGCCCCGAAAACCGAGGTCGCACCTGGAGACGGCTTGCCGCTTTTCAGAAACCATATCGACATTCATTTCTCGCGCGGTGGCGGCAACAACAAGAGCGAAGTCACACGTATCTTCTTCACGTCGCCAACGTCTGCCGAGATTGCAGACACCGAGGCCTTAAAAAGGCTGCCTGGACAGACACTCAAGGTCATCGGGGCACGCATGCCCTACATGTATGGTAGTGGGCATGTTTCTCCCGCTCTGTATGAATTTTGTCTCAGTAAAGATTTCAGCGAGGATTTTTCCAAAAACTTAGTGCGTCTGTTCATATTCGCGCTGCAAGGGCGATCCTATTCCAATAGCTCCGCAAGCTGCTTACTAAGCAATTATCAGAAATTGATCGGATTTCTCGGCGATTATGTGCAGCAACCAAGCCTCACCGAACTCTCCCACATCGACAAGGAATTCTGGTTAGCTTTTGCATGTTTTTTCGAGAAGTCTGAGAGCAAAAAGAAGAAAGACTATTTTGGTCAAGCCAAATCAATATTTACTCGTTATAAACCCACTGCACTAGGCGGATGGTTAGCTCAACTCAAACTCGCTAGAAATAATAATGAGCCAGCGCCAGAACACAACTCAGAATTGGCAGATGCAGGTTATTCAAATGCGGTGATGTATCAAATTATCGCGCTGTGCCTAGAAGCATTCCAGCGACGCATCGGCTATTTGAAAAGATATGAAACTCTGACTGAGTCAGACATGCCATCAGACTGGCTTTACCCAGGACGAGATAACCAAAAGCCTGCGCATGGCATAAAACGAACTCGATTGAAGAAAGGAGAAACCCAAGAAACCGAGTCATTTGTACTACTTTCCCAATGGCTAAATGATGAAGACCGTGGTTACCAAACGCTCATTGATCATTTCATCCTGCACCACAAGTCGGGCTTGATAAAACGATCCGCCCTGGGGAGATTTAATGGAGGAATCCATGGTTCTCTTAAGGGGCTGGTGTCCTCAAGGAAACTCGTTAATCAGGTAGCAAGCTTTTTTAATATCACTGCACAGCGCCACGGGTTTCAAAGTGAACTGGGAGGAAGAAGTGGGTCCCTATTAAGCCACTATTTGAAAAAGGAAACCGCGACCGAGCAGAACGTTGTCATAGATCAGATTGGGTGGTGCCTCGCAAACCTGCTGATGATCCAGACCGGAATCAACAAAGAGGTCGCCATGTCCATACCTTCGCTCGGAGAGGATGGCCGCTCAATTCTTTTAAGAAAAGACCCCATCTTCATATCCGGAAACGGAGAATGTACTGATGCCGCATTGTGGGGCTTCAAAGAGCGGAGTAAGCCCCGAGGGAGAAAAATTATTCCAATCCAGATTCCGTTGAACTCACCGCTCTATAAAATGCTGCTTGAGTATGAGCGCTACGTCAAAGTAGATCAGACTGGGCCATTCTTCGAGTTCCGAAAACAATTTGTTAATAGATGGTCCACCGCTGGCCGAAAGAAACTATTCACGACACTCTATCCCATTCATGATGACAACAACAATATATTGAACAGTATCGATACACCCCGATTCCGAAAAGTCTTCGCAACTCGACAATTACTCGATCGTATTGCCGGCATCAAAGATGCGAACGATTTGGCTGAGAAAATCCGGGATGATCTCAACCATGAACGCCTGGATACAACGCTAAATCACTACATATTGAAGACGCATGTCGGTCGAAGTGTCATTGATATTGCTATCGCCACCATCACGTCAGAAAAACTTGCCGAAGCCCTACGCTTCAAGGGGAAAATCGCATTAACAGGAGGCACACCAGGCAAAAGGAAAGTGTTTTTGTGTGAATGTGACGATCCCACCAATCCATCCCACGACATATTTGTGGCGGGCGAATGCAAGCACTATGACTTGTGTCTCGGATGCGAGCGCAGCACCGTGACTGCCTTTCATCTCCCCTACATTTGCCTCAGGATTCTGCAATATGAAGACATGCGCAAGCGCGACCCGGCGATCTGGTCTGCTACGTTTGAAGACCGCTGGATGATCGCCCACGATGCGCTAGAACAATACATCATCAAGGACAAAAAAAGCGGTCAGAAACTCGTCTATGAAGCGTGGTCAGCCGCACGCGATGGTCGCGTGTCGCTTCCCCCAATAATCAACAGCAACAGGATGTAAATATGGAATCGAATGTCAAACTTGATTCCCAGAGCTCGTTCGAAAGCACGATTGCCCCTGCCAAACGAGCACAGGCGCAATGGGTTTTGCTACAAGATTTAGAGCGCAAGTACACTGGAAAAATCGTCAAAGGGCTCGCAAGTAAATTCGAGGATGACGTTTGGTTCTCTAAAGGTTCGAGAAAAAAAATTGTCGTTAATTGGGCTGCCCTCTATCAAGGGACCAGGCCCGCTGAGCAAATCCTATGCAAGGTCATCTATTTTGAAATGGCCGCAACCCACAACCTAACAATACAAACTTTCAGAGTCAAGCGCATAAATTACAACAATACTCTGGGCGAACTATTCCAAGCCAAAGGTGTACTGACAGGGAGCCTGGGAGAACCTCTGCTTGGTTTGAGCTTCATTACTGATGCTGATTTACTAGTCATGCTTGACGCCAGGCTAGCGTTATCTCCAAATAGAGCCGTATTTATCCAGGAATGCGCTGAAATGGCGGCGTGGTTTGGCATGGCTCAGCATATTGCCGACGCGGTGCCCCTCTTTGAAATTCGGGCTCAGCTGCCTTGGACCAAGGCCGGGATAACCATCAAGGAGTGGGCCAAGCGGCGGATTGTCGATCTTGGAGTCGCATTTCGCGAGACTAAAGGCTATGTACCGCTCGTGCCGGAAAGTGCCAGCCCGCTGATTGATCGTTCCTTGGACCTTATCCTTGAGCACCCCGTGCATCTTGCAGAAATCGCGAAGTTAATGCGCGGCTACAGCCGAGAACAAAAATACGAAGGGCCTTCCCCAGAGTTGCTGTTGCAAAAATACAGTCCGGTCTTCGCCAACATTGCGCCAGCGCCGGATATTACGGGACTTCCGTCTACAGATAGTAAAATCAGTGTAGTCATAGTGTGGATGCGCCACATTCTCTACTTGGCGCGCTGTGCCAGTGTCAATGTCATCTTATTTACGACAGGCCTCCGGAATGTTGACATTAGCCGATTAAAAACGGATGTTTGTAAGCCAAGCGGACGGGTTGATATGCTGTATTACCTGCGCGTATACATTCAGAAGACCATGAACTGGGTGATTCTTCCAGTTCCAGCTCAGACTAATAGCGCAATCGCGCTACTTAGATCACTTAAGCAAACAAACAATGATTACCTACTGGATACCGCAAAGTTTGCTGTAAACGTATACCGTATACACATCCTCGAAGAGGATGCGCACATAAGTACTATTTCGCTGAACAAGATGCTGAAGGATTTTGCTGGTCACTTCAACATCCCTTTCGCCGATCCCATTAGCGGCGAAAACTATACTGCCCACAACTACCGCGTCACAGTCGCCGGATGGCTGGATGCGCACTCCAACCTAAGCCTCCTGCTTGTCAGGCGACTCTTTGGGCACAGCAATGATGTGATGCCTACAGTATATCTGCGGAACAATCCATCATATCTTTCGGCACGCGAGGAAGAAGCCAGAAGGACCGCAAGAGAGACCGCCCGGCTCATGTCGCTGGCAGCCTCCCAAGGCCGACTGGCCGGCACCAAAGGTGAACAACTGGAGGCCGGCTTTAATACCCACAAAAATAGACTGGAAGCCGATCCGCAAAAATCACATTCATTGACCGACGTTGAGTGCATCATCAGCTTTGCCGAGTTGATCGAACAGAGAATCGTGGATGGGAGTCTGTGCGGCTTTCTTACGCCATTTGGTGTGCTCTGCGGGCGCAATCCTGTGGATAGTTCACAACCTCCGTGCGCAAAACGCTCGCACCGAGAAGTAACCCGAGAGCTTCCTAAAGAGGTCATCGCACACCTGAACGACATCGACCCTGCGAACTGCATTGGTACCTCTTGTGATCAGGCCATGGTGGGACCTTGGAGTGAGCCCATCAAAGAGAGTCTGATCTGGTATGCCGGATTACTGCAACACCAACATGATGGTGCTGCCTTCGATCAGGAAATATTTAAGGAGTATGCTGTAAATTTCATTAAGCAGTATGGCCCGCCTATTCAAAAAGTGTTCCATATCCAAGTACTAACGAACGGATCGATAACGAGTGGAAAGGCCACCCAGCCATGACAGCCGACAGCAAGCGAACCCATCTTGAGCGCTTAGCTGCGCTGCGCGAGGCGTTTGGGCGCAGGAAAGAGATCGCGCGGAATTCGGGAAAAAAACACGATGTCTCCATTGCCAAGATCTGCGCGGAAGCTAAAGTTGACAAAATCTACGTTTATGGCCATCGGCTAGCCGAGGATGACCCGATCCGTAAGAAGTACTTGGCGCTGAGGGACGAAATCCTTGTCTTTCAGGAAAAACTGGCTGAGGGACAGGAAATCACCGAGGATCGCAGGCGCCTGAGGGCGCTTCAAGAACAGTATGCTGCATTGCTCAGCAGCGTTGAGCCTTTGCAGCGTGAGTTGGCGTACTTCAAGGCACAGTCCTCCAATGATTCTGGGCAACTCGATCACAAGCGGGACCAGATTACCGAACTGCTCTCCAGAATCAATGGCCTAGAGACACAGCTAGCAGCTCCCCCCAAAGCGGGCAAGTGCGGTATTCTGGCTGCGCGGCTGCAAAAACATGTCGTTTCTCCCGATGCCTATCGCATGGGAGGGACAAAATACCGTATCGGATCTCGCAAACAGGAAGAAGAGGCGTGGGGCAAGGCTTACAAATCTCTTGAAGAACTGCTGAGCCGCAACCTAAAAATGCGCCTCTACATTCTTGTGGGGCTACCCTGCTCCGGCAAGACGACGTGGGCTGAGGATGGAGAGGTGGCGACGGATCGCCACCCGGTTATATGGGATGCCACAAATCTGACGTCTATGGAAAGATATCGGCTAGTAGTGTCCCTGTCACGCTTCCAGGATCTGCCCAAAACCTGCGTCTATTTCGACACCGACATGGAGGTCATTCGCGATCGCAATCGCACACAGCGATCGCCAGACAAGCGGATGAGCGACGACGACCTAAATCTCATGAGAGATAAACTTGAAAAACCAGATCCTTACGAAGAAACCTGGATCAATGAGCTGATGATAATAAGGCCGAACCATGGGTGAAATGAGCGAGCGCAAACTCGGTGAAGCATGTGTAAGTTCTTTGCAGAAAGTAGTACAGGGCTCGCTTGATCAGAATGACAGCACACTCCTTGAGCCGCACAAGGAAGTAAATTCGGTATGGTAATAATCGCGGTGAGACAGTCCCAGACCATCGATCGCAGCTGGCTTTATGCTGCCACCGCGCACGCAAAGAAGAATGCCATATTTATCGGAAATGCAGCTTCAATACAGCAAGATATTGACCTTTGGAATGTGGTCAACAAGTGCCAAGTAGGCATCAACTTCGAGGACTCGCATGCCCATTGAATTGATATGGCCGAAGGGCTGTGCTGTGCCGGTCCCCCTCATTAATGGCCTGTATCTGCACAATCACTTGTCTGGCTTTCTCGTTACTCGCTATTACCAGCCAAGATCTATCCGCGACAACATGACTCCGGTCACAACCGGGTCCCTGCGTCAAATTAGCTACGACCTCAAAGCCTTTCTCGATGCGTTAGAACACAACGGGGTCGATTACCCCGATGCAGACTTCACGGACCATATTGAGAAAGTGGTTGAGGCGCAACTTGGCAATTCTAGTCCGACCACTTACAACACCCGCATGACACGGATCCGTGACTTTTATGACTATCTGCGCAAGCAAGGGGTACGCATCAAGGCAATATTCCCGGCAAGGACTGTCAAGAGGTTGTACCAGAACCAGAATGAAAATTTCCTGAGCCACACAAACCACAGAAACTTCAAGACCTATGAGAAGGATGATTCTCACAAGAGAACGACATGTAAGGATGACTACTTAAGCGAAGTGATCAGCATGGATCAGTATGGCAGGCTATATGAAGCGCTAAAAAGCATTGATGTAGTGTATGCGGTCATAGCACAGGTCATGATGCAGACACTCCTGCGAGTCGCAGATGTTTGCGAGTTGCCTCTGCACAAAAATACTTGGAATAAGTATCTGCCCCTTTGGCCAGAATTTGAGCGGCAGGGGAAAGATCATCTTAAACTCTGGGTCCTCTCAAAGGGCTTGAAGAAGTACGAAATTCCGATTTACGCGGAGACTTGGCGGGATATTTATTCAGACTACATACAGCCCTTCTACCATCAGAGGAAAGAGTTATTCGAAAATGTGTATCTGAAGCGGAGCAATGCCACACTGGAGTTTGGCAACACTAGGAACGAGGGGCGCAGAAACTGCCCGGAGGACATTCTTTGGTTGACAGCGACAGGATGCCCCGTCAAGCCCTATATGGTGGAGAAAGCCTTCCGAAGCGCGAATTTGGGTATACATCCTCACATGCTGAGACACACGGGAGCAACGCACTTGCTTCGGAATTACTGCAGGCTACACAACATCGAGGACGTTGATGTTCGCATGGCTTCACAATTCCTTGAGTTGCTTCAAGGGTTCATGGGACACTGCGATATTGAGACCACCCGCAAGTACACACGTACAATTGCCATGATTAAAAATGGCAAGTCCATGCCTCACATCATTCCCTCCAACAAGAAGATTATTGATGAACGCCTGGCAGCTCATTTGGGAAAGGATATCTCTGGTGAAATGGAGGCCTTCTTCTCAGCCAGTATTGCAAGCATTGAGGAAAAATAATACTTAACACACTGAGATTGTGAATTTACAAATTGGGACAAAAGTGCTTATGCTGCTTAGCCTTATGCGAAATGAGCTTATGTAAACACCAACCATTAGACTTCACTAATTGAACTCGCATATCTAGGTGTTGCTACGCGTTGAAAATTACCCATCTAAATTGAGTTCTGCGCACTGAAAATT
>VFQN01006957.1_pt1 | contig 12480 bp, 22 predicted proteins | sample 3512371 | NCBI WGS metagenome assembly VFQN01 (sample SAMN10412370, study PRJNA504923) | tailings metagenome | isolation source: Replicate 2 from Balatoc abandoned mine | place: Philippines: Itogon, Benguet | collected 2017-08-28
TCCCTCCCCCTCCCCCCATCCCCCAGCTCCGACACCCCTCCCCGCACCCCGCACCTGAGCATCCCCCGTCCGCCCTCCTAGCCCTCCAAAGCCACCGCGGCGACGGTGCGCTAACCCACCTCATCAGCCCGGCCGACCTGCTGCCGTGGGTTAGCTCCCCTGAGCAGCTCTTCGGTCATTGGCTGCGGCTAGAGGCGTACGCCATTGCGCCCCAGGCCCAGAAGGTGGTGGATGCGTTGGTGTACATGGGCCCGTTGGATGCGGCGCCACCGCGGCCGCCACTGCTGAGCAAGATGCAGGTGGTGGAGGTGCGGCCGACCCATGGGTCTCAGGGGGGCAACTACCAGCAACAGCACAACCAGCAGCAGCTCCAAGGGGAGCAATGGCAGGGGCAGAACCATGGACATGGGTTGGGTGGAGGCGGAGGGGCGTGGGGGGCTGGTGGAGGTGGCATGAGCCCACGTGGGCGGCGGGCGTCTGAGGTGGGCCCGCTGGTGTCATCACCCCGAACAATGCGGCGTGCGTCGGATGCAGAGGCGGTGTACGGCGTGTCGTACGGAGGCGGCGGGGTAAGATGAGGGAACGTGCTGGTGGTTAAGTGGCTCGGACAAGGCCTGGGGGAAGGCAGGCTAGGGCCAGGCGGAGGGGTGTTGGGGCCAGGCAGTATGAGCCCGCGTGCACGGCGGGCATCCCAAATGCGCCGCGGCCACCACTGCTGAGCAAGATGCAGGTGGTGGAGGTGCGGCCGACCCACGGGTCTCAGGGGGGCAACTACCAGCAGCACCAAGGGGAGCACTGGCAGGAGCAGAACAATGGGGCCGGAGGCGGCATGAGCCCACGTGGGCGGCGGGCGTCTGAGGTGGGCCCCGTGGTGTCATCGCCCCGGATAATGCGGCGCGCATCGGATGCGGAGGCGGTGTACGGCGTGTCGTACGGGGCGCTGCATGGCGTGCCGTACGGAGGAGGTGGCATGCGGTGAGGTGGCAACTCAGTTTGGCATTGCATGCTTGCGCGTGGAGGTGCGGCCGACCCATGGGCCTCAGGAGGGCGACCACCAGCCGCAGCAGCACCGGCACGGACAGGGGCAGGGGCAGGCATACTTGGGTGCTGGGGGAGGAGGAGGGGTGTGGACTGAGGTGCGGCCGACCCATGGGTCTTAGGGGAGCCAGCAGCACCGCAGCCAGCAGCTGCAGCTCCAAGGGGAGCGCTGGCAGGGGCAGAGCCACGGACAGGGGTTCGGGGGAGGCGGGCTAGGCAGCATGAGCCCTCGTGCGCGGCGGGTGTCGGAGATGGGCCATATGGCGTCCTCGCTCTGCATGCGGCCCACGTCGGATGCAGAGGCGGTGTACGGCTTGTCGTACGAGGCGCTGCACGGCGTGCCGTACGGAGGTGGTGGGATGCGGTGAGGGGCCTCGGAGGCGGTTGGGTTGTTTGGGTCGTTCGTGCGGGTGCTGCGGGAGGACGATGGGTGTGGACTGGCGGCGGTGCTGGCAGCGGCGGACGGGCGGTGTGAGCGTGCCGCCAAAGCCCGACGTGGGACCCGTGGCAGCTTCACCCCGGGGGGCCGTATGGAGACGGCGGGATGCGGTGAGGGGCCTCCATGGCGGTTGAGTGGCATGGTGCTTGGGTGTTAGCTCCTGACAACCGGGTAGGAGCTGGTGGCCACTTGCTTGGGCAGTGATACGTAATGGTAGGTAATGGCAGAGGCTCTGGCTATCCTTTATATGATTCGGCCCGCATGCGGCGCTAAGCCCCAGGCACACAGCAAGAGTAGGAAAGAGTGCATGGCGTGACGCAACGGATCTACGGTAGAACTGTGAGTTGGCTACGCCGTCAATTGAAGCCGGTTGACCTCAGTATCAGCCCACAAGGTGAGGCAGGTGCATCAATGTGTGACCGCCCCACACAGTGAGGCAGGTGCATCAATATGTGACGGCAAGGAGTGCGCAAATGTACACCGCTGTTCAGTGTCCGGTGGGTGTCCAGAGAGGGACTTCCAAGGGTTTCGGAGCATACTGGCAACTGGTACAAGTGTGGTTGGCCGAAGAAACAGACTCTGCATCTGTGTTCACATTAGTGTGGTCATGTTCGAGCGTTTTTCCTGGCATGCGTGGCCAAACTCATGCCAGGGTCCCAGGGTAGAAAGTAGGGGATGCCCAACACATGTGCTGTATATACATATATCGTAGTGTGCTGCGGTGGGGCTGTGTGTTGCAGACTCTTTCCCTGCGTACTGTGGGAAACATCTCAACAGGTCACAGCTGTTCCTTGGGATGCTTCCCCCGTAATAATTGCCTCATGCATCTTGGCATTACATCGTAACAATGACAGCAGTAGTAATGGCTCGGGGTCCGTTCTCAGCCACCAACTTGGCCCCTGCGCCACCACGCGACGGGCCTACACACACTGCCGTACCGTACTGTACCATATAGTATGCAGTGGCCGGCCGCTGGGGGTCCATGTGTGCCCAGCTACCAACTTGGCCCCCTGCACCGCTGCGGCACTACATGCTGCCCTGTGCGCACAACACCAGCTAAACTGCAATTCATGGGGCACTTGGGGTCCTTGTTTAGCCACCAACTTGGTCCCCAGTGCCACTCGGCGCCTGCACCTTCCCCAGGGCCGCCTCCACCTTCTCCTCGCCTGCACCACCTCCCCACAGCACCCCCTCCGCCAGCGGTCACCACACCACCAGCAGGGCGCGCCCGCATCCTTTTGCTGCTGCCAGCTGGCTCTTCCCCCGTGGCACTCTCGCCCGCTTCGTTCAGCGCCTCCCGCTAAGCCCCTGGTCCCCATCGCATACGGCCTCTGAGGCACCAGCCACAAGTTGCACTGGCGCCGGCCCACAGAATGGTTCAGAACCTGCGGGCCATCCAGGTGGGGCAGTGGTAAGGGGCCAGGTGGACCACGGCACGCCCGCAAGCAACATTTATTTGTAGTGTGGCCAGTCGGAGCTGCTTGGTGACAAGCGACATTTGGTGGCAAGGCGTGTTGTGGGTGCTACAGGGGCAGCAGGGCGCAGTGTTGCCCCATACAATGCCAGCCCCACCGATGCCCACGGTACGGTACCTTGCTCCTGCTTAGGTCTACAACAGCAAGCCCGCACACACAACTTGTAGCGTGGCCATTAAAAGCTGGTTAGCGGCAAGGGTGCGTGTTGTGGGCACTAGACGGCTCAGTTCCGTGCAGTGCCACCCCCACCCTTGCCCACGGTACCTTGCTCTTGCTCACCTTCCCTTGAGGAAGAGGGACAGCCCCCACGACAGCAGCTTGCCGGCGGTGCCGTTGGCGAGGCTGTCCATGGGCACTGCCACAAACACAACGCCGATGATGACGATGGCCAGCCACAGCTTGAGCTTCTCGAAGCACGACTGAACGTTCGCGTCGGCCACGTGGAAGCGGGACTCCAGCTTGGCCTCGGCGACGTCCAGCTTGGCCTTGAGCTGGGCGCTCATGGCCGTGACAGTGGTGTTAACGTCGTTCTTGGCGTCTTCAGCTGTCGCCTCCGCAATGGCGCAGACACCGCGCGCCACGGCTGTTGCTTGCGGCGGCGGAAAAGACGCAGCCGTCAAGTCCGTCACGAAATCCAGCACCGCGTCCGATAGCTTGTTGGAAGCCCAGGCTACGGGCTCCGCGCGGGCCGAGCTGGGCCTCGCCACCGCCACCGGCATTGCTACTGCGTAATTGGCGCGCCACGGGCGCTGCGCCCCAGCCGACCGCGCTAGCAGGCTTGCCCGCATGAGTGATTCAGGGTCCGGCGAAGAAATGGGTGAAGGGTGATTGCTGCGTGAGTCTCTGAGCGTAATCTACTGCAAAATACTGTTATAGCATCCGTTGATGGTTCTGTTAAGCAGTGCAGGAATTCCAACGCGGCCTCTTACGTCACTCAGTCCCCATGTTGCGCCAAAGAGAAGTTTGCCCAGGAACGAAGAGTTGCGACAGCGGCGACAGTCAGAGCGCGAGAAATGTCCCCAGGAACCAAAAGACGGCATCCACGCTTATACATTGATATCCCTTGTGTGATTATTGTGTTTGCGCATTGCCGGTACTCCAAACTCTCGCATACGGAGTGACCTGTGGGCAGCAGCCCGTCGCATTGTGGCTCGGCCGGGGGTCCCGGTGTGCTGGGGCACGGGCGGCCTGTTCGCTGGCTGCAGCTGCTGCAGTAGCGACCAAGGCGGCGTGTCACCCTGCTGGTCAACACAGCAGCTGGGTCCTGTGGCCCTGCTGCCAGCAGCCCCACAGTGGTGCCAGCAACCCCATCCCCATCCCCCCATCCCCATCCCCCCATCCCCCCAATCCCCAATCCCCAATCCCCATCCCCATCCCCATCCCCAGGTCTAGGAACAGTGGGTGTAACAGCACAGCAGCTGTTGCGTGCTGCACAGCCTGCTGCTCCCCTGGCCTGCTGGTGGCCCAGTGCCTGCAGTGCTGCATCCGGGGCTGCGTCACCTGCAGGGTCCTCCTCACCCCACTGCAGGGCCTCCTGCTCCGCCGCCTCGGCCGCCTCAGGACTTTGTGTACCCTCCTCCTCCCCTCTTCTCGACCCCTGCCTCCTCATCCTCACAGTGAACGTGTGAACCTCCTCCTGGCCCTTGGCCGCTGCATGCACTTGATGTGCTCCTCCCTCCACCAACCCAGGATGACCTCCACAGGGGGCCCCACAGCGGGAGTCCCACATGCAAAGCACAAAATCGCATCGGCACCACATGCAGCACGGCGCTGCGTGTAACCAGTGCATGAGCACCCGCGTGCGAGCGGTGCCTCCATGCCGAGCCGAGACGAGCCTTCTGTTGACCCAAGGGACCCCCCCTGGCGTTACCTGGCTTACCCAACGTGCCGCTTGTGTAATGCCCAGTGACCAGCAGGATGATCCACATGACTTGTACTTGGGAACTCGTTAAGTTGGGTAAAAGGGATGTTCGCTTGCCAGTTGCCACGGACGTGCAAGTACAATCGGGCATTGGCCCGTCCCAGCCAGTGGGCCGTCCGAGAGCCTTCCCAGAACGCATTGGGACCGGCTTTCCTAGCCGTGTGCGTAAAGTCGAAGCATGTCCGCGCATACTTCGGCAATACGAAACACTCAGAAGGAGCCATCCGCGCTTTTGCAGCAGTAGCCGGCGTCTCGGAAGCCCAAATCGGAAGCCCAAATCGAGCCATATCCTGCGCACAAGCACTTTCCGGACCTTCCAATCATCTGCTTATATAAATTACAATCAAGCAACAGTGATACCGGTCCGTCTAGGGTACAAAGTGCAGCCATGCCTCGCGACATGGCCGGCACGGGGCGCTACGCCCCGCAGTCACGGCACCACGCCTTCGCTTTCTACTCCGCGGTGCGGCTTGGAGACCCTGAGATGTTGGCCAAGATCATGCAGGTGGGTGTTGTGTATTAAGGGTGTGGGTGTTGTGTATTCAGGGTGTGGGTGGACTGTGGACTGTGGGCGCAGCGCAGGCAGCAGGTGTGTGGCTGTGGCTCGCCGGCCCCACGAGGCAGGCAAAGGCGATACCCTTCACGGCACGTGGCACGTGGCACGTGGCATGTTTGGCATGTGCGTGACGGAGGTGCATGGCAGGGGGGCGCAGCTGTGAACTCGTGCCTCTCGCGCTCACTAACGGCAACTACCGTATGTCGGTGGACCCGTGGGTCTACCTGCCCAGTAAGGTTTTCGACAGCTGTAACGCCCTCCCCTCCCCCCCTCCCCCATCAGGCCCCAACCCGCCCCGCACCCAACGCATGTGGACCCCTACTTTGTCACGCAGGCCAATCGTGCACGTTGTACTTGTAATATATAAGTATATTCATAAACCCCAAATAGATGAAGAAGTCCCCGAAATGCACGCTTTGCAGGTGGACCCCTACTTCATCACACAGGACAACGGGGCAGGGGCGCCCATCCACTTCGCTGTCACCTACCGCCAGCTGGACATGGTGGGTGTGGGTTAGCAGCGTGTGGGTTAAGCTGTGGTTGAGGGGCAGGGCGCAACGCGTGATGCAGTGGAATCGCCACCAGCTGGACATGGTGGGTGTGGGTTAGGAGCGTGTGGGGTAAGGTTTGGGTGAGGGGCAGGGCACAACACCTGATGCAGTCAGCTGGACATGTGGGTTAACGGTCACCTACCGCCCACCTTACCTACAGCTGGACATCGTGGGTTACGTGCGTGTGTGCTAGGGTATGGCTGTGGGTTACGTGCGTGTGTGCTAGGGTATGGTTGTGGGTATCGCTATGGTTAGGGGCAGCGCGGTGTCGGGGACCGACGGTGCTTTTGTGCATGTGGGGTAGATCCTGGGGCAGGGGTAAAATGTGAGGTGTGGTGCCGCGTGGGGCCCTCCCCAACACACACACGGCACCATCGCTAATACCGTACCTTAATCTGATCACCGCGCACACCCCGTGGAAAAACCGTTTTTCGCACCGCGCACCCTTCAATTTGGCAATTTTGTAATTTTGACAACTTCGCGCACGGGTAAAAAGGCATTTCTGTCAGCTCCGCGCAGCCCCGAGGGGCAGTGCGCGGAGTGGGGAGACACAGTCCTGTAACTGTCTTGGCACGGTGCGTTTCTACAGTATTACCGGTACCGTAACCATGCTGCCGGTAATCCTAACGTACCGTACCGATTCTCCCCTCACCCTTCGCATGGGTGCCTTTGCACGCTACCACCTCATTGCTGCTCCCTTGCTCCCTGCAAGCATGCAACGTACGGAAGGCACGCTACCACCTCATTGCTGCTCCTCTAGCTCTGGCCTGAAATCGAAGGGCCTCCGTACGGGCCCAGGTCTGGGCCCCGCATGGGACAATACCGGCAACTCCGCGCACCCCCGTGTCCGCCCCCGAAACATTTCCGACAACTCCGCGCAGGGGCACCGTAGGTGCGCGGAGTTGCACCGTTTTTGCCCAGATAATTAATTATATGCGCGGTGATAGTGACCAGGTACGGTACACGCGTCTGCGCCTGTAACGCGACGCCACCACCTGCTTTACTGCAGCGGGTACGTCAACCAGCGGCAACGCCCCCTACCCATACCGTGCTTTAAGGATGCTGTGTACCCACTTGCACCCCCTAACTGGCCCAGGTGCATTACCGCGATACCGCCTAAAGTGCACGTTAATCAGCGCGGACAACTCCCTAACCCACACCCTGCATTGCTGTTACACACATGCGCGCCCACTCTCACCCGCCCCTACTCACCCCCTGCTCATCTGCGGTGCGCACATCAACCAACGCGAACACCTGCCCAACCCACACCCTTCTGCGCCAATATGCACGCGCGCACCCAATCTCACCCCCTACCCACCGCAGGTGCACCACCTGCTGAACTGCGGTGCGCACGTGAACCAGCAGGATTCCCCCTCCCTAACCCACACCCGGTCTCGTTTATACACATGTCCGTGCCCGTGCCCCCCAACCCAGGTGCACCACCTGCTTAACTGCGGTGCGCACGTCAACCAGCGGGACCCCCGTGGCTTCACGCCGCTGCACCGAGCAGCACACCTGGCGCACCTGGACGGCTACCTGGAGTTGTACGAGTACCTGCTGGTGGGTATGTGAGGCATGTGTATTAAGCAGTTGGGTTGGTGTGGGTGTGGGTGTGGGGCAGCAGCACCAGCACCTGGCGCACCTTGACGGCTACCTGGAGTTGTACGAGTACCTGCTGGTGGGTATGTGAGGCATGTGTATTAAGCAGTTGGGTTGGTGTGGGTGTGGGTATGGGGCGGCAGCACCAGCACCTGGCGCACCTTGACGGCTACCTGGAGATGTACAAGTACCTGCTGGTGGGTGTGTAAAGGTGTGAGGCTGGTGGGTGTGTATCAGCTGCTGCGTTGGTGTTGGTGCTGGTGTTGGTGTGGGTGTGGGGCAGCACCTGAACCGTGCAGCGCACCTAGCGCACCTTGACGGGTACCTGGAGGTGTACGAGTACCTGCTGGTGGGTGCGACCCCTACTTGGACCCCGGACGACATCTGCATAGCGTGCTGTTTGCGTCATGTACCACATACCGTATACCATACATCGTACACGCCCCTCCCCTCCCCACCCCCTCCCCCTTCCCCCAGTCCCGCAGCGCCGACCCGTCCATCCGTACGCAGGAGCGGGCTTGTCGTATCTTGCACCACAAACCGTATACCATATGCCGTACACGCCCCTCCCCTCCCCACCCCCTCCCCTTCCCCCAGTCCCGTGGCGCCGACCCCTCCATCCTCACCGAGGACTATGACCCCTACCTGGACCCGGGGCCCAAGACGCCGCAGCAGGTGGCGGCGGACGACCCACGGGTCAGGGCTGCGCTGCAGGTGGGTCGTGGCATGTATCTTAGTGGGTTGCTTGCTAAATAGTTGTGTAAGAAGGTGGCGGCGGACAACCCACGGGTCAGGGCCGCGCTGCAGGTGGGTCGTGTGTGGTACGTTTGTTTGTGGGTGAGCTGGGCCGTGTTAATCATGGAACCGGGGCCCAAGACGCCGCAGCAGGTGGCGGCTGACGACCCATCGGTCAGGGCCGCGCTACAGGTGGGAACTGCGAAAAATGCAGTGTGTTGCTGGGTGGGCGGATGCAGAGTACGGCCCTTTTGTTTCTGCGAAAAGGTGAACACAGGTAAGGGGACGGGAAGGGAAAGGGGCCCATGGGTAATGGCGCTGCAGCAGGCGGGGCGGATGACCGGTGATTCAGTGAGTGGAGCAGGGTGGGCGGTATGCAACCTGCTGATGGATGGGTGGATGAGCAGGGATAGAAAACTATGCGTCCAGGTGTGTCGACCCACGGGTCAGGAACCATCTGCAGGTGGGAACTGGGAGGGGTGCAACGTGTTGGGGACCAGGCGGGGGAGGTTGAGGGCATGACCCATGGGTCATGCTGTGTACGGCAGGCGGCGGGCATACGGCAGGCGGGTGCGAGCCGCTCAGCCGCGAATGCAAGCAGGTAAGGGTTTGCGCACCAATGCGTATGTGTGCTCGTTGCCCCGCCCGCAATACTGCTGTGCGCCTGCTCCATTCTCCCGGCTGTCCACAGGCTCTGGAGGACAAGTACGCCAATGTGCCAAAGGTGGGGAAGCATGATGCTAAAATAGGTAAATCGATACACGGTAATCAGATAAATCGTTTTTACGTCTTTCCTGGAGGACAAGTACGCCAAAGTGGCAAAGGTGGGGAGACAGAGTGCTGGGACACATAGGGGAGGGGAGGTTGGGGAGGGGAGGGGAGGTCGAGGACTGTAGCCTGGAGTACGGGCGCGGGCAGGGGCCGCTGGGCGCGGGGCGGGCACCTAAAGAGCATGGCGTTACTTCCAGTTGCTGTTGCTTGCCAATGTACCGCCTGCTTGGGAGTGCATCTGACGTGCAGATCCGATACTGTACTAGCTGTTCAGTACTTACGATAGCCATCGGGCCGCCCCGCTTAGGCCCCCCGCGCCCACCCCGACCTGGGTGACTGGTGGGCGCTGTACGACTACGGCCCCGAGGTGGTGGGCGGCTGGCCGGCGGACTACGTGCACCCGTACCCGGAGGAGCTGGCACGCCAGCGGACCAAGGTGGGGCGCACGTCCATGTGCGCTACTGCACAAAGCCGTGAATTTGTAGAGCCGAACGTGGTCTTGGAGGAGTTGTTGACAGGTGTAGTAAGGGTACGTGTCTTAGCACGTACCTGGAGGAGCTGGTGCACCAGCGCGCCAAGGTGGGGACGGATACGTTATGCATGTGCTTTGCGTGTATGAGTGCATGTGTCTTAGCGCGTAGCCGGCGCAGCTGGCGCGGCAGTGGCCCAAGCCGCCAAGGTGGGGACCTGTGCACGTACCGTACCGCACGTCGATGTGTGTGCCAGTGTACTGCATGTGTCTTAGCGTGTATCCGCAGCACAACAGGAGCTGCCCAACCGAGAATGTGAAGCTGCCGTGTTGTGCGTGAACCTTACTTAGTACACGGTTACGCTTAACACACGTGCCGCAGGAGGAGAAGAACGAGGCCCGGAGGCTGCGGCGCGAGAAGCGGGAGGCATACCTGGCTAGCCTGGCAGCAGGTGGGTGTGGGTGGGGCACAGCCAAACGCGCAGAAGTATAATAATGAATATATAAATAGTAATGATAAAATGTGAAAGTCGGGGCTCAGGGAAGGGTGGTACCTGGGCCAGCGTGGTAGCCGGTGGGTGGGGCATTGTCTTGGGCAGGTTGTTTGCGTGGCAGCGTGATGGGGCGTGCGACAAGCGGTGGGATGGAGAAGACGCTTGGAGTGCTCCTCGTCCCGGACCACCGCATCCTTTACCGTACCGGTGTGCGTATGGCTCTTAACCACTGCATCCTTTACACTCCGTGTGGTGCGTATGGCTCTCGAGTGCAACTGTGCAAGTGGCCAGCGGGGTTGCGGCAGTGCGACGTCCCCTTTCCCCCCCACACACCTCGCGACAGGCGGTGGCGGCAGTGAGGTGCTGGCGGCGTTTGCCGCCTGCTGCCCCTGCACCCCAACTCCCTCTCCCTAATCCACCCTGCTTAATACACCTCCCCCACACACACCTCGCCACAGGCGGTGACGGCAGTGAGGTGCTGGCGGCGTTTGCCGCCCGAGAGGCACCAGCCCAGACCGGCACCACCCCCATCACTGCTGCTGCCACGGCCGCCGCCACCACCACGGCTATCCAGCAAGCTCTGCCCACGTGTGCACCTGCGGGCCCCTCCAAGCGCACCGTGTTCCTGTTCCCAGGACAGGTGCGTGGAACTGGTTCCTGGTTTCCCCTCTCACCGTCCACAGGGCTCCCAGGCTGTAGGGGCATGCTAGCCGCTGCCGCGTCCTGTGCGTTTCATGGCATATCCTGCTGTAACCGCAGAAGTCGACTTGGCGCTCGTGCGCCCTCTTCTCCGCCCCGCAGGGCTCTCAGACAGTGGGCATGCTGGCGGCTGCCGCCGCCTCAGGCCTGCCCTCCGTAACCAAGCTGCTGGACACCGCGAAGGAGGTGCTGGGGTACGACCTGCTGGAGCTGTGTCTTAACGGTGAGGCAGGAGGATGGGAGCATGTGTATTAACGGGGTATGTGTGCAGCCCCAAGCTGTTGGACAATGCAAAAGAGGTGCTTGGGTACGACCTGCTGGAGCTGTGTGTTTACGGTAAGGCTACGCGGGGGCATGTGCGTGGGCTGGGGCGTGTGTCTTAGCTGTGGGCGTGTGACCAGGCTGCTGGACGGCTGTTGGGGTACGATCTACTGGATCTGTGTATTAACGGTGAGGGACACGTGCAAGGCATGGGGCACCTGTATCAAGGGTGCGATGTATGACCGGCCTCCTGGGCACCGCCAAAGGAGGTGCTTGTGTACGACTTCCGTTGCCCGGCCTGCCAAACGCTTGCAACCGCCAACCGCCAACCGCAGGCCCCCAGGCCCGCCTGGACGACACGGCGGTTGCGCAGCCGGCGCTGTTCGTTGCGGGGCTGGCGGCGGTTGAGATGCTGCGCGCACGTGATCCGGCGGCGGTTGACGGTTGCGTGGCGGCGGCGGGGCTGAGCCTGGGCGAGTACACGGCGCTGGTGTTCGCTGGTGCCCTGGGCTTCGAGGAGGGGCTGCGGGTGGGTGTGTATTAGGTGTGTATTAAGTGTGGTTGTTTGGCTGCGCTGCACCGTGCCGGGCTGGGATAATGCACGGCTTTTGTGTTCAATGGCGCCCTGGCCTACCATTTTATAAATTGTTGCCGGACTATTGTACGCCCACTCTGTCGTACACCAGGTGGTCAAGGCACGTGGCGAGGCCATGGCTGCGGCGGCCAAGGCGGACCCCTCCTCGCCCTCCTTCCGCCCCCACGGCATGCTGTCAGTGGTGGGGCTGGGCGATGCGGACCTGGACCGGATCGTGGAGGCGGCGGAGGCGGCGGCGGCGGCAGGGGGACCGCCGGGCACCGTGTGCCGCGTCGCCAACTACCTGTTCCCGCAGGTGGGGTTCCGGTAATACGAGCTGCAAAACAACATATGTCACTGTACTACATATGCGCGTCCCATGTCGGTGCCAAGAAACCCCTTACGCATTCCATCCATTGCATGGCCAACTATCTGTTCCCGCAGGTGGGTTGAGTAGCGTTGGGTATTGTGTATTACCAGGTACATCGTGGTGGTTGAGGGGGCTGTAAGACCACGGAATTTCCATGGTACAGGTGAGAATTGGATAGGGGAGAAGTACCAAGGTTGTGAACTCGGGCGCAAAGCAGTGTCGATGGCCTTTGTTGTGTGCGTCCGGGTACCCCTGGGCCAGGGGCCCAACGCCGCCCGGGCGGCTGCCACGGTGCTGAGCACGAACTCTCCCCACCTGGGCCTGCACCCCGCCCACTACCCGCTTACACTGCAGAGGGCCGTGGTGCGGGCAGTTGGCGCTTGCCAGGAAGCCCCATGTCCCACTACATCAACCCACCTTACTTCCTGCCCCCACCCCAACGATTCCTTTTCCTTTAGGTTCGTTGTGTGTGTTCCCCGTCCCTTAACTCTTTCTTCCAAGTCTCTGCCGTCGTGTGCGTGTCTTCCT